>ERZ1026874.166-NODE-166-length-45291-cov-11.210629_pt1 | contig 45291 bp, 59 predicted proteins | sample MGYA00380167_ERZ1026874 | MGnify/ENA primary metagenome ERZ1026874 (study PRJEB33269, sample SAMEA4719803) | human gut metagenome | biome: human-associated habitat; feature: organic feature; material: feces | place: Cameroon | collected 2013-10 ...
TGTGTAGTTCCTTCGTTTATGGGACTAATTTCTCCAGCACCCGATTATATGGATGCTTTAATCATATGGCGAAAGGTACCGAAGGGGGCAATGATTCAGGCAATAGAAAATGGATTGGTTTGGTATCTCTAATACGACAGATTCCAGTTTGTCAATTACATGAGATATTGAAAGAGCCAGTCCATTCAAGGTGCTGGCTCTTTCAAAATTCAAATCTAATAAATTGCACGACAACTTAAAGTAAAAATGAATACCCAGTAGTAAGAAATGAATGAAAATGAATAAAAGTGAGGTGCTTCGTATAATTATGAGCCAATATGCATCAGACAGGTATTCTTGAGATCAGAGCAAAAGCTAGTCGCAGATGAATGTTCTTTTAGGGTAAATAGGAATCCGAATTGTACTACACCGATAGCAACCTTATTGAATTTCTAACTCGGCTTACGAAAGAACTGGAAGCTAAACTGGAAGAATGCAAAAACACTACAACAGCAGCCTTTCAGATTGTGTCATAGCGTATGAATAAAACTGTTAGTAAGTGTTAGTAAATAAAGCAACAAAAAAAGCCGATAAAATCGACTTTTTAAAGCAGGGGAAGAGGGGATCGAACCCCCGTTAACGGTTTTGGAGACCGCCGCACTACCGCTGTACTATTCCCCTATGAAATTGTATCAGCTGAATCACTGACGAAAGCTATTATAGCATAGATGCTTAGTATTTAGCAAGCGAAAATTTTAAATTTTTGCAAAAACTTTTGCAATTTTAAAGAAAAGCCTAAAAAATACCTTATAACACAATTAAAGCAGCCGCAGGCGGGAAACCTGCAGCCACTTTAATTGTGTAAAAGGGGAATTCTTCCGGAAATCTACTTATATAAGCGGTTCGGCTCTCACCGAACATGTTTAGTATAGTACACAATTTGGCTTTTGTCTAGCATTTTTTTGCAAAAAAAGGCAAAAAAATTACAAAAAAAGACTCTTTGTCGACAAAATCAGACGCTGCTCAATAGTCATCCGAGTTTCCCGTTTTGTAAACGAGATTCCACTTTGAAAACAGAAATGTATATAATCAGATACATGGAGTGAATATCTTGCTTACTATCATGAAAGTAGTGTAATATAAGGAATAAATGAGTTAAGAGAGTACAGCAGATAAGGGCTGTGCAGAAATGAGGGTTATATGGAACAGCATTTTAATACGCCGTCAGAAGTCATTGATACCAACATGAAAGCCGGAGAAGGTAAAGCCCATCTTCCTTTAGGCAAGATGATCCTGTTAGGTATTATGGCGGGTGCATTTATCGCGCTGGGCGGAGCCACCAGCAGCACCGCGGCACATGCCATTGACAATGTAGGGCTGGCACGATTTGTGGCAGGTATTATCTTCCCCGTGGGACTGATGATCATTGTATTTGTAGGTGGAGAGCTTTTCACCGGTAACTGCCTGATCGTCATGGATGTGGTTGGCAAAAAGGTAACGTGGTTCGAATGTATCCGCAACCTGATCGTGGTGTACTTCAGCAATCTGATCGGCGCCCTGATCATTGATACCCTGATCTACTTTTCTGGTAATCTGGATTACACCGGAGGGCTGCTGGGTGCCTATGCCATCAAGGTGGCAGTCGGCAAAGTGGGCATTTCTCCCCTGAAGGGAATCACCTCAGGCATTCTGTGTAATATTTTGGTATGTATTGCTATCCTGATGGCAGTGGCAGCTACGGATATCGTAGGTAAGGTCTGGGCGATCTTCTTCCCGATCATGGCGTTTGTGGTCGGCGGCTTCGAACACTGCGTTGCAAATATGTTCTACATTCCCGTTGGCATGATGGCTGCGCAGAATCCTGTTTACGTGGCAAAAGCACAGGAAGCATACGGATTGACGGCAGAGCAGATTCAGGGACTGACGATACTTCACAGTCTGAACAACTTTATTCCCGTTACCATCGGTAATATTTTAGGTGGAATGGTATTCGTAGGAATTCCCTGTTACTTTATTTATAAGAAGAAGTGGCAGAAATACCATGACGATGCCAAAACAGCATAAAGTAAATCAATTTTATAGGTAAGTATGGGAAACAGTCCGGTGATAGCATCGGACTGTTTTTTCAATTCATAGGAAATAAGCGCGATTCTTTTTTATAATTATAAACGAAATATTAAATCGTATTTTCACTTATGCTATATAAAAACGAAAGATAAAATGAGAAAATGAGAGAAAAAATGAGAATATATATTTTAAATAGTTGTGAATACGTTTGAAAAACTGGGCATATAAAACTAATATAAGCTATAGCAATTAGCACTCGATAAAAATGAGTGCTAACAAATGAAAACGAGTAATAATATTTTTAAATAGCTATTAAGGAGGCAGTTATCATGAATTTGAAACCGTTAGGTGACAGAGTCGTATTAAAACAGTTAGTTGCAGAGGAGACTACCAAGTCCGGTATCGTACTCCCCGGTCAGAATAAGGAGAAACCCCAGCAGGCAGAAGTCGTAGCAGTAGGCCCCGGCGGTGTTGTAGACGGCAAGGAAGTCAAGATGGAAGTTAAGGTTGGCGATCAGGTCATCTATTCCAAATATTCCGGAACCGAAGTAAAGCTGGATGACGAAGAGTACATCATCGTAAAGCAGAGCGACATCCTTGCAATCATTCAGTAATGGTAAAACCTAAAAAGAAATTAAGACTAAGAACAAATAAATTGGAGGCTAATTATTATGGCAAAAGAGATTAAATACGGCGCAGAAGCCCGTGCAGCATTAGAGGCTGGTGTCAACCAGCTGGCAGATACCGTAAGAGTAACCTTAGGACCCAAAGGAAGAAACGTAGTACTGGATAAGTCCTTCGGTGCACCCCTGATCACCAACGATGGTGTTACCATTGCAAAAGAGATCGAGTTGGAAGATGCATTCGAGAACATGGGTGCACAGCTGGTAAAGGAAGTAGCTACCAAGACCAACGATGTAGCCGGTGATGGTACTACCACAGCAACCGTTCTGGCACAGGCTATGGTAAATGCAGGTATGAAGAACCTGGCAGCAGGTGCTAACCCCATCATCCTGAGAAAAGGTATGAAGAAAGCAACTGCATGTGCAGTAGAAACCATTGGTAAGATGAGCCAGAAGGTAAACGGTAAGGAGCACATCGCAAGAGTAGCAGCAATCTCCGCAGGAGATGAAGCAGTAGGACAGCTGGTTGCAGATGCTATGGAGAAGGTAAGCAACAACGGTGTTATCACCATTGAAGAGTCCAAGACCATGCAGACCGAACTGGATCTGGTAGAGGGTATGCAGTTTGACAGAGGTTATATCTCCGCTTACATGGCAACCGATATGGATAAGATGGAAGCAGTTCTGGATAATCCTTATATTCTGATCACTGATAAGAAGATTTCCAACATTCAGGAGATCCTGCCCCTGTTAGAGCAGATCGTTCAGTCTGGCGCTAAGCTGTTGATCATCGCTGAGGATGTAGAGGGTGAGGCACTGACCACTCTGATCGTCAACAAACTGCGTGGTACTTTCAATGTAGTAGCAGTTAAGGCTCCCGGCTATGGTGACAGAAGAAAAGCTATGCTGGAGGATATCGCAATCCTGACCGGTGGTACCGTGATCAGTTCCGAACTTGGTTATGAGCTGAAGGATACTACAATGGATATGCTGGGTCGTGCAAAATCCGTTAAGGTTCAGAAAGAGAACACCGTGATCGTAGACGGTGAGGGCGACAAGGAAGCATTACAGTCCAGAATCGCACAGATCAAGAAACAGATCGAAGAGACCACTTCTGATTTCGACAGAGAGAAATTACAGGAGAGACTGGCTAAGCTGTCCGGCGGTGTTGCAGTCATCCGTGTAGGTGCTGCTACCGAGACCGAGATGAAGGAAGCTAAGCTTCGTCTGGAAGATGCTCTGGCAGCTACCAGAGCAGCCGTAGAGGAAGGTATCATCTGTGGTGGTGGTTCCGCATACATTCATGCATCCAAGGAAGTTGCCAAACTGGCAGCTACTCTGGAAGGTGATGAGAAGACCGGTGCAGGCATTGTCCTGAAAGCATTGGAAGCTCCTCTGTATCACATCGCAGCAAACGCAGGACTGGAAGGCAGCGTTATTATCAATAAGGTACGTGAGTCTGAGGTCGGTGTCGGCTTCGATGCTCTGAAAGAGGAATATGTAGATATGGTAAGTGCCGGCATCCTGGATCCTGCAAAGGTTACCAGAAGTGCCCTGCAGAACGCTACCAGCGTAGCAAGCACACTGCTTACTACCGAAAGCGTTGTAGCTAACATCAAGGAAGAGACTCCCGCAATGCCTGCCGGTGGAGCCGGCATGGGCGGAATGATGTAAGCGTCAGGACCGCTTCGACGCAGCCGCAATAAAAAAGAGCACGGATTCAAGCTTGCTTGAAGCTCCGTGCTCCTTTTTTGTTGCGGATGCGTAATCCACTACAGTTCTTGACGTTGATGGAAAAATCCTTTACACTGGGATAAAGTAAGAACAAAGGTGGAGAAAAAACATGAAAAAACTGTGGGAGGAATTTCTATATTTTTTTCAACAAAAAATATATGTAATTATTTTATCCCTGACTGCTATATGCGGGTATGGGTTTGAAATGACGCATCCAAGTATTGGAATAGATGATACGGCTGTTTCGCTGTATTTGGAGGATGGACTGGAAGTCGTAATGGGAAGATGGTTCATCTATCTGATAAATAAAATATTTCATTTGTCTGACTTCTCGCCGTTTATGATGGAACTGATCGGCGTTATTTTATTGTGTATCAGTGCAACCTTGTTTTGTGTTCTTTTCCGCAGAATATTCGGTCGCAAGGTGGGACTGACAGGGTATATCATATTTTCCTGCATATTCATATCCAATCCGATCATTAGTGAAGTGTATGTATACTACTACCATGACGGAGTGGATATTGGATATGTATTTTCAGCGTTGGCATTGATATGTTTTTGGAGTGGAATGGACAAATGGTCCGGGACGCGTAAAAGTGCTATAAAATATTATCTCGGAAGTCTTATATGCATTACCGTGGCGATAGGATGTTATGAGTCTATGTTGCTGCTGTTTGTCATAGGCATATTGCTACTTTTATATTTACGCGCTTTTACAGATAACAGAAGATTAAAGAGCGGATATGTGATAGGCCAGTTAATCATAGGTGCATCGATCACGTTGGGAGTTATAATCTTAAGATCTGTAATCCTTAAAGTTATGATACGGGTGTTCCGGTTACAGGATATGGTAGGCTTTATGAATCAGCGGAGTATTACTGAAGTTTTGAAAATATTCGGCTCGAATCAACCGATCCAGGAATTATGGATGTTACTAAAAAGATTTTGGATTGTGTATTATGTGAATGCAGTGGTATATTTGCCCATACTGGGATATGTGATTGCAACTTTTGTTTTGGGCATGTTTGCCGTAGTGCTGGGAATACGAAGAAAAGATATATGGTATCTTCTTCTCCTGATGGGTATGATGATTACGCCTTTTCTCCTGACCATTGTAGAAGGAAGAGTGACATTGTATCGCTCCTGTCAGTATATGCCCTTTTTTACAGGTATCGGTTTTTTATTGCTCTATCTGTTTTTTTCAGAACGAAGAGCCCTGCCGTGGCTTAGACCGGCATATCTTGTTTTGACCGGAATCATGATATATAATCAGGCGGCTGCGTTGAATCAGGCTTTTTATGTAGACTATAACAAATATCAGAATACAAAAGAAGTGTTGACCGAGATCGCATTGGAGATAGAGCGTGATTATGGGAAGAGCACACCGGTGATCTTTACAGGACATTACAGCACTCCGTATAGTCTGGTGGAGGATTATTATGTTTCCTATGGCTCATGGCAGTACCGTGTGATCGCAACAATTACAGACAAAGTAGATCCTCATCTGAAAGAAAAATATTTCGCACCCCAGGGATATTGTTTTACGGGAGAGGCTAATTATCCTTTTATTCAGTGGGCATTTGATGCATTTGACGGAACAAACCGTGAGATGATGAATTTTCTGGAGATGCACGGACATTCTTTCCCACAGGTTACAGATCCTGAGATACTGGAGCAGGCCAGGACGATCGGCGATACCATGCCGGAGTGGCCGGCGGATGGGTCCGTATCGTTGCAGGATGGATATATTTTAGTGCATATTTAATAAGGAGACTTTGCAATGAATCGTTTTGAGTATACCGTAGAAAGCATTGACGGCGATTACGCCCACCTTCGCAGAACGGACATCGAATCCGACGAACTGAAACTGGTAGCCAGGGCGTTGTTGCCTCCTGAGATCATGGAAGGTACGAAGCTTTTGTATGAGTGGATGCAGTACTCTATTATGGAATAAATAGGGTACGAAAACTCTTGATGCGATAAGAAAAAACACGGCAATGGCTGCAATATATGTCACAAATTGAAAACAGAACTGGCACGACAGAAGAGCCCGTAAAGAATACACTGATAGCAGGAACAAAGCACTGTGATTATATGCAAAAGGAGATTCCTATGAACGAACCCAGAACTTATCACAATCCTGTACAGCGAGGCTTTTTCCCGGATCCTTCGGTGATCCGTGTTGGCGACGATTACTACATGGTGAATTCCAGTTTCCAGTATTTTCCGGCAATCCCCATTTCCCATTCCCAAGATATGGTGCACTGGCATATCATCGGCCATGCCATCACGAAACCGGAGTGGCTGGATATTAGTGACATCCGGGATTCCCACGGCATCTGGGCACCGGATATCGAATATGTGGACGGAAAATACTATGTTTATGTAACTTTGCGTCTGAATGCGGACGGCAAGCGTGATAACAACGTAATGCGCAGACAGCTGGTGATGGTGTCTGATAAGCCGGAGGGTCCTTATAGTAAGCCGGTATGCCTGGAAGTGGACGATATTGATCCGTCCCTGTTCGTGGATGATGACGGCAGCAGATATATGATCATTGCCAAGGCAGCACAGGCAGTTCCCCTGACGGCGGACGGACTGGCAGTGGCGGGTCCGGCGAAGACCGCATGGGAAGGCACGGGCGAGCGCTGCTCCGAAGGTCCCCATATCATGAAAAAGGACGGCTATTATTACGCCATTGTAGCTGAGGGCGGCACCGGTTACGGTCATGGCATCAATGTGGGAAGAAGTAAAAATTTCTACGGCCCTTATGAGTGCTCTCCCTATAATCCGGTTATGCGTCAGAAGGATCCCGCTGCACCCATCCAGAGAGCCGGTCACGGCAAGCTGGTACAGGATCAGAACGGTCAGTGGTGGTGCTATTATCTCTGCGGAAGACCCAATCAGGGGAATTACACGACCGTAGGCAGAGAGTCGGCACTGGATCCCGTACAGTGGACGGAGGATGGATGGTTTACCGTCAACGAGGGAAAAGGTCCCAGCCTGACACAGATTGCACCGGATCTGCCGGAGTGCATTTATGAGAGAAATCTGTTTGACGATTTTAACGATACCAGGCTGAATCTGGAATGGGAGTTCGTGCGCAACCCGGATAACGGTTCCTGGTCACTGACGGAACGTCCCGGATATTTCCGGATCTGGACCAGAGACGGACAACTGAATGAGATCCGTGCGAAAAATACGTTGTTACGCAGAGAACAGGAGCTGTCCTATGTGGCGGAGACGAAGCTGGAGTTCTACCCGGATAAGGACGGAGAACAGGCCGGACTGACCTGCTACTACAGTACAGCCACCTATGCCAGATGCGCTCTGTGCTATGAGGGCGGACGGAAGATTCAGCTGGTCATCAACCGCAATCACGGCGAGGAGTTGGTGGCGGAAGTGGACAAGGTGAAGGAAGGCCCTGTGTATCTGAAAGTAGTGGTGGAGAAGCTGACCAGAACTTTCTATTACAGCTATGATGGGGAGAACTGGGAACAGGTAGGTGTCCTGGAGAACTGCATTTACCTCTGCGACGAGGGTGTTCCCGACGATCCCAAGCGACATACCGGTACGCTGGTAGGCATCTATGCCAACAACGGAGGCTGTGGAAGCCGCAAAGCAGCGGATTTTGATTACTTCAAATATGAGGATTAGACAAAAAAGAAGGTGTGATTTTGGCTAAAAGTGCGAAAAAGTCGCAACTGATGGAAATCTGTTTGCCAAATAGTCGAAATAATGGTAAAATAATTATGGTTCAAAATGTAAGAGCTTACATTTTGGATCGGCAGGAACAAATGCAACGCATAGTTTCATACATCTCTTTTCAAAGGATCCCGGGTGAGCAGCCCGGGATCTTTTGTGTAGCCGAAGCTGTTGGGAATATTTTCCTGATTTGCCGGTGAAACTTTTTGTGGGAATACAGCGTCAAAATAATAGACAGCTTAAGAAGAATATGTGTTAAAATGAATATCAGAGAAAATGATTGCATGCAGTTTTCATAAAAGTGAGGAAAAGACATATGTCAGACAGAAAAAAAGAACAGGCGGTGGAGCGTGCCCTGACGGAGGGGTATGAGAAGTATTACCGTCTTGCTTATAGTTATGTACATAATGAAGCGGACGCGCTGGATATTGTACAGGAAGCAGCCTATAAAGCCATTTTAAAAAGTGACAGCCTGAAGGAGCCGCAATACGTGGAGACCTGGGTATACCGGATCGTGGTCAACGAGGCATGCAGCTTCCTGCGCAGCCGGAAGGAGAGCGCGGATGTGGAGGAGATCCAGGCGGCAAGTGAAGATATCTATGAAAATATTGATTTAAAACGTGCTATAGAAAATCTTGACCCGAAGGATCGTGCCATTGTGGTTCTGAGATTCTTTGAGGACAGGCAGCTGGAGGAGATCGCGAAGATACTGGATGAGAACCTGAACACGGTAAAGAGCAGACTGTACCGGGTGATGAAAAAGCTACGGCTGAACCTCGAAGGCAGCACAGGCTGAGGTGGTAATTGCCTGCACAGATAGTTACAGGACACAGACGGATACAGGCAGAGAGAAATAGGAAGATATAAGAAGAAATAACATGACCGGCCCGAACAGACCGGACAGATGGAGAATAGATATGAATGAACAGGAACAATTAAAACAATTAAAAGAGGAGTATGAGAATATGACAATACCCGAAGCGGGACGGGAACGGCTGAAGGCAGGTATCGACAGAGCCCGGATGGAGAAAAAAAGAGCAGAGCACGCCAGAAGACGTTCTGCATGGACGGCAGTGGCTGCGGCAGCCGTCGTGATGATCGCACTGCCAAATACCAATATGCAGATAGCCCATGCCATGGAAAATATTCCGTTGCTGGGGGGCTTTTTTAGGCTGGTGACAGTGCGGCAGTACAATTACAGTGATGAGAACCATGATGCTGAAGTAGAACTTGCACAGATCACTTATGGAGAAGACGCAGGAGAAGGTGCTTCCGTTGGAGAAGTGGCAGCCGCTCCTAAGGGCACAGCTGTCGGAAGTGTGGAAGGAGCCGGACAGGAGGATGCAGTAGCAAATCTGTCAGAAGACGGTATGAAGGAGATCAATCAGGATATGGAGGCTACGGTAGAGGAACTGATCCGCCAGTTCGAGGATACCTTATCCGAGGAAGGTTATCATGGTCTGCATGTAACACAGGAGGTCGTAACGGACAATGCACAGTATTACACAGTGAAGCTGAGTGTCCTGGAGACGGAGGCCAGCGGATACGAACATAATCAGTTTTATACGATTGCTAAACAGACGGGAAATGTGGTGACACTGGAAGATCTGTTTGCGGAAGGGAGCGACTATATTTCCGCGATCAGCGAGAACATTAAGACCCAGATGAAGGAGCAGATGGCGGCGGACGAAGGCGTGATCTATTTCCTGGATAATGACGATATGCCGGAATTCAATTTCCAGGGGATCACGGAGCAGACGAATTTCTATTTCAATGAAAGGGGAGAATTGGTCATAGCATTTGATGAATATGAAGTGGCTCCCGGCTCTATGGGAGCGCCGGAATTTGTAATCCCTCAGGAAGTGACGGCAGCAATTTTAAAGTAAGCAAAAAATATCTAAATGGGGAAACTCCCGCATATCATGAAACAAAAGGATATGCGGGAGTTTTTTTATGTCATTGATCGTATTGGATGCGGGGCACGGTGGGGGATGGTCGGAAATACAGCTACTATTCTATAACCCCAGTGTTTATGCGGGTTACAGGATTCATTCTACCATGAGGTAATAGTGGAATTCAAGGGTATTTGTATCCTTGTAGAACACAATCTTACGCACAATGCCCCGGAGAGCCTCCGCTTTCAGGTCATTTGGAGCATCACTTTCTATGATATCCAGAACAGATTGTACCCGGTTCAAGAACTGCTCTTTGTAATTCTCAGGACCGGAGGCAGCAGTCGTCAGCTCTGAGAGCAGTGCTTCCAGGTCTGCCCGGCGCTTCTCTATCATGTCCTTATTCCGCTTGTAATCTTCCAGTGTATCAATTTCGTTCAGATAAGCATCCTTGATACGCTCCAACTTACGATCCAGGGAAGCCAGTTCACGCTGATAACGCTGCCTGTCCAGCTCTACAGTCGGCTCATAGGTGCGGACAAGCTCAAAGGATACGTCCGTGACGCTCTCCAGTACCTCATGGAGCGACGATATTACGGCACCGGTAAGTTTCTTGGCAGAGATGTATTGTGAGCCTGTATGAAGCCCTTTCATGTATCCCAGACACTGGAAGCCCTCGCCGGAGACATAGGATCCGCCGTGAGTGGACTTCCGGGGATAACCTTCTTTATGTGACAGGGACTTGCCGCAGACCGGACATTTTACAAGACCGGACAGCCAGTGCTTCGTGTGAGAGACTGGGTGTTCATAACGCTGCATCAGCTTCTTGCTGCGTTCCCGGCGCTCCTGGACTATGTTCCAGGTATCCATGTCAATAATCGGATCGTGGAAGCTGTCACTGATGATCCATTCCTCGGGATCCCGCAGGGCACTGGTAGCACTGGATTCTCTCATGTTGTAGCGTACCTTACCGATGTAAAATGGATTCTCCAGTATGTAGATCACACCTTCCTGATCAAAACGCTTGCCAGTCTTTGTCTTGTATCCATGGTCATTCAGATCTCTGGTGATGTAATTGATGTCACTGCCGGAGGCGTACATATCAAAGATCTTCCGGACAATGGCAGCCGCCTGCTCTTCGATGACAGGATTTTCATTCGGGGCTTTGGTGTATCCCAGTGGCATCTTACCATTATAGAGACCCTTGCGGGCGCGGGAGAGCATGGAACGGCGGACTTCCCCGGAGAGGTTCACGGAGTAGAATTCATCCTGCCACTCAATGATCATTTCGATGAGGCGGCCATACATGCCATCGATCAGCGGCTCACTGACAGATACCACATCGATGCCCAGTTTTTTCCGGAGCATGGACTTGTAGAAAGTACTCTCGTCCTGATTCCTGGCAAACCGGCTGAATTTCCACAGGACAATGACATCGAAGGGCTTTGGCTTTGTCTTGGCTGTTGCAATCATATTCTGAAATGCATACCGGTTGCTGGATTTACGGCCGGAGCGTCCATCCTCTTCCACGAAAATGAATTCGGACGGCAGCAGGATATTATGCTGCAGACAGTACTTTTTGATTTCCTCCAGCTGGGATTCCGGGGAATATTCCAGCTGATCATCAGTACTGACACGGATATAGGCAGCACCGGTACGGATCCGGTCCGTGGACTCCGTAGACTTACGCATCACTTTCTTAGACATTGCACATTCCTCCTAAGTAAATGTACGGAAAAATGGGCATAAAAATGCCCGGACATATGTTCGCATTGCAATCTGCCCGGAAAAATGATAAAATTCATTTGTTTAGGATGATTTTTATCGGTTATCCCGGTAAGATCGGATCAGCTCCGGTGTTGGCGCACTGGGGCTGATTTTATTATTATTAATTATCTGGTGGGGCATCAACGGGAATAGTTTCCCACATTTCCCTCAATTCTTCTGGAGCATCAACTATAAACATACCGGGTATTCCGCTTTGCTTTCGCGTTTTAATAGGATACTCCTTGCCTTCGATAAGAATACAATCATCAGATTCGGTAAAAATATTCAGGTTAAGAACTTCACCTAAAAAATCCAAGTCTCTCTCATAAAGATCTAAATGACGATTTAATTCGGAAGTAAGTGCTCTGTCTATAATATCTCTGGGCTCTTTATAGGGGAATATGTCTAAAAGGTTTAATAATAGACACAAGCCATGCCAGGAATACAAATCGCTCAGAGAACTATCCAAAGGAATAACAGAGGAAATATCATCTAAGCGTACTTCAGCATTAGGTGTGTAGTTATATACACGTCCGCCATGAGCAGCAAGATTGCGATACTCGAGGCAAATTGAGAGAGTGTCGAAAAGAAGCGTTTTTACATCCTTATTGGCACATAGTTCATCGGAACAATTATAAAGTAATTTAACGAAGTATTTTTTTTGAGGTTCCTTAAAAAGCCTTACAAAATTCACCACGGTACTGAAGTAAGATCCCTTAAATAATATCCAAGGAGGGACGATCCCATAAGTTTCTCGATAGTATTTAATAGGATTTTTATCTGATAAAAGATCCTTCTGAAGTTTTTCCAGAGTACCTTTTAAGCCAAAACGTTCTTGGGAGCGTCGTCGGTCTCTAAAATTTTTCCAAGCAAGATAATTATTTTGATCGGTTCCAAATGACTGCGATAATACTTCTGCAGCGGCTGCCTTTATATGCTCTTCCAAAGCTAGCATGGATGACATAATAGCATTTCGGAGCGTGTGGTCAAAAGTAAACAGAGAAAAAATCTGCTTGAAAGAGGTTCCTGGTATAAAAACCTTTTTACCATCAGAGTCCTTTTGATAAGGAGCTTTATAACTGTTTATGATGTTATAATATCCAAATTGTTTCAATTGTTCCGAAGCAAAATCGACATCATCAATAATAAGGTCTTTTGAACGAAGAAGTTCAATTTGTTCAGAAATAGTACTATACTCAATCTTTTTATCCATAAGTAATCTCCAAAACAAAAAAAGCCAAGGGAAACCCAAGGCTTTTTCTGTGACCGGACACCAGTCATTCACTAATTAGTGACATTATACTATTATGCTCAAGCCTTGTCAAGTTATTCCTAAAATTTATATTTTTTGAAAAATTGCACCGGTGCAACTACAGCATGGATACATAAGTTTTCAATTTGCTTCGCATAAGTACATTATATTTTTCATAATCAAATATAATTTCTGTAAGCATTTCATGTATCATCTGTTTGAAGACATTTATATCCAGAAAACTGGGTGGCTGACCTGGTTGTTTATAGATATTATCAACCAGTACAGGATTGTAATAATCCTTTAACTTAACTATTTCAGTAGCTTCATGTGCTGAAAGTATAACAGCATAAGATAGCGAATCATCGGATGAATAATAAATACCTGGTTGGTATAGCATTACTTCACGGATACAACAGGTGTTTAAATATAGATATTGCAAATAATATTTAATTGCTATATCGTATCGTCCTTCAGAAAAAGTAATGTTGTATAAAGATAGATAATCTTGGCTTAATCCATAGTAATTGAATGAAGCAGTTTTTTTGTATGTTCTTTCACATAGGATAGTATAAGCGGTATCGTTAAAGGTACGTTTTTTGTTTCCACAAAATCTGTTTTTATTATAATCAGACAATGAGATATTATATTTCCAGTGCAGATGCAGGTCAACATAATCGTAATTGTCTTCCATAAAAGCAATACCTTTATCTGAAAGTGTATATAGGCCTGATTGAATAGCGAGTTCATTTAAATCATTTTGATTAAGGGACGAGTATATTCTATTAACAAGTTCGGCCTTTTTGCCTTTTTTTGAACAACCAATACTGTCTGCAAGTATTTTTAAATCTGCAACGGTATAAGAAAATAATACGGACTGTGCGGATGCCGGGGCAATATAGCCTTTCTGTAGCAATACCGATTGTAATTTCAATGGATTACTTATATGACACTCTGTTTCATAATAATATGGAAAACTTTCAAATAGAGGACGAGCTTTATCGTATCCCCACAGAATTAAAGCCTTTCCGTAAAGTAAATACTCTTCATTGGATGTTTTTTTGTAAGAAAAATCATTGGAGTATTTTTGTGGATGCTGCCTCCAGAAAGTAAATATTAATTCATATAAGCTAGGAGAATAGGTATCGGCATCAACATCAGGACTTTTTCTCTGTTTATTCCAATTATCCATATTTAGAGCATCTAAAAGCTTTTTTACAAAAGTCATAATAATTCCTTCTTAAATGTGTGCATTCAACTCGATCATATCTGCGGAGAATTTCTTGTCATAATCTCCGTTGACGATATGTGCATACTCATGAAGGTAAGATTTCCGATTCTGCTCAAAGGACAGGGCATCGTTCAGAACGATGGTAAAGCTCATATCGGGATTTGCCACCACATATGCCTTAATGCTGTGTGGCAGTGTTGCCAGTACCGAATGGATATCCATGTCAGCTACCTCCTCTGAATATGTATGAGCCACGGTCATCCGTTCTGATTGCTCATCCGGTCGATCATCTCTTTTACAAACTGGATGTCCTCCGGCTTCACCTTCCGGGAAGCATCGAAGAGAACCTTGTATTCCGGATTCTCGAAGAGGAACTGTGCCATGTCACGTGCTTCGGGATTGAGATAATATGTTTCATCATTCCGGTTATCTTCAATGAGATCCCCAACATTAACGTGCAAGTATTTTGCAATATCGATGATCACATCTATTTTTGGGACTCTATTACCAGAACACCAACTTGATACAGTTGATTTATCAAAACCTAAATCATCTACTAAGTCTTTTTGAGACTTGTCGTTTAACATCAAATAGTATTTTAACATTTCGGCAAACTGGTTTGTGCCCATCCGAATCACCTCTTTCATTGTTCTAATTGCATTATAAGTCAGAGTTTTCAGAAACGCAACCAAAAAGTAAAAAAAGTTTACAAAATGTCTTGACAGTTTACAAAAAGTAGAGTAATATACATTTTGCAAACAAGAGTATGCACGAAGGAGGTAAATGAGAAAATGGCAAACCAATTAAAAATCAGGTTGTCTGCAGTGCGCGTAAATGCGGGCTTATCACAGGAAGAACTTGCAAGTAAAATGCGTGTATCCAGAGCAACCATAGTTAATTGGGAAAGTAATAAGGTAAAGATGAGTGAGGCTGATTTGACGTTATATTCTACAATATGTGGATTTCCGAAAGATCATATTTTTTTACCCTATTAGTTTACAAAATGAAAACTATAAATTAGTAAAGGAGGCAGCAGGAGTGATAAGACCGGATGGGACACAAAGTGCAAAAGTAATACAAGTGATTGAAACAAAATCTAAAAGAGGTATGGGGACAGAAAAAGACCCAGTACGTGAAGTTATTCAGTACTGGGATTTCGAAGGAAATTTTTTGGCAGAGATGGATAAAGAACATTGTAAGCCACTCATTGAATATGATGCGAAGGTCGTCAAGGAGTCTGTTTGTGTAAAAACTGTTCCGCATCCATAAAGGCAAGTTCTGAGTCGATGAAAGTTACCATTGCTGTGATAAAGGATTTTAGGTCATCAGTAGTATAACTCTCATGTTTCCTGGTGTAATGTGTTTCATCATTACCAATCCAGGCGGAAGCTTTTGCCAATGCCTTAATTCGTTTGTTATCGATATAGTCATTGATACATGGAGAGAGTTGTTTTGTTTTAATTGTTTCTTCGGACTCTGGGGACATAAGAATTGCAAAGTCTTTGACTAAGAATTCAAGAGCTTTGCGATACCCCATGCCACATATTTCTGAAAGACCCCATTGCTCTGCTTTTTCGGCCTGATTATATATTTCTACAAACTTAGGAGAAAGAGAGGAAATTCTATCAGAAAAATAGGAAACTTCTTCTCCATCAGGAACCAGACGTATTTGTGATAAACGATTAGTGGTTCCAGCAGATGGATAGGGGCATTGATAAACTCCCATAAAACAGGCCTCACAACTGTGACAAAAAAACAAAATAAAGACATAACAGTTGAGACTTTCTCGCTGAATATAGAACGATGTCAGAACTTGTGCATCTGTACCTGTATCGCAGATAGGGCAAACTCCTGGAGTAGGGTATTCGAACCTGTATCCTGGCTCATTGGAGACAATATTTACCGGATTTATTTTTTTATACATTCATAACTCCACCTTTCAAATTAATTTTATCACAAGAACGGGGAGCTGCCAATGAACTATTTAAGAAGGAGGAATAAGCAATGAGAAAAGTAGACGAACTGATCGATGCACTGGCTGAGCACATCAAAAAGCGTATCGATGAAGGTAATGACATGGAGAATGAAATCACCGAAAAGACGAAGGCTCTCGCAGAGCTGGTGTCTGCAAGAGCTTCGTCGCTTCACTGATTGTCACTATCATCTTTATCAATAGTGTCAATGATTGTTCTGAAAAAAGTGGTTACTTCCTTTGCAGTATCAGCAGAATCTGCATACTGGTTGATTAACCCGTTTTGAATAGCTAATTCAGTAAAGCTTTTGGCAAGTGTGTACTTGGAAGTCTCATTCAAATACATGTTAAAATCTCCTTTCCATTTTACTCGGCTGCTGCAACAGTCTGTAAATACAGTATAGGAAAAGAGGAAGGCAGATTCAATACTTGAACCAATTCGATTTATCGAACAGGCTATTTTGGAAAAACGAAATATAAGAAGAAAGGAAACAGCAGAATGGAGAAAATTGACAGATTATATGCTCTTTTAGAACGTGACGACGTGGATGAAGACACCAAAGCGGCACTTCGGTGGGCAATCTTCGAGTTGGAGAATGCAACTTAGACAACCATAGCACCATAAGCTGTAGAAAAGCAGTCAGGAGGTACATATGCGGATTGTAAATTTAATCCACATCGGGGACCAGGTATTGTCATTGGATGACATGGATCCCATGAAAAAGGCAGAGATTGCCTTACGGCTGAATGAACAGAGTCTGAAGACTCTGGGATATGCAGTCAAGAAAAAAGAAGAATCAGCGTAACCACAAGTATCCGTGCCTTGTACGTGGTGTATTCCCAACACCACACTCCCCTTTTACACAATTAGCGTGTGTGTCCAGAATCCCCACCTGGGCACCACGTAGAGGGCATGGACAAGCATAATAGATCACGCTTTGTGCGTGGTGTCATGCACCACGTCCCCCGTAGATGTGCCGTACCTGCTATGGCGGCACGAACCTCTTTCGGTGTCCGGGTAGATTCCGGGCACCACGCAGAGAGCGTGATCGGAAAGGGATAAACATGAAAATGATTAAGTATTGTGCCAAGGAAATTGTGAAAAACAAAGACGGTCACAAATACTGGGAAGCCAGCAATTCGCAACTGGCCGGGTATATCTATGATGAAGTGAAGCAGTCAGTGCCGGAGGCGAAATATTATAACTTTGAAGGTTTACAGATCATTACAACGAATGACAAGCAGGAGCAGTCATTGCTGAGCACGCTGGAAGTAATGGAGGACCTTTGCAATGAAAGGATAATCCAGATACATAGACTGAGAGATCAGATATACGGAGGGGCTACGGATGTATAAAAATATTGCGATATCACTCCTCGGAGCGTGGGCTTTGAGGGATGTTTTTGGGACAACAGAGGTAGGAGAGCAGATCGCCATAGTCATGGGTTTGGCGGCTATGCTTTTTATTTTTTTGCTTTTTTGCGAGGATCAGGTAGATAAATGGCAGGAAAAGCAGAAAAGAATCCGGGAACTGGAGCGAAAACTGGAAGAATTGAGAGGAGGTGGAACTGATGAAAACAGAACAGTACTACATGGACAAGCTGTTGAAGATGGGGGACGAATTTACGAAAGCGGTGATCCGGAAGGACTGGTTTCAGGCGAAGTATCTGTATGACAAGGCAAGCGCCGTTGCAGTGTTTCTGGAAGCACCGCAGGAGATCCGAGAACAGTTATTCGGACGTTACAACGAGGAACGAGACGAAAAGGAGCAGGGAGCCTTTGACGACCGGTCCATAGCCAGAGTGATGAAAGAATGTCTGATCAAGAATAACCTGGGTTTTGAATGTATGGTCTACCGGATACCGGGGGAGGCAGGCTACTTCGGTGCCAGACCGGCGGCAAAAGGTTATTACATGCCGGCTGATCAGAACCCGGCATATTTCGCACAATAAAAAAGCCGGCATTTGGCGATGCCGGCCAGCTCACAGAGCTACTTATATAGACAAGATAATTGTAACTCTGTGGACTAAAAAAGTCAAGAAAAATGGGGCTTTTGGAAGCCCCTGCGCACTTGATTAAGATATTAAAGTTAGGATACAGAGACATGGTAAATCGGAAAAAGATACGTCTGCGGCATGGGGATGTCATCGATGTGGAGGAGTACCACGACGGAGCATATGGATCCCCGGGACGGACGAGGAGGAAAAGGGAGAAGCCGACGAAAGAGCAAGTGCGGCTGATCAACAGGAGGAATAAGGCAAAGAGATGCAGGTGGAGGCTGATACAGTACTTTGACCAGGGCGACCTGTTTATCACATGGACCTATGCGACGGAGAACCGACCACCGGATATGGCGGAAGCGTTGAAGGACTTCCAGAAGGCAATGAGCAAGGTGCGGAAGATCTACCGGGCAAGAGGTGCCCCACTCTACTGGATCCGCAATATTGAGCGTGGAACCAAGGGAGCCTGGCATATCCATCTTGCGATCAAGCAGACACCGGAGGGAGATGCAGCGGCTATCGTAACCAAGGCATGGACCAAGGGCGGCACCTACGTGGCGGAGATCCGACACAGCAAGTTTACCGGCGACGATATGGAGCAGCTGGCAGACTACCTGACCAAGGACGAGCACACAGCGGAGATCAAGGCGGACGGCACACCGGGCAAGCCCAGAATTGCGGAGTCCTCCTACAATACCAGCCGCAATATGCCGCTCCCGGAGCCACGGACGGACAAGCTTCTCCGATGGAAATCGGAGGTTAAGCCACCCAAGGGATACTACATAGCCAGGATGCATGAGGGCATCAATCCGGTTACGGGATTCCTCTATAGGAGCTATACGTTGATCCGGTTGAAAACAACAGAGCGGAAGAAACCGCCCAACAGGGTAAGGAGGTGTTGATTTTGGAAAATGAATTGAAAGTAGTGGATATCTTTATAGGCACGACACTCCGGGGATCTGCAAAGGGATCCGGCCGGGTGATGTACATTATGCGGACAAAGAAAAAAAACGGTAGTGATTATGAGGCCGCGCCGCAGATCGCAGAGTATGATGACACCACAGAGAGCGCATCTGTACTTTATGCTATCAGGGATGCTCTGCAGCGTCTCAACTATGCCTGCACGGTGGTGATCCACACCGAATGCAGCAATGTGTCAGCAGCTATCCAACAACGCTGGCCGGAGAAGTGGCGGCGGAACGGTTGGAAGAGCGCCAAGGGAAACGATGTCAAGAATGCGATTCTGTGGGAAATGGTCCTACAGCAGATTGAGGACGGGGGGCATATCCTGCTGGCGGAGAACGAAAAGCACGAATATGCCGAGTGGATGAGGTTCAACCTGCCACTGAAACGAGCACTAAAAGACATTTTTGCAGCTGTACCAAAAGGCTGACAGCATGAGTAGGGTACTCATGCTAGAGACCGCTTTGTTGAGGTCAACAAAACATAGAATTATAACAATTTGACAATATTGCACCGGTGCAACCGGAGAAGGAGATCAGATGGAGAAATTTAAGACAGTAAAAGAGTTGAATGATAAGGCAGCAGAACTGAAGAGCGCAGGAGATTTGTCAGAACTGGTAAAACTGGCAGAGGAAAACGGACTGGAGAAAGAGGATGCCGAGGACTACATGGACAGCGACGATCCGGAAGACTGCCTCTGCAATGCCACGATGGCGGCAATCGGCAGGCTAAACATGGAAGAGCAGGACCTGCACCTCGAAAGCCAGATGAAGGATTGGAAGGACTTTATCGTGCAGATGCTGACAGACTATCCGGCGGACCATGCTGGTGAAGACAGGGACACACTGGCCAATGCTGTATTTAACCCGGACAAGAAGCTGCTGGACGTGCTGGCCGCCGGGCTGAAGCTGTCAAGCGAGAACCGGATCACGGTAGATATGCGGATCATAAAGGCAGCAGGACTCCCGGAGAGTGCCGCCTACATCGGAATGTGCGGCCGGGATGATCTGAAAAGGATCATACTGGACTACTATCTGGGAAAGCAGGTGTGAAATGCGTGCATATAAAGGATTCCATAAAGACCTGAACTGTACGATGGGAAAAGGTGTATTTTATTACGAACCTGGGAAATGGTACAGCGAGCAGGAGGCGAGATGTGCTGATACCGGCTTCCATGCGACGGACAATCCGTTGGAAGTATTGAGATGGTATTCCGGTGAGGATGACAGATATTTTGCCGTGGAACTGCGGGGAAATATAGACGAGGACGGATACGGCAGCAGGATTGCAGCGCCGGAAATCATGTTGGTAAAGGAACTTACGATAGATGACCTGTATCGTCTGGGAGTGTTGTGGATGTCAAAACATCCGAAATCAGAACTGGCAGCAGCCGTAATGGAGGAGAGCGGGGAGGCATACAGAAATGGAAATGTTATCGTCCGGGGAAAAAATCCGAGAGCCCGTGGGAAAGCAGGGGATAACCTTTACATTGTCAGGGACGACGGCGACGGGGACATCGTGGAAATCGGTGCTTTTAAGGTAGACGGGATAAAGATCCTGCCGGATGTGTATTATGACGCAAAAGGGAGGCGGGTAAATGAGAAAAAGTGAACTGGAGAAGCTGAGGACACTGAATGCCACTCCGGCCATGATCCGGGCATTGCAGGAGCCGGGGACGAAGAGAAATTACAGTGGAAAGATCAACGAGGAAAAGTACCATCTTGCGGCCAGATGCCAACAGCTGGGAGGATATCTGAAAGTATCTATCTGCACCCGGGAAGATATCAGCAAAAAAGTGTATACACCGAAGTGGGATATTTACCTCAACTACGAAGGCGATGAGTATATCACAAGGGAGAGGCAGAAGGACGGATCTTACAAATGGCGGGAGGCATATGGGTACAATCTGGAAGCATACAGTTGGTACAAACATGCCTGGGATGAGTATGTATATATTTCTCCAGAAGGTAGCAGACAGATACAGAAGCTCCTTGGAATAAAAGAAAAAGGATTTGTTGGTATTTGCAAGTGGCAGGAAGGATGTAAAAAGTGCAATGAGGATAAAAAAATAAAGAAGCTGACGGATCAGTGGGATAAGGACATGGAGCCGATAAAAGATCCTCCGAAGGGTTTCGAAGATTGGTGGCACCGTAATGGCTTTGATGGGAAAAATTATATCTTTTATAGCTCGGCACAATCAACGGAAGGATACTGCACGTCCTGTATTGGCAGGGTAAAGCTGCCGGGAAAACCCAAGCATAATGCAGAAGGAAGATGTCCGGTCTGCCGGAAAAAAGTCACCTATATATCCCGGGCAAAGAAAACACAACGTCTTGGCACAGGAGAATATGAGGTATCCTGCATCCAGAGATATAAGGAGGGGCTGGTACAGAGAGATTTTGCGGTGTGGAGATTTGACTACAAGGATGAATGTGCTGTCAACAGATCTAAATATGGTGTCCGTGAGTATCGGAGGACCATTGTTACAGAAAAGGGATGGGGGACATACATTTACACGGATTACCGCAGGAGGGGAGTGCGCTGGGCACTGGACCGGGATGCGTGGCTTGGAAAATACCATGAAACCATGTATCGGAAAAATTTTAGCCAGATATTCAAGAAATATCATACAGCATATCCGATTGCTGTGAGGCACGGTTATACGGAGGCTGGCTTAAGGTATTACCTGCGGCAGGAGCATCGTTATCCTGTCATTGAGATGGCATACAAGGCGGGCCTGTACAGACTGGCAAAGGATATGGTAAACGACAGTTGGGGCGAGCTGGACAGAATACTGGACAATAAAGCGTCCGGCGGACTTGCAAAGATACTTAAAATAGATAATGCCCGGATGAAACGCCTAAAAAACATGGATGGTAACATGGAAATGCTCATCTGGTTGCAGAAAGAAAAGGAGATGAACACGATACTGCGTGACTGCGATATAAAGACTCTTTCCGAAGCAGACATCAGCCCGAAAGAACTGGAAGGATCCACAATCAGAAAATATCTGACCATTGAAAAAATATGTAACTACCTGAACAAACAGGCAGGGCTGAGATCGTTAAGAGGCCGCGAATTAAAAACGGCAGTATGGAGAGACTGGAACGACTACGTGAACATGATGGCCAAACTAAAGATGGACTGTAACAGGGAACTCCTGCTGAAACCGAAAGACCTTGCCATTGCACATAACGAGTTAGTGGCCAAGATATCCATGCTGGATTCCTCAGAGGAAATTGCAAAAAAGAAAATAGATTTCCCGCGGGCACAGGAGCTCATGAAATCCGGAGAATTGAAGAAATACGAGTATGATAACGGCACTTACTGCATCGTGGCACCCAGAAGTATCGATGATATCTACCGGGAGGGAATCGTGTTAAAACACTGCATCCACACCTGTGATATTTACTTCCAGAGGATCAACATCAGAGAAACCTATCTGCTCTTCCTCCGGCACAGCGCAGAACCGGATACTCCCTGGTACACGGTGGAGATTGAGCCGGGAGGAAACATCCGGCAGAAAAAGTCCGTACTGAATGAGGCATATAAGGATCTGGACGATGCAATGCCGTTTCTGCAGGAGTGGCAGCAGTGGGTGAAGAAAAATCTATCCGAAGAGGATAAGAAGCTGGCAGCGAAGAGCGACAAGGCCCGCAGGGAAGGTTATAAGAAACTGCGGGAAGAGAAAAAGATAATATTGCACGGGAGCCTGCAGGGGGCACTGCTTGCGGATGCTCTGGAGAGTGACTTTATGGAGGTGATCTGATGGAATTAATGGAATACACAAAAACATATCAGGAATATAAGAAGGAGCTGGATGCAGTCCTCACCCGGACGGCAGAGGACTTTGTACAGATCGGCTATCTGCTCAAGGTGGCCAGAGACACAAATGTACTGGCAGAGAGCGGCTATGCAACTGTGACAGATTTTGCCAGGGCTGAGTATGGCATAGATAAGACGCAGGTAAGCCGCTTTATCAGCATCAATGACAGATTTTCAGAGGGCGGTTACTCGGATCACCTGCTCCCGAACTATAAGGGATTTGGTTATGCAAAACTCACCCTGATGCTGCAGATACCGGACGAGATCAACGAGGCATTGCCTCCCACACTGTCCAAGGCAGAGATTCAGGACATAAAGGACGAGGTGGATGCTGAGAGCAAGGTCACGGATATTGAGGTGGAGATTGAGAAGGCAGAGGCAGCAGCCGTAACGGACAAGCCCATACTTCCACCGGAGGGATCGCCCCTGGAAAGAAACCTATGGCAGCTGGGTAAGGAGCAGGAAGAACTCTTCCGGAAGCTGTGGATGGAAACAGCAAGTGGAAACAGAAATAATGCAGAGATCATGGATGTACTGATTCCACAGGGAGACGCAGTGTATACCGTCCGGATCCCGGGAGAGCGTAGGACACAGATCATTGTAAATTCTGATGGAGCTACCATCGTGAATTTAAAAACGCTGGAGCGGAGCAAATACACAGAGGATCAGATCTGTGATGCAGTCAGGTCTCTCATAGATGGAGGCAGCAGTCCTGAGGAGCAGTACAAGATGTTATATGGCGAGGACTTAATACCGGAAGAACCGGAAATTGCACCGGTGCAACCGAATGAGACTCCGAAAGAGAAGAAACCGGAAAAGCGTAAGGAATCCCGTGTGACCAAAGCAAACACCGAAAAGAAAAAGCCCAAGGAACCGGAAAGGAAGCCGGAGCAGATGACCATACCGGGAGCCGCGCCGGATCCGGCACCGGAAGAGCCGGAAACACAGGTAAATGACTCGTCTTCCCGGGAAACTGACGCGGATGATCATAATACCGACACCATGGGATCGTCAGAGCAGGTACCTGGGCAGACAGATCTTGAAAGAGACTATCCGCAATACTGTCCGGATGCAGACCAAAGGACTGCTTATCTCCAGTCCATCCGTGGAGCAGTGGATAATCTGGTACGTTACGCAGAGATGGATCTGATCAGCGCGGCGCGAGTGCAGGTGAAAGATATCTCCGAATACCTGGATAGACTGGAAGAACTCAGAAAAGGAGGCAGACAGAATGTCGAAAATGTCGAAACAGGCGAGAGCGCGGGAGTTTAATGCTGCCTCCCGCCAGATCATCAAGGAGCGGGATCTGTACCAGTGCATCTTTTGCCGTATGGAATATCACATGGAGGACGTCACCTGGTACGGACAGCAGCTGCAGAGCATCATGCACTACATACCGCGCTCTAGGGGAGGTCTTGGGATCCCGCAGAATGGTGCATTGGGCTGCCAAAGTCACCATGAGATGCTGGACAATGGCAACAAGGGCAGACGGGAGGAGATGCTGCAGATGTTTAGGCAGTACCTGCAGGATCATTACCCGGACTGGTCGGAGGAAGCCCTGACATACAGCAAATGGAAATAATGTATATACAAATTTGTATATACAAAATGGAGAAATTATGAAAGCACGAACTGAACTTATCTCAGTACGACTGACACCAGAAGAAAAACGGCGAATGGAATATTGCGCTGAAATGATGGGAATTACACAGACAGAACTTTTAGTGCGTGGAATCAATCGCTATTACGACAGCGTCAAAGAAACAATTAAGAAATTAAACCAATAGGCCTTTTGGAGTGTACTCACGATAACTATAGACATAGCCACGGGGCGGCCGCTGATACCAAGAGGCAGCAGCCGTCCGGGAAGGAGACAACAATGCAGGAGTATAAGGACTGGGACGGCAATCTTCTGCCGGATCCTGCGCCACGCGTCAGCAATATACAGATAGGCACTATCATCAAAACAGAACACAGGATCATCGAGGAACCGCTGGAGACCCGCGGGAGAGGGCAACACCGATTTATCAGCGAGACCAGGGAATACGAGGTAACCGCAATTTATCCATACATGGTCCAGGCACGCGATTGCAAAACTGGACTTAAGAGGAGCTTTTCTTACGGAGAATTGACTATGATGGGATTGGAGTATCAGAAAAATGAAAACAATTGAAAAAAAGATTCTGCCTAAGTACTTTCAGGCAGTCCGGGAAGAAAAGAAGAACTTTGAATTGCGAAAAGATGAAGACGACGTACAGCCAAGAGATGTTCTGATACTTATGGAGTGGGAAGGCGGAGAATATACTGGCCGGACAGAGGTACGCCGGATCCGGTATGTGCTCCGGGATGTACCGGAATATGGATTAATGACGGGATACTGTATCATCGGATGGTAAAGGAGGATGCTATGAAAAATAAAAATGTGTGGTTTGCATATGCAGCAGCATGGATATCTACGGCAGCAGCGGTAATGCTTGCTGTTAAATATACCGGCTCAGCGTGGTGCTTAGTGGCACTGGTACTACCGGCAATGCAAAAGATAAGCATCAGCAATGATGGAGAGAATGGTAAATAACTTAGGATTTAATGGAGGTACAAGCATGGATTTTTTAGCAAATTTGGATAGCGAAACTTTAAAGGCAGAATTATTAGCCTTCTTGGAACTTGGAGATAATGAATTCGACATATCATCGTTGGGGGAATTTGAAGAGCAGTTTATAGAATTTATCAAAGATGATCTGTCTTATGCGGACTAATTAGGATTTAGCAAAGGAGCGGAATATGGAAAAAATTAAAGTGAGTGAAATTGAGATAATTGTCACCGGCAAAAAGACCAAACCATATTTTGAAATAAAATACAGAGAGGTCGGAAAACGGTATTACAACATCGGTTTCAGTTCATATAACTTGGACTATGTCTTCGGATGGAAGGAGGAGTATTTCGAAGAGGTTAAGCCCAAAAAGAATATATTTAGAAAAATATTAGGTATTTTTCGGAGGTAGACCATGAAGAAAATTCTGGATGCCTGTTGCGGTAGCAGGATGTTTTGGTTTGACCGCAAGAACCCGGATGTCATTTTTGCGGATAATCGGGAGATAGAAACAACCTTGTGTGACGGTAGATCTCTTCTGGTAAAGCCAGATGTGCATATGGATTTCCGAGATATGCCGTACCCTGATAACAGTTTTAAAATCGTGGTATTTGATCCTCCGCATCTTATCCATGCCGGTACAGGGTCATGGCTCCGGCAGAAATACGGAGTGCTTCCGTCAGATTGGCCAACGTACCTGAAATCCGGATTTGATGAGTGTATGAGGGTACTGGAGGCGGACGGTCTGCTTGTTTTTAAATGGAATGAGGATCAGATCGCCTTGTCAGAAGTGCTGAAAGTATTCGGAACGAAACCTTTGCTTGGAGATCAGAGAGGTAAGACAAGGTGGTTGCTCTTTATGAAGTGAACTGAAAGAGGTATGAAATGTCACGACTTATTACATATCAATCCGGTGGATTTACAAATTACGGAATCGGCTACCGGAAATACAGTCCGGAGGAATTGGAGGAAAGAAGCAGGATGAAAGAATTTCCAATTATGACAAACAAAGGGAGGGAATATATCCCATACAATCTCATCAAACCGCATGAAGAACAGGCATTAAAAAATCACTGTGGTCAGACATTAGACAGATTGGCAGCCAGAGGAGGTCTGTCTTGGGCGGAAGCATATGCCGTGCTGACGGATAGTAAGATTCCTTACGGAGACCAGTATATTTCGGATGAATTTTACGAGAAAAAGGTCAAAGAGATAGTGTCGAATGCGTAGTTAAACTGAAATATCGGAAAAATTGTGTAACGAAAGGAGATAGGTATGGCGAGACCGAAGAAAGAAGGTAAGAAGAACATCCGAAAGGATATCAGCATGGATCCGGAGCAGTACGAGAGACTTATGGATTATTGTCGGCAGCAGGACAGACCTATCTCCTGGGTGATCCGGCAGGCACTTAATAATTATTTACCTGTGTAACGGTACGTATTATTACACAATAAAACTGAAATTTAGCGAAGGAGTGATAGAAAAAGCATAATAAAAAGACAAGTGCAGAGAACCTGCAATCGATGCCAATAAAACAGCGGTAGATTCATCCGACCAAAGATAACATCTACCGCTTACCTGCTTACCAGTATCATACCATATGATCAGCTGGCAGGCAATGAGAAAATGAGGTACAGCCTATGACAAAGACAGACCTGATTAACGACATTGCATTCGAGATGAGTAATATTCTGACACCGGAACAGATTGACAAGGTAAAGATAGTGTTTTTGGTAAAGATGCAGGATTTTGAGCTTGCCGAAATTAAGCAATTACCGATGATAGAAGAGCATGACAATGAATGGCTCATGAAGCGATACTGGATCGATGGGGCAGCAGTAGGTCTGAAAGAATCAACCATGCGGGGATATCTTGGCAGAATAAAAGAGTTCTTCGATTTCACGGGGAAAAATTATAAGTATATTACAGCACAGGATATAACAGATTTTCTCGCAATCAAGGCATATAGGGATCATATTAGTCAGAATTATAAATCTACGCTATATCGGTATCTCTGCACGTTTTTCGGCTGGGCGTTCCGAAAAAAGCATATCACTGATAATATTGCAGACGGAGTGGACAAGGTTAAGCAAATCCAGGCACAGAAAAAGCGGTTAACAGACGAAGAGGTGGAGGATATCCGGGACGTATTGGAGACTCCAAAAGAAAAAGCACTATTTGAGTTAATGCTGTGCACTGGTATGAGAGTAGGAGAGATATCAAACCTCAATATCTCTGATCTGGATCTGGCTCATAAAACGGTAAACATCTGGGGTGAGAAAAGCAATAAATATCGAACCGGCATGCTGACACCAAAGGCAGTCAAAGCACTACGGAATTATATCGGCGACCGTCCGGGGACAGATCCGGTATTTCTGGCAGACAGGGCGCCTCATAACCGTATGAGAGAGTATGGCATCGAGAAACTGGCCAAGGAGATAGCAGTCCGTGGCGGTGTCACACGGTTGACAGCAACAGTTCACATTTACCGTAAAACATTTGCATCTGTCCTGTACCGTAAGACAGGCGATGTGATGTTGGTAAGTAAGCTCCTCGGACATTCCAATCCGGAGATCACAGTAAAATATTACTTGGTGGATGATATTGAGGAGATGCAGAGCAAATATAACAAAGTGGCATAATTGCACCGGTGCAACAGAAAAAGCTACGAGGCAGCAGGTATAAAGAATTTGACCAGAATAAGTACAGGTATTATAATATAACTAATCGAATAAAAAAATGAGAGCCACTGAGCCGATGCATGGAAAAATCCATGTGCCGGCTCTTTTTATTTTCCCAGAAAGGAGGCAGCAGGTGTCAGCGAAGAAAAATCCATTATGTGATAAAGCACATGAAATGTATAAGCAAGGAATGAAACTGGTAGATATTGCCGACACCCTGGAGGTGCCTTCTGGGACTGTCAGACGATGGAAAAGTACCCATAATTGGAATAGCGAACATTCGGCATCAAAAAGCGAACGTTCGGGTAAGAAAATGCAGGCAAAAAATACAGCTATTGACGATGGCACAAAGGATACTTTGCAGAACGATGAACTTACCCCGGAACAACAGATTTTCTGCGTGTATTACAGTAAAACATTTAATGCAGCTCAGAGCTACCAGAAGGCATACGGATGCACATACGAATCTGCACTTTGCTCAGGCCCCCGACTGTTAGGAAATGTTAGGGTAAGAACAGAGATAGAACGTCTGAAGGAATTGAAGCGTCAGCAGATCGTTACAGGTACCGAGGACATAGTAGAACTGCAGATGCGGATAGCATTTGCGGACATTGGTAATTACCTGACATTCAGTGAAAAAGAATATACGGACCCTGAAACGCAGGAGAAGAAATCAATCAGTGCTGTCAATTTAAAAGAGTCTGTGAATACAGATACGCAGCTGATCCGGGAGGTGAAAGATGGAAGATATGGTGTATCCATAAAACTGGAGGACCGGCAAAAGGCGATTAACTGGCTTACAAAGTATTTTCTCATGCACCCTGAGAGCAAGTACCGGGCAGAATATGAGAAGAAACGTGCCGAAGCGAATGATAATAGTACAGAGGATATTTTGAAAAACATGCAGACTATAGCAGATATCTTGAAAAATCCGGCAGCCAACCGCAAAATAGAAGATTTCGAGGAGCAGGCAAATGAATAAACCGGCACCGTTCAGTGAACGGCAATATCAATATTTTCTTCGCTGTTTGCACAGCTGGTTTAATGTGGCGGAGGGCGGAAAACGTGGCGGAAAGAATGTGCTGCAGACATTAATTTTTTGTATGCTTTTAGAAACACACAAGAACAAGATCCACCTGGTAGCAGGAGTATCAAATGCTACGGCAAAATTAAATATCCTTGACTGCGATGGGTATGGTCTGCTGAATTACTTCGAGGGCAGGTGCCGGGAAGGAAAATATAAGGACAGAGACTGCGTGTATGTGCAGACAAAAACCGGAGAGAAGGTCGTACTGGTATCTGGTGGCGGAAAAGATGGTGATGAGAAGCTGATCAAGGGTAATACATACGGTATGGCATATGTGACAGAAGCAAACGAGTGTCATCAGAAATTCCTGAAAGAGGTATTTGACAGAACATTATCCAGTTCTGACCGGAAGATATTCCACGACCTGAACCCTAAAGAGGAAGAACACTGGTATTACACAGATATTCTGAAATTTCATGAGGAACAGCAGGTACTGCATTCGGATTATGGATATAACTACGGGCACTTCACTTTAGTCGATAATATGAGCATGACGGATGAGCGGATCCGAGCAGTGCTTATCACCTACCAGAAGGATACGGTGTGGTATCGGCGTGATATAAAGGGAGAGCGGGCTGTTGCCGAAGGAATCATATTTCGTAAGTTTGCCAACAATAACGAGCCCTATCTGTATGACGAGGAAACGGATCCGCTATTTGCGAGAGATGCATATGGAAAATTAATACATAAGCCGTTCAAAGTAACAATGGGGATCGATTTCGGAGGGAATGGATCCATGACAACATTTGTCCTGAAGCTGTATTTCAACCGGTATCATGACCTCAGAACAGCAGAAGAGGATTTTCTCCCGCTGTCAGAGGATATTGACGCAGATATGATCTGTACAAAATATGTAGAGTTTTACAGCAGATGCAGAGACAAATACGACAGGATCGACTGGGTATTCCCGGACAGCGCTAGCACGACAATGATAAACAGCCTGCGGAGTGCTGCTAAAAAGGCAGGACTACCGTACCAGAATATAAAGGGATGTCGGAAAAATGAAATATCAGAACGACCGAGGACAATGGACAGGCTGTTAAATACCGGCAGAATAAAAATCAATCGGAAATGTGAGAATCTGCGAAAAGCAGTAGGAAAACTGAAGTGGGATGAGGACCATCCCGACCAGCCGGAAGATAAGAATATAGGTAACTGTAATGACTGGTGGGATGCGGAATGCTACACCTGGTTAGATTTTGTGGAATATATAGATTTAGACAGGTAAGTTGCACCGGTGCAACAGGAGGAAAAATGAAAAACTGTGTAAAAATTTTTTTGAAATCAAAAGGATACAGTGTAAATGAAAAAGCGCTGACAGTGATCCAGACATGTGATGATTGGTACAGCAATCGTCAGATCAAGAATTTCCACCATAGAAAGACAATCAATGGAATAGAGTATGACATGACACAACTGAATTTTGCAAAGCGTTGCTGTTCTGATGATGCAAACCTGTGCGAGATTCTGGAGATCAATGCCGGAGAAGGGGAACAGGGAGAGTGTGTAAAGGCCACATTGCAACAGAGCGAATTTAATACCCAGTACCGCCGCCAGTTGGAGAAAACGTCCGCAGATGGAACGGTGGCCTGCTATATCAGACTGGATAATGCGAACATCATGGAAGACGGGAAAGCACATGGAGGAAATATTAAGCTGAATTATGTGGAAGCCAGCAATTTTATGCCGCTGACGGTAATAAACGATATTGTAACAGAAGCAGCTTTTTCAGGGACACAGCTGGTAAAGGGAGAAAGTGAAACGACGTTAGTTCTCTTTACCATTGGACAGGACGGAAAATATGTAGGCGAGACTCATGTATTTGATAAAAATGAAGAGGAAAAGAAAGAACTCATGACGACAGTATATCTGGGAGAAGTAAAGCCGTTTGCAGTCATGAGAGTTGCTGAAGTAAACAATCTGGATGATATGATGGGCTACGGTCTGCCAAAGATATGGAATGCGATTCCGGCATTGAAGATACTGGATTTGTGCTACAATGTTCTTTTTACGGATTTGGACAAGGCAGAGAAAATTGTCCTTGTTAATGAATTGTTGTGCGAGTTTGACGAGAATGGCAAGCCACAGTTGACAACGGAGCAGAAAAAATTATTTGTGTTCACCGGGGAGAAACTGCCACAGGAAAAGGGTATGATCCAGGAATATAACCCGGAGATCCGCACGGACCAGATCACCAAGACGTTTGAACTGGCATTGTCCCTGCTATCTATGTCCTTTGGATATGGTACGAAAAAATACTCTTTTGAGAACGGGCAGATTACTACGGCAACGGAGTATGTAGGTGAGCGCCAGGACCAGCTACAGGAGCTTAACCGGCAGAGGCAGGAAGCTATTCGGTACATACAGGACATCTGCAAGGCGGTGATGTGGTTTGCCAATATTTTCCAAAACAAGTCATTCAATCTGAACCAGGAGATTCTGGTGGATTTCGATGACAGTTATATCACTGACCGGGAAGCGGAACTGGAACGCAAACGCAATGATGCGCTCTCTTTTGATATTCCGAAACTTACAGTGTGGTATCTGATGGAGGCATACAGCCTTACAGAAGAGGAGGCGCAAAAACTGGTGGATGAAAAACATAAGGAAGAAGAGGAACAGCCTACCGGAGAGGAAGAGGATTAATGCTGACAAATGAACAGGAAGAGATTATCGGCGAAGCATTGCTTCCGTTGTTCCAGTACCTGGAACATAGTGTAATTGTAGACGTAGCACAACGAATCATGGCAACAATGTCATATTCCAGAACGGCAGAAATAGAAGCACAGCGCCTTCAGCAATTAGGATACAGTCCGGCCAGAATACGGAAAGTGGCAATGAAGCTGCTGCAGTCTAATCCGGAATTTCGGAAAGCGGTAGCAAAGAACACGCTGGAGCACAAGAAGACTGTAAAAAAACTGTTGCGGGAAATACTTAAGGCAGCAGAGGCAGCGGGCGGACAGGTTATGCAGGAATCAGCAGACCTGTCCTATCTGGATGATCTGAGAACCTGGAAGCAGGCAGGGAAAGAAATTACAGATAATTCTTTTTTACCACAGCTGGTAGAAGCCATACGAAAACAGACAAATGAGAATATGAAAAGCCTGGCAGGATCGACAGGCTTTAAGACTATGTCTGGGTTTGAATCAATGGAGAATCTGTACCGCAGAGAATTGGATAAGGCAATGATTAGACTGTGTACTGGAACATTCAGCCGGGAGCAGGTAGTATACGACACGGTACATAGCCTTGCGGATAGTGGGCTGCGTACCATTGATTTTTCTTCCGGCTACAGTATGCAGCTTGATACCGCGGTAAAACTGGCGGTGAGAACGGGAGTCGGGCAGATTACTGCCAAAATCATGGATGAGAATGTAACAAGAACCGGAGAAAATCTGGTATATATATCCAAACACTGGGGAGCACGTAACACAGGGGAAGGCCATGCCAACCATGAACAATGGCAAGGCAGGGTATATTATATCAAAGAGGGCGAAGACTATGGCTCTGAGGCAAGACGAATAGGACAGGATTACATAACAGATCTGTGGCGGGCCACAGGATATAGCGTGGACGGCACGCATGAGAATGATCCGTCAGGACTGCATGGGTATAATTGCCGGCACAAGCATTATGTGTGGTTTCCCGGCAGCAGTCTTCCAGACGAAGATCCGCAGCCAGATCCGGTCACGATAGACGGCAGAAACTACGACTACTACCAAATCACACAGAAAATGCGGTCAATGGAGAGAAAAATACGGGCATTGAAGCGTGAGCGGGAAGCAATGGCGGCGCTGGGGCAGGATACAAAGGAGATCTCCGGGAAAATTAAGCGGAAGATCAAGAACTATCAGGACTTTTGCAAGGATGCAAAGGTAAAGCCAGATATTAACAGATTGCGGTATGAATGTAAGACGTCAGATCTGACAAAAACAGAGGCATGGAAAGAATATGAGATCAACAGTATGGTCGAATACCGTATCTTGGGAGACGATGGAAATGGTGTGCAACTGCGAGAACGTATTAATTTGAGTCAGCTCTTGAATACATTTCCGACGGATGTGCAAAAGAGGCTAAACGAGGTCACATTCCGAATAAATAGTCAGCATGGAAGCGGCTATCTTCATAGCCAAAAGGCAATTTATATTACTGAGGATGCTACGAGAGGAGAAATTATTCATGAAGTAGGACATTACTTGGAATATACCGTTTTTGATCAAAAAAAAGTTGATGCTTTAAAGAAACACCTGGTGCAGGGATTGACTAAAGATGATATTATAATAAAGACAGGAGTAAATAGTTCAGGGCAAAAGGCAAAGGTATTTTTACTGCAAAGTGATAGATTTGCAAATGAATACCAGTCAAGATTGTATATTGACAGAATAGAAGAAGCGCTATTACCTGATGGAAGCATTAATACGGATGTGCTTGGCGAAGTTATATCTGTGGCTGTGGAAAAGTATTATACATTTCCTAAAACTTTAAAAAAATGGTTTCCGGAAATGTACGAGTTAGTGGAGGAAACATTGTATGGTAGATAAAGATAAATATGCATTTGACTTCCCAAGGATAGAAGAAAACAGAGAGTTGTATTCGTCCCATATTGATTGGGAAAGAGAAGAAAAGGAGAGAGAAGAGCAGGAAAAGGAAAATAAAAGAACTGAAAAATAGAAGAATATATTTTTGTGTTGAAACAAACATAAGTTTATTTTATAATATATCTTGTGAGACACTTAAGCCAACCAAAAGGAGAAAGTTGGTAATATATGAGTTCTAAGTGGTGCAAATGCCCGAAATGTGGCAATCCGCACTTCTTAAAAGTATTGCCGAATACGAAGATATGTAATTTCCCGGCATACTGCAAGAAATGTAAAAATGAAATAGTGATCAATGTAGAGCCAAGAGCCGATGTGATCAATTCCAAGTGAATTGATCCGCGGCTCTTTTTGCGTTCTACGATGGCGGAATAGAGCAGAGGCAGCTCGCTGGGTTCATGCCCCGGAGGCCGCAGGTTCGATCCCTGCTTCCGCAATTATCCCATATCGCAGAAAGTGCGATTCACAAAATATTTTAGGAGGACAATATGAAGAACATTTTTGAAATCATGAAAGAGTATGGTCTGGAAGTGACGGAGGATAAGAAAAAGGACTTTGAAAAAGCTGTGCTCGAAAATTACAAGACCCAGACCGACTATGACAACCAGACCAAGAAGCTGGACGCAGCGAATGAAACCATCAAGGCCAATGATACTGCAATGAAAGATTTGCAGACCCAGCTGGATGGATTCAAGGATGTGGATGTCACAGGGCTCAACAAACGGATTAGTGATCTGGAAGAGGAAAAAAAGAACATTCAGAAAGATTACGATGCAAAAATTGCAGACAGGGACTTCAATGATCTTCTTAGGGAGAACATCGCTTCTGTAAAAGGAGTAAATGCAAAGGCGATTACCGCACTTCTGGATGTGGATACGCTGAAAGCATCCAAAAACCAGAAAGAGGACATTGCGGCAGCATTGAAAGCCTTAGCAGAAGCAGAAGACAGTAAAATGCTCTTCGGAGAACCGGGACAGAAACCGGTTAGAACAGGTAGTGTAATCGGCACGGTAGTAACGGGTATAAGTCAGACAGAGGATACCTTGAACAGTGCCATTGCAGAACATTACAAACAGTAAAGGAGAAATGAGAAATGATTACATTAGCAGAAGCAAAAGTCGGCATGGCTGATAAAGTGGATCAGATGGTAGTGGATGAGTTCCGCAGAGATTCTTTCCTGCTGGATCGTCTGGTGTTTGATGATGCAGTATCTCCGGGGACAGGTGGCAGTACCATGACCTATGGATATATGCAGTTACAGACACCTTCTACTGCAGCAAGACGTGATATTAATACGGAATATACTGCAAATGAAGCAAAGAGAGTGAAGAAAACAGCGGATCTGGATATTTTTGGTGGTGCTTTCAATGTAGATCGTGTGATCCAGGCGACATCCGGCTCCATCAATGAAATCGAATTTCAGTTGAGAGAGAAGATCAAAGCGGCAACAAATATGTTCCATTATTTTGTGGTAAATGGATCCACTAAGAAAGAGACGGGATTTGTTCAGTGCAAATTTGATGGGGCGCGCAAGCTTCTGGCAGGATCTTCCACTGAAAAATCCGCAGAAGCTATTGACCTGACAAAGGTTGAATACATTGATAAGAATATGTACTCCTTCGTACTGATGATCAATAAATGGCTGCAGACAATGGCTGAGAAACCGGATATGATGCTGATGAATGGAGACATGCTGGCGGTGATGCAGTACATTGGTCAGAAGATGGGATATTATGCCAGAGAGAAAGACGATTTCGGGAGAGAAGTAACAACATACCGTGGAATCCTTTTGATGGATGCTGGTCATTATTATGATGGAAGTGAAGATGTGGAATGTGTAGGCACGGATACAACGACCGGTTGTAGTTCTATTATCGGTTTGAAATTTGGACTGGATGCATTTCACGGAATTTGTCCTACAGAAAAGGCAGCATTTGTAAAAACCTATTTGCCTGATCTGAATTCCCCTGGTGCGGTCAAGAAGGGTGAAGCTGAAATGGTAGCTGGAGTGGTACTTAAGAATACTAAGAAATCTGGTATCTTGAAAGATATTAAGGTAAGGCCCACAGAATAAAAGGAGCGAGGGAGCAGTATGTCTTACATAACGTGGGAGCAATACGGCTCCCTTTATAATAGCATCACGGACGAGAAGGAATTTAACCGGCTATCCAAACTGGCAGAGATCAAGCTGAATGCAATTACGCATATGCGGGCAAAGAGATTTGAGGAGGCATATGACGAGGATACGGCCACGGACTTTCAGCAGCAGGTACATGTGCAGATCCAGGATACATTTTGCCAGCTGCTCAATACTATGGCTGTGCAGGATGCGTCTGGGATGGGAACTGGTATTACATCCGTAAGCAACGACGGGTATTCAGAGTCTTACAAGGTTACAACAGCGCAGGAGAAGGAAACGCAGCTAACCTCTGTAATACGTTCCGGACTATCCGGTACGGGACTGGCAGGTGCGCTATGAGTGTTCTTTTTACGGATACTATGACAGTCTATAATTTTCATAGAGATCCGAAGACAGACGAAGAAGTATGGCTCAGATCAGTAGTGAAGGGAGTTCAGTGGCGTCACAATAAAACGGATGTAACATCTTCCGGCGGAGTGCAGACGGAAAGCAAGGTTGAGAGCATCACAGTGGACTTTCAGCGGGGATATGGCAACAAACCTTACCTGGAGCCGCAGAAATTCCGGAAGTTGTCAGCGGAAGAGGCAGCAGAGTACTGGACACTGGATGTACGAACAAACCAGGATAAGCTGGTCCTGGGAAAATCAGAAAAAGAGATAGGAGAACATTATCGCCTAACGGATCTGAAAGAAGATTTCCAGTATGCAGTTACCGTTACGGAGGTATCCGACAATCGGAGCAGACCGAGATTAAAGCACATTAAAGTTGTGGGAAGGTAAAGTTGCACCGGTGCAACAGGTGGAGTATGGCAAATCATTCCTTACGCTTGACACGTAATTTTGATCCGGGGGTATGTATAAAGACACTGGGACTGGAAGAAAAGGGAAGGCTGCAGCAGATCTGTGCAAATGAAATATTACGTTTATCAGATCCATATGTGCCGTTTGATGTGGGATCACTCAGGGATAGCGGGCATATTGAGGATGATACGGATGTTGTGTGGAACACACCGTACGCTCATTACATGTGGGAAGGCATTGTCTATGAGGATCCGGATCTGCATTGTGCAGGATTCCAGACGGAGAATGGATGGAGATCCCGGAAAAATGTGCAAAAGATCCCTACAACACGAAGCCTGGAATATGGTAACGGTACACTGCGCGGGGCACACTGGGCAGACCGTATGCTGCAGAATGGAGGACTTGAAAAGATAGAGAAGAAACTTCAGGAGGAGTTGCTAAAATGACGGTATCACAATCCATTATCAAATGGCTGAAAGAATTCTCTCCGGAGAGTATGAAACATATCGACACAGATCGGATGCGCAGCAATGTTAATTTTGCGTTAGTCAAGGAACCTATGACTAATGTGAGAAAGTATATCAGCGGAGTCGAAATCCACAAGGACTACTATCAATTCGTGGTAAGATTGGATACTCAGACGGATAAAAGCTGCATCGAAAACGGAAGCTGGATGGAGCAGTTAACGGACTGGATCGAGGATAGGAACCGTAACAGAAACTTTCCTGATATCCAGGGTGGAAACGTCAAAACAGTAGGAGTATCAAGTCCGTTTTTTATGGGAGAGAATGGACAGAACGAAGCATTGTATCAAATGACAATTTTTATCGAATATAAGAAAGGAGCTCAGGAAAAATGAGAGAAGATTTAAGGCATTACATTGATACCACTATGGGAGCCGAAGAACAGAAGTATGCACTGCTGGGCGATGGCGTAGAATCCCTCACAGAGGAGATGAACCCGGAAGAGGATACGAAGCACTACATTAATATGGCAAAGGCGTCCAATAAGGTAAAGTCCTATCAGAGAGCATTTGATGTGGATAAGGAAGACTGTGAAGATGATGATGTCCAGAAAATGATCGATAAACTGGTGGATGATCTTCCTGTAGGCGCGAAGGCTCACACATCTTTTATAAGACTGCGCTTAAAAGATGCGGTACAGGGTGAGGAGGGAACCTATAATGCAATCAAGGTACCGTGTACAGTATCTGTTACTTCCAATGGTGGAGATGGCGGGGATTACGTTCACAATGTACTTAGTGTAAAGCAGGCCGGTGATGATATCAAAGGTAAATTTAATATCACAACCAATACATTCACAGCGGATTCCGCAAAATAATACAGGTGTTAATCAATATTAACATATGTGGTGGGCGCACCTCTCTGTCGTCCATCACATTCAGAGAGGATGGTAATATATGGAAAAAATTAATGCTATTAAGGGTGGCACAGAAGTACAGGTAAATGACAATGGCGATACGATTGTCTGCAATTTTGGAAGTCAGGAATTCTATGCAGATTTCACAGAACTGATAGATAATCTGGAAAAAGTTAAGAAATATGTAGCTACGGAAGAATTTACAAGAAAACCGGAAATAGAGCAGCTTCGGATCATGATTGGAAAGACTAATGAGATCATGTCTGACATTGACAGAGTGTTCGGAGAAAGGACCTGTAAGAAGGTATTTGGGGAGATCACACCGAGTCCTATCCTGATTACTGATTTCTTTGATCAGATCATCCCGATTGCACAGAGATATGCAAACGGTAGAAATAAGGAACTTTGGGAGAAATACAGAAGAGAAAGAGATGGCGGAAACATAAATCACAATAGGAATCGTCAAAACCGAAGACACCATAAATAGTGGGGGAGTCATATGTTTAATATTATGTTGGATCAGCTTCCGACAGACTGGAAAGGATATCCTATTTCGGCTTCTTTCCGGACGGGAATAAAAATGTCCATGTGCATGTCGGATCCTGATTTATCGGATATGGAGCGATTTTATATTGCATCGTATTTGCTATTTCCCAAGGAATGCCCGGAACCGCAGGAAGCCGCGAAAGCGATTGAATGGTTTATGACAGAATTTAACCATGACAACTATCAACAGAAGAAAAACGAAGATATTATCATGGACTGGGATATGGACCAGTGGAGAATATATGCAGCCTTCCGCAACCAGTATCATATAGATCTGCAGAAGGCGGAAATGCACTGGTTCGTATTTATGGGACTGTTGGGAAATCTCCAGGAGAGCTCCCTGACACATGTAATGGACATACGGCAGAAAAAGATTACTTCAAAGATGTCGCAGGAAGAGAAAAACGCGTATAGGAGCGCCAAAAAGATATTTGCTATTAAGGCACCAAAGGATGAGAAAATCACACCTGAGGAGCAGGCAAGAATAGATGAATTTATGAAATATGCCAAGATCAATAAGTTGACAGAGAGCCAGTGAGCCAGTTGATACCGTATAGGTGTCAGCAGGCTCTTTTTTGATTAAGGAGGCATCATGGCAAAGTACGATACTGAGATCAGGTTACATTCTGATCTGGACAATTCAAAACTGGATAAGGGTGCTGAACACATCGAAAAAAAGCTGGATGAACTGGAGGAGAAAGCCAAAGACACCAGCCTGACACCGGAAGGATGGTCAAAAGAAGACTGGGATAAATTCGAGAAGAATTTTGACAGTATCATGGAGCGGAATAAGAAGAAAGCAGAAGAGGCAGCGGCAGAAATGGCTAAAGCCAGCGCTGCAGTAGGCGAAGCAACGATTCCGCAGGATACTGTAGGGTATCAGCAGTATGATTCAGATGCCATTATGGCTCAGATTGATCAACAGGCCAGTGCTGCAGACAAAGCCAGTGAAAAGGAAGAAAAGATTGCAGAGAAGATCAAGGAGCAGCAGGCAGCAGAACAACAGCTGATTGATATAAAAAACAATGCTGTGGTAGCTGATCAGAATATGGTTGCCTTGATGCAGGAGCAGGAGCAGATTACAGAGCGCATGGCGTTACTGAAAAAGGCTGGAGTCACAGACGGATATCAGGAATATGATGAGTTGTCTGCCAGACTTGCAGAAATCAACAAAGAGGTCCATACAATTCGGAATGGTTTTTCTGAACTGGAATCCAAGGGAAGAAAAGCACTGAATTCCTGCGGAACCAGTGCGAAAAAATCGGGAAATCTGTTATCTACAATGGCCAGCCGCCTGAAGGGTATTTTACTGAGCTTATTTATATTTAATTGGATATCTAAGGGATTTAATGCAATGGTATCCGCAATGAAAGAAGGCTTCCGGAATCTTGCTCAATATTCTAAGGACTATAATGCGCAGATGTCTGCCTTGCAAAGCAGCTGCGCCCAGTTTAAAAACAGCCTGGCAGCAGCATTTGAGCCTATCGTCAATATGGCGATTCCGTACCTGGTAAAGCTTATTAACTGGTTGATCAAGGCGGCGGATGCAGTGGCACAGTTCATGGCAATCTTACAGGGGAAAAGTACTTACACCCGGGCAAAAAAACAGACCATAGATTATGCAAAGTCTTTGGATACCGCCAGCAAGTCTGCAAAAAAAGCCCTGGCAGCATTTGATGAACTGAATGTGTTGAGTGATCAGGGAGGATCTACAGCAGGTGGGGGAGAACTGACCGGTAAGGATGCTTTTGAAGAGGCTACGATAGATCCGAAAATGGTGGAACTTCTGGAAAAAGCCAAGAAGTTGCTGGAAATTATAAAGCCATTAGCGATTGCGATAGGAATTGCGCTGCTTGCATGGCGCATAGCGGGATTGCTGAAAGATCTTGGCGGACTTGCACCATATCTGTCTACGGCTCTCGGACTGATCATGCTGATCGCTGGGGCAGGATTGATGGTATACAACTATGTAAAAATGTGGAAAGACGGTGTGGACTGGGAAGGTATTGTAGGATATGTCTCTGGACTGGCACTGGCAGTGACCGGATTACTGATATTATCCGGGCCGGTAGCCGCAGGAATTGGGCTGATTGTCGGCGGAGCAGCGGGCTTGATACTTGCGCTTAAGGATATAACTGAGAATGGGGTAAATGCCCAGAATATGACACTGCTGCTGATTTCTGCAGGTGCAATATTGGCCGGGGTGTTCCTTATGCTTGGTGGAGCGGCCACAGTGGTTGTAGGTGCTGTGATGGCTGTGATCGCGGCTATTGCTGGAGTGGTCGTATGGGCCGGCAACGGTGAAGAGGCATTGACCACACTACAGGACATGCTAGGGAAGCTGGGAACTTTTGTAAAGAGAGTGTTTGTAGGAGACTGGAAAGGTGCATTTGATGCAATCGTAGGATTTGCAAAAGACGCTGTAAATATGGGAAATATCATAGCAGAATCTTTTGCAAATGGGTTCATAAAAGTTATCAATTTTATTATTGATGCTATTAATTCACTGAGCATTGACATCCCGGACTGGGTACCATTTGGATGGGGCGGAAAAAAATGGAGCCCTAACATTCCAAACTGGAATGCGCAAGTATCACTTCCTCGTCTGGCCAACGGTGCAGTGATTCAGGGCGGCAAGCCATTCGCAGCAATTCTCGGAGATCAGTCAAGAGGGCAGACCAACATCGAGACACCGTTGGCTACTATGATTGAAGCCTTTAAGCAGGCACAGGCGGAAAATGGTGGTGGTAATTATACGTTTGTGGCGCAACTGGACGGACGGGAGATATTCCGGGAGACCGTGCGGCAGGATCGAATGTATCAAAATACGCATGGACAGAGTGCATTTATTTAGGAAGGAGGGAGAACAATGCAGAAATTTGGAGGATGGTTAATTAAGTTTGGGGACGTTGTTCTCCCCAACTCCTTCTTATTGGCGGATGGTTGGGAAAGTACTCCGAATCAGCGTGTGGAGATAGATGCCTATAGAGATGCCAATATTCTACTGCACCGGGAGACATCGCCGAATTTTAAGACGAAACTGACTTTGAATATTAGAGAAATGAATCTGGAAGAGAGAAGAGCGTGGAACAACATCATTGGACTTGCAGAGCTCCCTCAGACGGAAAAGAATCAGAGAAGAGTCAGGTGTACCTACTGGAATGATGAGACACTGGAGTATTCTTCTGGAATTTTTTATATGTCAGACACTACTTACAGCATCCACACATTATCAGAGCAGGAGAGTGACATAGATTACAACGATTTCAAGGTGACGTTGGTGGAGTATTAGCATGGAAAAAAGTATACAGCAGATGTATTATGATGACTCTGTGGATAAACAGCTGATAATTACATATTCGGGATCCGGCACCACTCTGACCAATGCCGAGTTCCAATCAGAGACAATGACTGTGACAGAGTCCATCTGTGATGAGCAAGAACTTCGGTTCGGATGCTGCAATGCATCGTCTTTTGAAATAAAGGTACTTGATACGACAGAGAATTTCAAGGGTAAGAAAATGAGAGTGTCTATCTTGCTTGCAGGTCAGGACGAAGCCTATCAGTTGGGAGAGTATAAGGTATATTCGGACAAGCCGACGGCGGACAGACTTTATAAGGATATCGTAGCTTATGATGCCATGTACGACATCCTGAATACGGAGGTGTCCGGGTGGTATAACAGCCTGACATTTCCGATGACGCTTCGACAGTTTAGGGATAGCTTTTGCTCCTATGTCGGTGTGGAACAGGAAGAGATTACTCTGATTAACGATGCGATGATGGTGGAAAAGACCATAGATCCCGGAGAACTCCCGGGAAAAACGGTTATTGAATCCATCTGCGAGATCAACGGCTGCTTTGGTCATATAGGTCGAAATGGAAAGCTGCGGTATGTGGTGTTGGAACAGATGATAGAGGGGCTGTATCCTGCGGATGATCTGTATCCATCTGATGATCTGTACCCCGCGGACCCGCTGGGAACCACTGAGGTATTACGAAGCCATTACATCTCATGCCAGTATGAGGACTTTATCTGCCAGCATATTGATAAGCTGCAGATCCGGCAGGAAGAGAACGACATCGGTGCTATCTCCGGTACCGGCAATAACTGTTACATCATAGAGGACAATTTTTTGGTGTATGGCAAGTCTGCGGCAGACCTGCAGACCATAGCAGACAATGTCCTCAGCGTGATCGGTGTTGTATGGTACCGTCCGGCACAGGTGGAAGCCCGCGGCAATCCTTGCCTGGAGGTGGGGGACGGCATCCTACTGTACACGACCCGGGAGACTATCTATACATACATCCTGCAGCGTACCCTCAAAGGCATACAGGCGCTCCGGGATAGTTACACGGCGGAGGGTGAGGAGTACAGGACCGGACAGGTTAATGGACTACAGAAGCAGATCATCCAGTTAAAGGGCAAGAGCAACGTGCTCACCCGGACAGTCGAAGAGACCAGACTGGAATTGCGAGACATCGACCAGAACCTGTCTGCGCAGATCAGCATCAACGCACAGCAGATTTTAACCAAAGTATCCAAGGGCAATATCGTATCGGAGATTAACCAGACGGCGGAGAGCATTAAGATCAAGGCGGAGAGGATAGATCTGGTCGGTATCGTTAATGCGGATGAGATGGTAGTCAAATATGCCACTATTGAGACACTGAATGCAACCAAACTGGAGCTGGATAACCTGATTGCCACCAAGGCAACGGTGGACTCACTCAATGCCGTCAGCGGCCGCGTGGGATCTCTGGAGGCGGATCATGTGACTGTATCCGATCTCAATGGTGTCAGTGCCCGCTTGGACACCGTGGAATCCAACTACATCAGTGCAGGAACTGTAAAGGCGAATTACATGGAGGTGGCCAACTGGACGTCATCCGGTGTGATTAAGGCGGACAGGATCAGCGCGGCCACCATAGTAAATAAGCTATCCAGTGTGGACTTGGTCAGCGTGCGAGCCATCGGAGTATCTGGGTACATGAATTATAAAGGTACAGTCGTTGCGTGGAGAACAAAGACAATCAGTGGAAATGTTATTACTTATCTGGGACCGGAGGATTAAGAGATGAGCAATTTAGAGATCAAAGAATTTAGTCAGGCAATCGCAAATTTTGTGGATGCATCTCCACTGCCGGAGGAGGTTAAGCGCATGGCATTGCAGGAGAATTTGGCACGGCAGGAGCAGAAAGCCCGGGACGCATTGCTGGTGGAGATCGCGGACAGGGATGCTGCTGAGGCAAAACAGGAAGAGGTGAAGCAGGATGCAGAAAGCGTATAATCCTACTGTTTGGGAGAATACCCCATCCATTAACACTCCGTTAAATGAAACAAATCTGAATAAGTTAAGTCAGGGTGTGAGTGAGATTGACAACCGTGTGATAACGCTGAATTTGACCAAGTTATCAATCACGGAAGCCAATAGTTTGGTAAAGAGTATTGAACTGAACCAGGATACAGGTGATATTACGATTACGTATTATTCCGGGGCAACCAGTGTATTACACACTTTAATGGCACAGATTGCCATTAACTTCGGCTACGATCCCAGCACAGAACGACTTATCATCTACTTAAAGGATGGAACAGAGCAGTACATAGATCTGTCAGCACTTATTACGCAGTTTGAATTTCTTGATTCGGACACCGTTTACTGGTCCATTGGAGATGATGGAAAAGTAAAGGCAGACATCAAGAACGGAAGCATTACTGCAGATAAACTGCAGCCGAACTATCTTGCAGACATCACAGTGCAAGCAGAAACAGCAACACAGCAGGCATCTGCGGCGGCATCATCTGCAGCACAGGCCAAGATAGATGCGGATCGAGCAGAATCGTATGCAAAAATCACTGAACCTAAGTTCTATCTGGATGAAACCACGATGAACCTTTATATGAAGGATGGCGCAGGAGTGGATTTTGTAGTAGTTGATAATGTTTTATATTGGAAGGTAGCATAAGGAGGACAATGACATGGCAGCACCGGAAGGTTACAAGGCTCTCGGAAAAATCGGAATATCTTACAAAGGAGATTACGACTCCAATACCACATATGAGCGACTGGACGCGGTTGAACATAACGGCAGTACATATCTGGCCATCAAAGATGCTCCGGACGGAGCACCGAGGGATGATAAGCTCAATTGGATCTATTTGGCTAAGGGATTTAGTGGTGACATCGGAGATTCAGAGATCGCGTTTACTGAGGCGGAGAACCGCGAGAACATTAATACGGGCGAGAGCGTAAAGACGGTCTTTGGCAAGATTAAAAAGTTTTTTGCGGACTTGACCGCACCGGCATTTGCACAGATGATCACATCCAAGGATGATCTGCTGGCTACTAAGGCTACCGGCTATGTGCCGGATGCCAAGGCGGTAGCGGATGCCGTTAGTGAGGTAAATGGCAATTTAGATACAAAAATACAAATAATTACATTATCAGAAAAGACAG
>ERZ1026874.170-NODE-170-length-44759-cov-17.302680_pt1 | contig 44759 bp, 45 predicted proteins | sample MGYA00380167_ERZ1026874 | MGnify/ENA primary metagenome ERZ1026874 (study PRJEB33269, sample SAMEA4719803) | human gut metagenome | biome: human-associated habitat; feature: organic feature; material: feces | place: Cameroon | collected 2013-10 ...
GATATATTTTGAACGAAGCTGCAGCAATGTGCTGTGAAATGCAGAAATATATTCCGGATTTCAGGATAAATGTCAATGTTTCTTATGTTCAGATCCTGCAGGGCAATGTGGAGCGGGATATTTTGGATGTGATTCAAAAGTATGCTTTAAAGCCGGAATGTTTATGCGTTGAAATGACAGAAAGCGGATTTATGGATATGACACCTTCGTTCTGCAAATTCCGTAAAAGCTTGGAAAAGAACGGGATCTCCTTCGTGATCGATGATTTTGGAACAGGATATTCTAACCTTCATTGTATACGTGATATGAATCCGAGTTACGTGAAAATGGATAGGGATTTTACTGCCAAGGCGATGAACAGTGACAGGGATTATGAATTATATAAAAATATCATTCCCATGGTACATAGTATTAACGTCAGGATATGCGCAGAAGGCATCGAGGAAAGAGAATGGCTTCTGAAAATGAAAGAAATGAAGGTGGATTTTCTGCAGGGATATTATTTTGGAAGACCATGCGGGAAGGAACAGTTTCTACAGCAATATGCCAGTGGCATCAATGTTAAATAAAGAGAGTAAGGCAGACTCAGCTATGTGGGGCTGCCTTATTTTATGGTCTTATCAGAAGGATGAGTTCCTAACGGCTTGTCTGAGTCTCTCCAGGTCATCTGCATCAGGGTGAGACAATGCACAGTCAAAATTCTGGATCAATACATCAAGATTTGCCGGATGATCAGGAGCTTCCTTCATTTTCAAGTAGCGTTCCCGGACAGACTGCGGCATTCTGCCCTGACACATATACTCTCCGACGATAACATTGCTTGCGTCAACGAACTGCTTAACCTGATTCAGGATTTTCCGGAAATAGATATCACTGCCACCAAAGCCTGCAGTTCCAAACAGAAAAATCTGTTTGTTCTTTAACTGCGATAATAGCTGTAATGTCTTGGTATCTGCATTTCCCTTGTCTGTCCAAAATCCGATATAGAGCAGTTCGGAAGAAGGGATCACTGTGTCGGACACACCGAAATACTCACATTCATCCTGTGGTAATGCCTCGTGGATCGCATCAGCCAGCACCTTGGTATTACCTGTTAAACTGCTATAAATGATGGAATATTTTTTATTCTTCATATCATGTTGTCTCCTTTCATAGGACCATGAAATTATCATATCGCATTCCTATTTTAGTTCGGAAAGCATGATTTGTCGAATGAATTTTCCATAAACATTTTACGGGGTAAAATAGATAGTTACTTTTTTCAGCTACGTGTGATAAACTTGTTGATAGGTGGGTAAAAGATCATGGACAGAACTCCGATAAGGGAATAAAAGCGGGGGCTGCCCCGGTATCATTTAATGAGGTAGAAAAAGTTGACAGAAGAGAAATATACGATCCGAAAGTATAAAAGAATTATATTTTATGTGGTGATCCTTGTGCTGCTTGCAGCCTTTTTTTTAGGGCAGCGCATTTACCCCAGTGAGAGGGATACGGTTACGGAGGAAAGCATCACTTTTACGGGAACCTTTTACCGGGTGCTGGCAGACGGAACAGAACAGGAGATTCAGGTCCCGGGCAGATGTGATGTGCCTGCAGGAGAGCTTCTGGTCATACGGTCAGTGCTTCCACAGGATTATAAGGAAAATACGATCGCCATCAGGTCCTCCCTGGAGAATGTGCGTATTTACATCGGTGGGGAACTGAGAACGGTGTATGATACGGAGAATACCAGACCCTTTGGGAAAAATTCTGCCAGCCGGTATGTGTTCTGCGAGACATCAGGCGAGGATGCGGGAAAGGAAGTGCGGATCGAACTGCAGTCCTTTACCCACAAGTATTCCGGTGTCGTCAATACGGTATATTGTGGGGATAAATTAGATATCTGGGCATATATATTCCACTGCTATTTTATGGTAACTTTGATCGCCTGTACGATGTTGTTTGCCGGACTGGTCGTGCTGATCATCAGTCTGGTGCTCGATATTGTATACAAGACGAGATTTGATCTGGAGTACCTGGGATGGTGCATGATCCTGGGAGCAGTGTGGATGCTGGGAGAATCGAAGCTGCGCCAGCTGTTTGTTTCCAATGCTTCTATTCTGTCGAATATGTGCTTCTTCGTTGTGATGATCTGCCCGATTCCGATCCTGTTCTATGTTGACAGTGTGCAGCAGGGAAGGTACCGGAAGGTCTATCATGTGGCAGAGTGTATCACTTGTGTGAATTTTGTACTATGCACGGCCTTACAGGTACTGAATATCGCAGATTTTATCTCGACAATGTTTTTGTCCCACATGGTGATCGCAGGAACCTTCCTGACGGTATTTATCACCATTTGCAGGGATCTTATCCAGGGAACAGCGAAACATTACAAGCTTCCGTTGATCGGACTGGTGGCTGCCATGATCGCAGTCATGCTGGAGGTGACAGCAGTGTATCGTGTTGTGTCTCTGTCCGGAATCTTTATCGCAACCGGACTGGTGGTCCTGCTGGTCGTTACTCTGATCCAGACAATGGACCGCATCCGCGAGCTGGAGCTGGCCAGGCAGAGAGAGGCAAGGGAAAGCCTGGATTATCTGACAGGTCTTCCTCTGCGTCATAAGGGTGAGGCACTGATCCTTGAGAAAATGCAGAAGCAGGGTGGCTGTCTGGGATTTGTGGATATGGATAATCTGAAGAAGATCAATGATGTCTATGGACATAAGGCGGGAGATCGTGCCCTCAGACTGGTAGGAGAGGTGCTCACAGAGTGCATGGAGAATGCCGTGGTCTGCCGGCTGGGAGGAGATGAATTCCTGTTCTATCTGCCGGAGGTATCGGAAGCAGAAATGAATACGCTGGTGAGAAGTCTGTTTGACAGCTTTCGTGCGGCAAAAAATGCTGCGGCGGAGACTTCAGCGGCATCCCTGTCCTGCGGTCTGTGCATGTGCAGACAGGGAGACAACTTTGAAGAATATTATATAAAAGCGGATAAGGCATTGTATTATGTCAAACAGAACGGCAAGAACAATTACCGGTTCTATGAGGAGTTGGAGGAACAGCAGCCGGATGACACTGCGGTATTCCGGCGATGATCCTGGCAGAACGGAAAGCCGGCTGGAAGGGCTTTGAGAGCAAATATCAGCATGGACTGTTAAAACTGTACGCACAGCATGCCGTAAGCTCCATGAAGGGTGCTTACATGGAATAAACGGGATTTCATAAGGAGAAGATGCGATGGATATAAAAATTAACGATTATTATGAGCCGGAACATTTTAAGGCTCTGAATGAAGCGGACTATGATGTGTCCCATTCCTGTGATTATGAGAAAAATGCAATGCACCACATTCATGAATCCACAGAGATTCTGATCGTGGAATCCGGAAGTGCGGATTATTACATTGATGGCAGGAAATATTATGTGGAAGCCGGTGATATTCTCATTATCGGCTCCAGAAAATCCCATATGCGGAGGATGGACAGACTGCCGTTTGCCAGATATGGGCTGGCAGTGAATCCATCCTATTACAGAAGACTGAATCTGGGGGAAGACATGCTGAAGGTATGGCAGGGACCTTCCCCGGAGGAGTTCGTGCAGCATTTTAAGGACGTCCCCACCGATGTGTTCTCAAGGATGATAGAACTGCTAAAATGTCTGTATGAGGAGCAGCGGCAGAGACAGACGTTCCGTGGGACGATGGAGAGAAGCCTTGTGACGCAGATCGCAGTCCTGCTCTACCGGCAGTGGGGCTTGTGCAAAAGAGAGGAAGATACCTCATCTATGAGCCGGCAGATGTATGATATCAAGGAGTACATAGATGAGCATTATCAGGAGCCGTTAGATCTGAACAGCCTGAGTGATAAGTTCTATCTGCATCCGGTAACGATCAGTAAGGAATTCAGCCGCTGTGTCGGACAGTCGCTGACAAAATATATCAACAGTGTCCGGGTCTGTGAGGGAGCCAGACTGCTGGAGAATACCGGTGAAAGTGTGACTGCGATCGCCACTTTGTGTGGTTATGACAGCGTAAATACTTTCCTGAGACAGTTTAAAACGATCATGGAGATGAGTCCGTTACAATATCGCAAAGAAAGAATGGACTATTTGCATCAGACCAGATAACAGAACGCCCGGAGTTTTGAAAAACTCCGGGCGTTCTGACTAAAAAATGATGAAAACGGGCAAAAAACTATACAGATTGCCCAAAGCCCTTATGCTATGATAAGATCATCAGAAAGGTACCGGCCGGTACGTAACCAATGAGATGATTAAGGAGGAGTTACTTTTATGATGAAGAAGAAAATTTTAGCCGCTGCCCTTGCAACTATCTTTACGGTAGCATCACTGACCGGATGTGGCGCATCCACAGACGAGAATACAACCGCAACCGGAGCAGGTTCAGAGGCAGCAGCTGCTGCAACAACAGATATTGACAGCATTGGAGATGTTAAGCTGACGGTATTGTGTGGATACGCAGGTGAGGATCCTCACGGACAGTATGTATATTCCTACGCAGAGGAATATATGAAAGAGCATCCCAATGTGAAGATAGAGATCCAGGCGATCAGTACCAATGATATCTACACAAAGCTGTCCGCTATGGCAACCACCCCGGATGATCTCCCTCAGATATTCTTTACATCGGCAGATGCAGTTGCAACTCTGCACGACCTGGGACTGACCAGAGATCTGACCGGACTGATCTCCGATGACCTGGCAGGAGAATTTGCCAATGGTGTTCTGGATTCCTGCAAACTGGATGACGAGATCGTATATTTCCCGGTAGCATTACAGCCTCAGGCTATTATTTATAGAAAGGATCGTTTTGAAGAGGCAGGTCTTACGATTCCCACTACCTGGGATGAGTTCATTGACTGTGCGAAGGCACTGACCAAGGATTCTGACGGTGACGGTGAGGTTGACCAGTGGGGCTTCGGTATGGTAGGCTCCAACAACTCTTCCGGACAGAGCCGCTTCATGTCTTATCTGTGGTCTAACGGTGTGGACTGTGTGACCGGAGAAGACGGCGACTTTAGCACCGACCTGAAGGCTGACAATAAGACCTTTACCGATGCTTTTGCAAAATGGACCCAGATGAATAACGATGGTATCGTTCCTATCGGCATCACCGAAGTAGATTATCCTACCGCAGCGAACTATTTTGCAATGGGTTATACCAGCATGTTCATGACCGGTTCCAATGCACTGGGTGTTGCTTATGCGAACAACCCTGACCTCAAGGGTAAGTTAGGCTCCTTCAAGCTTCCCGGAGATTATCCCGGAACCATGTTAGGTACAGAGGGCTATGCAGTCAGCGCATATGCTACCGATGAAGAGGCTGCTGCAGCCATTGATTATCTTCGTTTCTTCGTAGAACATGATGATCAGATGATGTTCTGGCAGAGCAGTGGTAAGATCCCTGCTACGGTAGAGGGACAGAAGGCTGACTACATCACCGGTGACGATTATGCGGGTTATCTGCAGCAGATCGCAGACGGATGCCGTCCTACCGTAAGCTTTGCAGGTATCAGTGGACTGAAGAGTGCTCTGGGTGATGCATACGCAGCAGTATTTTCTAAGGAGAAGACCAATGATCAGGCAGTCGCTGATCTGGAAAAAGCTGTAGCTGAGCTTATGGAAGACTATAACTAAGAGTAAGTGACAGATTCCCGGAGCCTTCGGACTCCGGGAATTATCAAAAGGAGGGAAACCGGAAATGTTGGGAAAGAAAACCGGCAAAAAGAGTAAGATCAAATACCAGTATGACGGATACTTATTCTCCTTCCCCATCGTGCTGATGATGGGAGCGTTGATTCTATATCCTATGCTGTACGGCTTCTATATCAGTTTCTTCAATACGAACCTTGTAACAAAATGGAAGTTTGTGGGACTGAAATATTATATGGCTGCATTTACGGAGCCGGAATTCTATCAGTCGGTTCTGCTGACGTTGGGATTCATGGTACTGGTAGTAGCGGGGCATTTCATTCTGGGATTTATTCTGGCGAGCCTGCTGAACAGGGAGTTCAGGGGGAGAACCATATTCCGTGTGATTTTCATGCTTCCCTGGTTTTTCCCGGAAGCAGTGGTGGCATTATTATTTACCTGGATCATGAATCCTATGTACGGTATCCTGAACAGCATCCTCAGAAGCCTGGGATTGATCAGCACGAATCTGTCATGGCTGGGAAGTAAGGAGCTTGCCTTCCCTTCGGTCGTATTCGTATGTATCTGGAAAGGATTTCCCCTGGTAATGACCATGATCCTTGCAGGACTGCAGAGTATTTCAAAGGATTATTATGAAGCAGCGGAGCTGGATGGTGCGGGAAGATGGAAGCAGTTCAGATACATCACGCTGCCGGCATTGAAGCCGATCTTGACAACTGTCCTGATCCTGGACTGCGTATGGTGGTTCAAGCAGTATACACTGGTATACACCATGACAGCCGGAGGACCCGGCACTGCGACCAGCCTGATCAGCCTGAGTATTTATGGTACGGCATTCAATGATCTGCGCTTCGGTAAAGCGTCTGCCTGGGGTATCCTGGTATTTGTGATCTGTTATCTGATCAATCTGGTAAGTAAGGTGGTGATGAAGGATGATGAATAAAACACGTAGAAAAAAGCTTGATACGGTCCTGACGTATGTAATTCTGATCCTATTGGCGGCATTTATCGTGGTTCCTGTACTGTGGATGCTGTCCACGGCATTCAAGACAGAGGCACAGACCTACTATCCGAACCCGAAGTGGCTTCCGGATCCGTTCTCGCTGGAATCTTTTCATAAATTCTTCAGCACCTATAACTTTGGTAAAATGACGGTGAACAGTCTGATCACCTGTCTGGCAGCCATGGTCATCTGTGTGGCATGCGCCTGTCTGGCAGGATATGGGATCACACGATTCAAATTCAAGGGACGTAAGCAGCTTTTGAATTTTCTGCTGATCACTCAGATGTTTCCCAGTGTTATGCTGGTAGTACCTTTTTATGCAGTACTTTCCAAGTATCATCTGACCAACACATTATTAGGCTTGATCGTCGTATACGCAGCCACCAATGTAGCATTCAGCACATGGATGCTGGTATCGTATTTCAAGACAGTGCCCATAGAGCTTGATGAGGCAGCGAGAGTGGACGGAGCCTCCAGCTTCTGCATTTTCCGGAAGATCATTCTTCCTTTGATCCTTCCCGGTATTGCAGCGGTGGCGATGTTCGTGCTGTTCAACGGCTGGAATGAATATATGTACTCTTCCGTACTGGTATCTAAGGATTCTCTGAAGACATTGACCGTAGGTATTGTCGCTCTGAATTCCCAGTATCAGATCAAATGGAACGATCTGATGGCAGCATCGACAGTATCCAGTCTCCCTCTGGTAATATTGTTCGTATGCTTCCAGAAATATTTTATCGCCGGAATGACCGGCGGCGCTGTAAAAAGCTGAGTATATGAGGAGAAAATAACAATGGAACATATTACGATCCGTGACATCAAGGTGTTCGTAACGGCACCTAGAAATATTAATCTGGTGGTAGTAAAAGTAGAGACCTCAGAGCCTGAATTATATGGTTATGGCTGTGCAACCTTCACCTGGAGGCATAAGGCTGTAGTAACGGCCATCGAAGAGTACCTGGCTCCCATGCTGAAGGGCAGACCGGTAGAGGACATTGAAGGCTTGTGGCAGACCATGATGGGCAGCTCTTACTGGAGAAACGGCCCGGTACTGAACAATGCCATTTCCGGTGTGGATGAAGCACTTTGGGATATTAAGGGTAAAATGGCAGGAATGCCGTTGTACAGTCTGTTAGGCGGTAAGTGCAGAGAAGGAATTACAGTATATCGTCATGCAGACGGTGGCTCTGTGGAAGAAGTAGAAGAGTGTATCCAGAAGTACATGGAAGAAGGCTATCGTTATATTCGTTGCCATATGGGTACCTACGGAGGCAACTTCGGCGGCAGATGTCAGAGCATAGTAAAGCCGGAAAATGCACCGGAAGGAGCATATTTCGATCCCAGAATGTATATGAACAGCGTATATCATCTGTTTGACAGGGTGAGAGCCGATATCGGATGGGGCGTGGAAGTGATGCATGATGTGCATGAGCGTCTGTCCCTGGCGCAGACCATAGAATTTGCTAAGGAACTGGAGCAGTACAAGCTGTTCTTCCTGGAGGATTCACTGGCACCGGAATATGATGAATTTTTCAAGACCCTGCGTGAACACACCACTCTGCCGCTGGCAATGGGCGAGCTGTTCACCAATCCTGCGGAGTGGAAGCCGTTAGTACAGAATCAATGGATCGATTTTATCCGTGTTCATTTAAGTGATATCGGTGGAATCACTCCTGCGAGAAAGCTTGCACACTATTGTGAAGCCTATGGAGTAAGAACCGCATGGCACGGTCCCAATGACCTGTCTCCCATCGGTATGGCTGCGCAGATGCATCTGGATCTCAACTGTCATAACTTCGGAATCCAGGAGTTCTCCGGATTCTCCGAAGAAGAGCAGGCAGTATTCCCCGGCTGCCCTGTAGTAAAGAACGGTTATGCTTATGTGAATGATAAACCCGGCATCGGTGTGGACTTCGATGAGAAGGAAGCGCTGAAATATCCGGAGGTTCAAATGGATCATAGCTGGCTCTTTTCCAGACTTCCCGACGGCACTCCCGTGAGACCGTAAATCATCACACAGACCCCGGCGGTTATCTTTATGCTGTGTCTGTGCTGACACGAATGAAAATGCGAGATATTGATACAGGCACATCAGCCAAGCTGATGTGCCTTTTTATATAAAGTTTTTTATAAAAAGTTTACAAAATTTTACGATAATGTTCAAAAATATACAATATATCAAAAGTGATGTAGACAAACAATAAAAAAGTGGGTAATATGTATATATAATAAGCTCGACAGGCAAAAAGTATGTACAATATGCCACATAATTAAAGCAAGAAATATAAAATAGGGAGGAATGTTACCGATGAAACAGTTCAGCTATATCATTAAGGATGAGATTGGTCTGCATGCACGTCCTGCGGGACTGCTCGCAAAGGAAGCGAAAAAGTATCAGAGTACAGTGACACTTTCCTGTAAGGGGAAATCAGCTGCAGCAAGCAAGCTGATGGCGATCATGGGAATGGGCGTGAAGCACGGAGACAACGTGGAAGTCACGATAGAAGGAGCGGATGAAGATACCGCCGCAGCAGAGCTTCAGAAGTTTTTCCGTGAGAACCTCTAGGAGAAGACCTGCACGACAGAGTTTGGAAGGTAGAAAATGGAAAAATATATTGGAAAATCCGTATATAAGGGAACAGCGATCGGACCTGTGAGTGTTTTGAAGAAAAAGGACAGTCTCGTTAAGAGGATCCATATCGACAACACAGAGGAAGAACTGAAACGACTGGATGCGGCTAAGGAACGTACGATGACGCAGCTGGGACAGTTATACGAGAAGGCTCTGCAGGAGGTCGGAGAAGTCAACGCAGCCATTTTCGAGGTGCATCAGATGATGCTCGAGGATGACGATTATCAGGATGCTATTCACAGCATGATTCAGAACGAAGAAGTGAATGCAGAGTATGCGGTGGCAGTGACCGGTGATAATTTTGCAGAGATGTTCGCCAACATGGATGATGAATATATGCAGGCCCGCTCTGCGGATGTCAGGGATATCTCCAACCGGCTCGTCCGCAATCTGTCCGGGGAGGAGCAGATTGACTGGAGTACCATGGAGCCGTCGATCATTGTGGCAGATGATCTGACTCCCAGTGAGACGGTACAGATGGATAAGAGTAAGATCCTGGCCTTTGTCACAGTACATGGTTCGACGAATTCCCATACTGCGATCCTGGCACGTATGATGAATATTCCGGCACTGATAGGGGTACCATTGGAACTGGAGAAAATCCATAACGGGACCCGCGCTATTGTGGACGGCAGGGAAGCAGTATTTTACCTGGATCCGGAGGAAGAGCAGATCCGGCAGGCAGAAGCGGCACAGCAGACGGAACAGAGACTAAGAAGCCTGCTGGCAGAATACAAGGGACGTGAATCCGTGACAAAGAGCGGACGCAAGGTCAATGTATATGCAAATATTGGCAGCGTATCGGATGTGGCATATGTACTGGAGAATGATGCGGAGGGAATTGGTCTGTTCCGCAGTGAATTCTTATATCTCGGAAGGGACTCTCTTCCGGATGAGACAGAACAGTTCAATGCTTACCGTCAGGTGCTGCAGATGATGGCAGGGAAAAAGGTCATCATCCGTACCCTTGATATCGGTGCGGACAAAAATGTAGATTACCTCGGACTGGGCAAGGAAGATAATCCTGCCATGGGATACCGTGCGATCCGGATCTGTCTGGAGCAGCCGGAGATCTTCAAGACCCAGCTGAGAGCACTTCTCAGGGCGGCAAAATACGGAACACTGGCCATTATGTATCCGATGATCATTTCCGTGGAGGAAGTGCTGGATATTCAGAAAATCGTGGCTGAGGTGGCTAAGGAGCTGGAGGAAGAAAAGCTTCCTTACGTAATTCCGGAACAGGGAATTATGATCGAGACTCCTGCGGCTGTCATGATGAGTGAAGAGCTGGCGGAGCATGTTGATTTCTTCAGTATCGGCACGAATGATCTGACACAGTATACTCTGGCTATCGACAGGCAGAACAACAGACTGGACAGATTCTATAATCCACATCATGAGGCAGTCCTGCGTATGATACAGATGACTGTTGACGGAGCGCATAAGCATGGAAAATGGGTCGGTATCTGCGGAGAACTGGGAGCGGATACGACACTGACCACACGATTTGTGCAGATGGGAATTGATGAGCTCAGTGTGGCACCGTCCATGGTACTGAATGTTCGTAGTAAAATATGTGAAATGGAGTGAGAGATTCATGAGAATATACAAAGCGAAAGATTATGCAGATATGAGCAGAAAGGCTGCAAATATTGTATCGGCACAGGTTATCATGAAACCGAACTGTGTTCTCGGACTGGCTACGGGATCTACTCCCATCGGCCTGTATAAACAGTTGGTGGAATGGTTCCGCAAGGGAGACCTGGACTTTTCTGAGGTTATGACGGTGAACCTGGATGAATATAAGGGTCTGAGCCGGGAAAACGATCAGAGTTATTACTATTTTATGCACCAGAATCTGTTTGACCATGTGAATATCCCGGTGGAAAATACACATCTGCCAAACGGAATGGAGCCGGATTCGGAGAAAGAATGCCGTAGATATACGGAACTGATCCAGTCACTGGGCGGCGTGGACCTGCAGCTTTTGGGAATTGGACATAACGGGCACATCGGCTTCAACGAACCGGGAGAGAGTTTTGACAAGCAGGTACATTGCGTGAACCTGACAGAGTCTACGATCGAAGCCAACAAGAGATTCTTCGCATCGGCGGAGGATGTTCCGAAGCAGGCATACACCATGGGGATCAAGACCATTATGCAGGCGAAGAAAATATTGATCGTAGCCAGCGGCGAAGACAAGGCGGAGATCGTACAGAAAGCTTTCTTCGGACCCATCACACCGCAGGTGCCGGCATCGGTATTACAGCTTCATAATGATGTGACACTGGTGGCAGACGAAGCAGCGCTCAGTAAGCTTTCTGAATAAGAAGGGGGAAGCTGATAGGTCATGAGAATCAGAAATGCAAATATATATACAGAAGAGCATCGGTTTGTCAGAGGGGATGCAGCCGTGGAGAACGGCAGGTTCGTAAGCTGCACCGGGGATCCGGCAGGTGAGGAAGCTGTTGTGGATGCCAAAGGCATGTATCTGATACCGGGACTGGTGGATATTCATTTCCATGGTTGTAAGGGCGCAGATATGTGTGACGGTACGAAGGAAGCACTGGATGTCATCACATCATATGAAGCATCTGTCGGTGTGACAAGTGTCTGCCCGGCTACCATGACGATCCCTAAGGATGAACTGCTGGAGGTCATGAAAAATGCCGGCAGCTATGAGTATTCCGGTGGATCCCACCTGGTGGGCATTAATATGGAAGGACCTTTTATCAGTCCGGCGAAAAAGGGTGCTCAGGCTGCAGAAAATATCATGCACTGCGATTATGAATATTTCAGTCAGCTGCAGAAAGCGGCGAACGGGCTGATCAAGCTGGTAGATATCGCACCGGAGGAGCCGGGAGCGATGGAATTTATCGACAGAGCCAAAGGAGAAGTGGTCATTTCACTGGCGCATACAGCTTCCGGTTATGATACAGCAAGGGAAGCCATTGAACGTGGAGCATCTCATGCGACACATTTGTATAATGCAATGCCGCCGCTGAACCACAGGGAGCCCGGCGTGATTGGAGCAGTGAGAGATTCAGAGAAATGTCATCCGGAGCTGATCTGTGATGGTGTACACATTCATCCGTCAGTGATCCGTGCAACGTTTGCGATGTTTGGCGCTGACCGCATGATCCTGATCAGTGACAGTATGCGTGCAACGGGACTGGAGGATGGTGAATATACGCTGGGAGGACAGCCGGTTACTGTCAGAGGCAATCTGGCTACCCTGCATGACGGCACGATCGCTGGATCTGCGACGAATCTGATGGATTGTATGCGGTTTGTAGTAAAAACAGTCGGTCTCCCGTTAGAGACGGCAGTGATGTGTGCCACGGAGAATCCGGCGAAGGAGATCGGCATTTTCAATGAAGTGGGCAGTATATCCGTTGGTAAGAGGGCAGATTTCGTACTCCTGGATCAGGAACTGAACATTGTAGCGGTATATATCGACGGAAAGGAGTTCACATGTTAGATTTTTTGAAAGGTAAGCGAAAAGGAAATTGTATCGGATCTCCCTGTAAGGGGAAGGCAGTTGCTCTTACGGAGGTGCCGGATCCTACATTTTCCGAGAAGATACTTGGAGACGGATTTGCAGTGATCCCCTCTGAGGGGAAAATATATGCTCCCGCAGACGGAGAGGTGACCGTGGTATTTGATACGCTCCATGCGATCACCATGACAACGGATCAGGGAGCGGAGCTTCTGATCCACATCGGACTGGACACCGTGACACTCAAGGGAGCCCCCTTCACGGCACATGTTGCTGCCGGAGACCATGTCAAAAAGGGCGATCTTCTGCTAGATGCGGATCTGGAGAAGATTAAGGAAGCCGGACTGAATATCATCACACCGGTCCTGGTCTGCAATACCGATGAATATAACAAGATCAGTATTCTGAAAGAGGGAGAGGTATCTCCCGGCGAGGACGTGCTCCAGATCTCTTAAGAGCGGTACGTCCGTATCAACTAATGAAACTGACCGGAACTGTTCCGGTTTAGTATAATGTAAAGGAGGAGAAATGTATGAAGTTTCTTCAAAAACTGGGTAAAGCGTTAATGCTTCCCGTAGCGGTTCTGCCGATCTGCGGTATCCTTATGGGTATTGGTTACTGGTTGTGCCCGGCAACAATGCAGGGTGGTGAGATCTCGGGCGCGGCAAATCTGATCGGTCTGTTCCTCGTAAAAGCTGGTGGTGCTTTGATCGACAACATGGCGATCCTGTTCGCAATTGGTGTAGGTGTCGGTATGTCAGAGAAAAATGACGGTACCGGAGGCATCGCAGCTCTGGCTTCCTGGCTGATGCTCACAACACTTCTGTCTACCGGATTTGTTACGACCATTATGCCCTCCATCGCTGAGGATGCTACCAAGACACTGGCATTCAATAAGATTGCGAATCCCTTTATCGGTATTATTGCCGGTATTATCGGTTCCATGTGCTACAACAAGTTCAAGGATACCAAGCTTCCCGACTGGCTGTCCTTCTTCAGTGGTAAGCGCTGCGTAGCTATCGTAGCAGGTGTGGTATCTATTCTGGCATCTGTTGTACTGCTGTTCGTATGGCCTTTACTGTTCGGCGGTCTGGTAGCTCTCGGTGAAGCCATTGTAGGTCTGGATGTAGTCGGCGCAGGTATTTATGCTTTCCTGAATCGTCTGCTGATCCCTACCGGATTACATCACGCACTGAACAACGTATTCTGGTTCGATACCATTGGACTTGGAGATCTGCAGCACTTCTGGAAAGGTGAGACAAGCGCTGATGTATCCTGGAGCCTTGGAATGTATATGTCCGGCTTCTTCCCTTGTATGATGTTCGGTATCCCCGGTGCGGCTCTGGCAATGGTAAAATGTGCAAAGCCCGCTAAGAAAAAGGCAGCGATCGGTCTGGTAGCTTCCGCAGCAATCTGTTCCTTCATCTGCGGCGTTACCGAGCCCTTTGAGTTTGCATTCATGTTCTTAGCTCCCGGACTGTATGTGATCTACGCAGCACTGTATGGCATCTTCACCATGATCACTGTTGCTCTTGGCTTCCGTGCAGGCTTCAGCTTCTCCGCAGGTGCGATGGATCTGCTGTTCTCATCCTCCCTGCCTGCAGCAGCCAGAATCTGGCTGATCATCCCTCTGGGTATCGCAGCATTTGTTGTATTCTACTTCGTATTCCTCTTCGCTATCAAGAAATGGGATCTGAAGACCCCCGGTAGAGAAGATGATGATGTAGAAGCAGAGAAGAAGATCGAGCTGGCAAATGATGATTTCGCAGCAATCGCAGCAACCATTCTGGAAGGCTGCGGCGGCAAGGACAACATTGCAAGCATTGACAACTGCATTACAAGACTGAGATTGGAAGTAAAAGACATTACCGCAGTGAATGATAAGGTGATCAAATCTGCAGGCGTAGCCGGTGTCATGAAACCCGGTAAGACCTCCGTTCAGGTAATCATCGGACCTAAGGTTCAGTTCGTAGCGGATGCATTTTCCAAGCTTTGCGAATAATAAAGCACTGATAAAACTGAATATATGACTGGAAGAAAGACCTGCCTGGGAAGACCATGCGGGTCTTTCTTATACGCAGGCCCGATGCCTGCGGGATGTATTGTAATGTAATGGAGAGAAAAGTCATGAAAAAATCAACAGGAAAGAGGGGAAACGGGGGATTTTCATTAGTAGAGCTGATCATTGTAATAGCTATCATGGCAGTGCTGGTGGGAGTATTGGCACCGCAGTATCTGGCTTATATACATAAGGCAAAGGTCGCTGCAGATCAGGCGAATCTGAAGAACTATTTTACGGAGATCCAGCTGGATTATATTACTACAGGAAAGTATAACCCGGCGATATATAGGATGTCTTCGGATAGACCGGATTCGCTGAAGCAGCGTGAAATTCATTTTCTGAACGGATCGACAGCCAAAATGCAGGCCGGATATTTCTCGGTGACAGAGGACACACGAGGGCAGGGGGGATACAATATTTATTATTATTGTGATGAGTGCCTAAGTGATAATGCTAGTGTGAAAAATAAGCATCTGGATACCTGTGCGACAACATTTCTGTGATGGCGCTTGAGAGGAATATGTTATCTTCCCAGACATAACCCGATATTATCAGAAACATAGCAGATGTACCCATGCTTCCCGGCGTAGGCGGCTGCCTGTCTGCGGATGGAGGGAACCGTTGCGTATTCCAGGGTGTAAGCGGTACAGCCGTGTGACATAGCCAGATCTAGATATTCAGTATAGTATTCACGCGTGCTTTGATCATTTTTAGTATAGACATCCTTTGAAAAATCATACGCAGTAAAAACGTTCTCCTGGTTTACCCCATCGATGAGAACGTTTTTTTCTGTTGTAAGATATTTTTTTACAAAACAGTCCCCACCGTTGATCATGATCTTTCTGCCTGTATGGTTCATATAGTCCAGAATCGTAAGGATTCCGTCATAGATGGATTCCTGCGGATAGTTATAGTATACATCCGTGTTATCGACAAAAAAGCCGTCCACACCCTTCTGTACCAGGGCGTCTACTCTGGAAGCTGTACATGCCTGCCATTCCGGAGCTGAGACATCGATCCATTTTTCCTCCGGCCAGTTCTCATAGGCACCCAGAGTATATTTCTCAAAGTCTGTATCATAGGACCGGAAGCTCTCGATCGATCCAATATTGATATAGGAGTAGATTTCGCGGATACCATTTTCTCTTAAACGGGCAATGTCGTTTTTGGAAAAATATTCCGCATCTATGACAAGCAGATCAATGTCAGAAAGCTTTTCTATGATTTCAGAATCTTCGCCGATCAGGACAACGTATTTTTCTGCTCCATCGGAAGGACCAGCGGAAGAATATCTTCGTTTTCTTCAAGTAAGGGCACCTCCTTTTTCCGCGATCAGCACTCATATCTGCATCCAGATAATTATACTATAGATGGCATTGCATTGCATCTATTTTAGAGCGTTTGGAGGGAAGGAAGTATAGATAGAAAATGTTGTGAAAATATCGGTAAAAATGGTAAAAAGGGCGAAAAATATTGCGGTTTGTGGTATAATTTTTATGTAAATGTAAGATGATGCCGGGATCAAAAATTTCCGGATTTGATACGTTCAGCGGTTAAGATAACCGGGAAAGTAGGGAGTTATATGAAGATTCAGGATTTTTGTGACATGAACAAATTTGAACAGATCATGAAGAACTGGGCAGGCAGCACGGGACTGGCAACCGTGGCTGTGGGTGCAGACGGAAAATACATCAGTGACTGTTATAATTTTACGGAGTTCTGTATTGATCTGACGAGAGGAAGCGCAGAGGGGAAAAAGCGCTGCGAGCAGTGTGACAGAGAAGGTCATGGTGTGTATCCCTGCCATGCGGGACTTGTGGATTTTGGTATTCCAATCACACTGGAGGATGGAACCGTGCTGGGCAGTATTATCGGAGGACAGGTGCTGCCGGAGAATCCGGATGAGGAGAAGTTCCGTCAGACAGCGAGAGAGCTGGGTATTGACGAGGATAAATATATTAAGGCCCTGAAAAAGGTAAATGTGAAGACTAAGGAGCAAATAGATGCATCTGCAAATCTGCTGGGAGATGTGATCAACATGTTTGTGAGATCAAGCTATGCTCATCGTAGAAATACAAATCTGGTAGGAGAATTAAAAGGCGGTATTGCGGATGCTGCACAGCAGATCGCAGAAGCGGAAGACAGAACGAAGGAAATCGACGGTTATAGCAAGAGACAGCAGATTTTGGCACTGAATGCTTCGATTGAGGCAGCAAGAGCCGGAGATCAGGGAAAGGGCTTTGCTGTGGTAGCAACGGAGGTCCAGAAGCTGGCGAGAGATATGGCGACCTCCAGTGAAGCGATCAAGAAGATTCTCGGACAGTTATCTCATACGATCAACAATTTGAATCAGTAAGAAAAAATATAATAGAAAGACCGCATTTCTGATCGATGACAAGGATCGGAAATGTGGTCTTTTGGCATTATTACTATCAATGTATTCAGAAAAGAAGACGATATACATAGTAAGATAACTGTGAAAACAAACGGATTTGGCATCTATTTTCAAGGAGGAGAAGTATGACAGAGGTAGGAATAAGCAGCATCGGTGCATATGCTGCGCAGAGTGATTACAGCAAGAATACAAAGAACAAGACAATGAAGGATACGACGAGTGCTGCAGGCACGGTCGGCACTTCTGAAGCGAAACAGACGAAGGGAACGACTGGGAATTACGGCAGGACCATCGGTCAGCCGGAGTTGTCGGAGAAGGCTGCGAAATACTATGAGCAGCTTAAGAAGAAGTACGGAAATTATGATTTTATTCTGGTCAGCAGAGATCAGAAGGAGAATGCAAAAGCCAATGCTGCAAAATATGCCAACGGCTATAAGACGGTCGTCCTCATTGATGAAGACAAGATCGAACAGATGGCGACGGATGAGAAATTCCGTAAACAGTATGAGGGAATCCTGAGTGGTGCCGCTGCACAGATACAGCAGTTAAAGACCAGCCTGCAGAGTTCCGGTGCGAATGTCAAGGGCTTTGGAATGCAGGTAAATGATGGCGGTACATTGTCATTTTTTGCAGTGCTGAAGAAGTCAAGCGCAGATCAGAAGGCAAGAATCGAGAAAAAAGGCGAGCAGAAGAGAGCAGAGAAAAAAGCTGCGGAGAAGAAGGCAGCTAAGAAAGAAAAGGAAGAACGGATAAAAGACAAGAAGTCGGATACGGTAACGATCAGCGCCCGTTCCATAGAAGAACTGTTGTCTAAGATAGAAACCTACAATTTCAACACACGGAGTGACAGTGTGCAGACCGCAGGTGAACGGCAGGTCGGCCAGAACTTTGACTTCAGAGGGTAAGGTGAGGTTGCATGATTTCTATGGGGAAGTCCGGAGGTGTTTACGGGAGCGGCAATACCGGTTTGTCGCAGGCATTTTCCGGAGGAAGAAAGACGCAGAACAATCAGAAGAGTATCTTCGGAGCAAAAAATAAAAGTTCTGTCACCGACATTCGTAGAATGCTGTCCAGAGACAGTCAAAGTGCGCAGACACAGGCGGCGAACAGCTGGGGACAGGATTCTATTGTGACGAGTACTTTAAGTTACAGTGAATCGCTGCGCAATCAGAGACAGCAGACAAAAAATACAACATTAGCCCTGAAAAAACTGAAGTACCAGTTTAAAAGTATTTCATCGAAGATACTGCGGAGCAAGACTTCCCAGGCGGCAAAGCAGGCAGCCGGGCAGGCGCGGAGAGAGATCATGCGCCTGAAGCGTCAGAAGCAGAACAGTGACAGCGACAGTGAAGAGATCGACGCAGCAATCGCTCATGCACAGGCTATGGAACGTGTGGCGAAAAAGAAAGCAAAACATCTCGAAGAAGAGGAAATGGTGAAGGCCGCCGGTGGAATCTGCCAGGGAGACCGGATCAGCGAAGAAGAAACGAAGGATGCGCAGGACGCAGAATCTGAAAACGCGCGGAATGCGGAAGAAATGTCTGCGGAAGGTTCTGAGGATGAAATGTCAAGGGATCTCTCCGCATATGAGTATGCGGCGGATAGTTATGATATATCCGATTATATTGATCTCGGCATGGATGAATTCTATGCGCAGGCAGGAGATTTTATGTCGGAAATGAGCGACTTTACTTCTGAGATGATACAGGAAATGTCTGACAGCCTGCGTGACCTGATGGAAGAGATGGGGCTGGATGGATTATCAGATACTGCGGTCTCTGTGAATAGGGAGATGGATCCCGCAGACCTCAAGATGATGAAAATCAAACACCGCAACAAAGAGATGAAAGACATCATCAAGGCCGATGCGGAGTACCTGAAAGCAGTTTTCAACCACTTGGAGAAAATGAAAGACAACGTGGTCATTCCCACCGGGAATGCAGGAGCGGTTTCCTCCGGCATGACCGGGACTTCATTTTCCGCAGATGCTGTCGGCATAGGTGTATCGGCGGCGCCTGTGCCGGTGATCAATATTACATTATAGGATGGACATATAAGAAGAAATTTGACATCCCGGACACTGTGCTTGTGAGACAGACATAGTGTCCGGGATGGTTTTATATAAAAACATTTTTGATTTTCGTGATTATTTCCGACCGTACAGGATTCCCATGCCGGAGATCATCCAGGGAGCAGCGGCATATCCCGGGATAAAATCCAGTTTCTTTTCAAGATTGCCGATGTAGTGGATATCTGTGATCCCTTCTTCTTTCAGTTCTTCGACAAATTCTTCCATGTCACCGTAGAGTGCTTTCTGGGAGAACATGTCCTGAAAGGAGAAGGCACCGCCCTTTTTGACTACGCGCAGAGCTTCCCTGACCACATCCCGTTTATCCTTGGCGGAACGGACTTCATGGAAGACAAAGTTGCTGACAGCGGCATCGAAGGTCTCATCCGGATCTTCCAGATGGGCGGCATCTCCTTTGTGGAAGGTGATCCGGTCGGCAACACCCTCCGCTTTCGCATTGGCTTCACATTGCTCTTTGGCATAGTTCCACTCGGCACCCCAGTAGTCCATACCGACGAGCTTTGCCTTGGGGAAAGCCTTGGCGCAGCGGATCGTCAGTGCAGCAGCACCACAGCCGATGTCGAGCAGCGTACCTTCGCCGTCCCATTCCAGATGATCTACGAGATGCTGATGGACTTTTGCCATCATGTTGCCTTTGCCGAAGGCAAACAATTCATGACAGATGTGCATGTAAATGCCATAGACCAGGCAAATCGCGGCAAGGATGCCCAGGATCCATGTCGGAAGGGCAAGATGCAGCACCGGTCCGGTCATGCAGGCGGCAATGCCGAGCACGGCAGCAGCGGCATAGCACAGCGCCAACATTTTTTCAGGTACCCAGTTTCCGTAGTTCACGTTTTTGTTCATAACTAATCTCCTTTTTTCCAATATAACAAAAGTTATATTTGTTATTTTTTATAAAAGAAAATGCCCACCGCATTAACGGTGAGCATCCTTCTTACTCTTGAAATATGTAATTAAACTCTGCGTTCCGGCATCGGCGTGGATGCCGATGGCTTTCGTCAGGAACAGGCGGTGTTCCATATCATAATCTCCCTTGATCAATTCCAGAAATCCGTGTAACCTCATGGAGGCCAGAATCCGTAGTAATTCTTTATCGGGCACATAGCCTAGTTGTTTTTCGTAATAGCTCTGAAAGGCGGTGAACATATTATGAAAGACTACATCCCGGAAGGATTCGTATTTGCTGCCGGAGCATTTCTCCAGTACCAGCTCACATTCCTGCCTGTGCGCACAGATATATTCCATGATCTCACGTTCATTCTGCTCTGCGGTCTCAGGATGTTCCTGTTCTCTTTTGGTAATTTCATACATCATTTTCTGATATTCGGCAATCAGGGGATCCAGAATTGCCCCCAGCAGTGCCTCTTTATTTTCAAAAGAGAAATAAAAAGCCCCGGTAGTAACTCCGGCCCGTTTACAGATATCCCGGAGGTTCGCCCCGGCGTAGCCTTTTTCCAGAAATTCTTCCCTGCCGCAGCGGATTAAGTTTTCTTCCGTGATTTTCTTACGATCTGTCTCCATAACAATTGTTATATTAGCATAGACTAACTCATGGGTCAAGAAGGAATCTTCAGGTAAAATATTTTTTATTTTCGCAAAAATCTCTGCAAAAACATTTTGGTTTATTGTGATTATAAGATATAATAAAAATAGTAGCAGGAAAACTAAGATAGTGATATATAGCGGGGAAATGAATATGGACAAAGACCCATTTAAAGAATATCTGAGAGAATCCGAACCGAATAAAGCAACAAAAGGGTATGTGTGGAGCACGGCGGTTGGACTTCAGGCAGTAGATGGTCTGAAACCCTCGCAATATCTGATTGACACTGCAATTCAAAATATTGAAGGTAAGATCACGCTAAAAGAGGCACAGAGTCTTATAGAAAGCTATTACAATGAGAGACCTGTCCGTGTATCAGATAATGAACGCACGGAAGAAGCAGATAAAGTTTCCAGCCGTATTGCGGAGCTCCTTTCCGAAACGGCGTTTTCCTTTTCACCGAATGAGTATATAGCTATTCATCGTAAGCTTTTTCGTGGAATATATAAGCATGCCGGAAAAATAAGAGATTATAATATTACGAAGAAAGAATGGGTGCTTGATGGCGCAACGGTCATATATGGGAGTGCTTCAGAACTGCGTGCTACGTTGGAATATGATTTTTCGCAGGAAAAAGCTTTTAGTTATAAAGGACTTTCGATAGAAGAGAGCATTCATCATCTGGCTTTGTTTGTATCAAGGCTTTGGCAAATTCACATTTTTGGTGAGGGAAACACAAGAACCACAGCGGTTTTTTTCATAAAATATTTGAGAACACTTGGTTTTTTTGCAACAAATGATATTTTTGCGGAAAATGCATGGTATTTCAGAAATGCACTTGTCAGAGCCAATTATACGAATTTACAAAAAGGAATTCATGAGACAACGGAATATTTGGAACTCTTCCTCAGAAATATGCTTTTAAATGAACACAACGAGCTGCACAATCGAAATATGCATATCAGTGGACTTTTAAAGGATACAAAAGTGGATATTGGAACTTCAAAAGTGGACATTGGAACTCAAAAAATGGACATTGAAACATCAAAAGTGGACATTGAAACAAGATTGGCTGAAAAAACGCTGAATTTTTCAACAAAAACAATTATGCATATCCGTGTATTATATGAAAAATTCGGAGATTGTCAGTTTTTTGGCAGAGGAGAGGTTATGGAATTGCTTGGGCTGAAAAGTTCAGGCGCTTCTAAAATAATATCCAATATGGTACAGGCTGATGTAATCGAACCGGTATCCGGGCATGGAAAAGGAAAATACAAATTCAAAGAGTTATAGAGTATATTGGATTTAAAGGCATCGGAACATCCGGTGCCTTTTTTAAAAATACAGGAACCTTTTTACCGTCCGGCGACTCATATAGTATGAAGCCGGCGAAGAGAAGGAGGTGTTACTTTGTCAGTTATGACAAAAGAGGAATTTGTGCGGGAAGTGCGGGGCTATACCCTGCATATGTACCGACTGGCATATTCTATTCTGAATAATAGTACGGATGCGGAGGACGCTGTCAGTGAAGCGGTGCTGCATGCCTATGAAAAATTAAGGACACTGCGGGATCCGGACAGCTTTAAAAACTGGATCTTACAGATCACGGCAAATGAAGCGAAAAAGATTTATCGGCAAAATAAGCGGACCGGTGCGGTGGCATGGGAAGAGAATCTGTCCCCGGCATTTTATGACGAACACCATGAACTGTGGGATGCTGTCATGCAGCTGGATGGCGGATACCGGGATGTGATCGTACTGTTTTACTATGAACAGTGCACAATCCCGGAGATCAGCAGGATATTGGAATGCAGGCAGGGAACCGTAAAATCGAGATTGTACCGGGCGAAGGAGCAGTTAAGGGAGAGGCTTATATGAGAGATGATTTTATAGACAGAAAAATAAGAAAAATGGCGGAGGCGGAACGGATGGCAGTGCCGGAGTCTCTGGATGCGAAAGTGGAAAATATTTTGGACGGACTGGAAACAGAGAAGAAGGACAGCAAAAACACGGATGGAAAGAGAGTGAATCAAACGGTACGCCATTATGGCTTTAGACGAATCGTGATCCCGGCAGCAGCCTGTCTGCTTCTGGCCTCCGTTACCGTGACGGCATCGGGATTGTACCGGGGGCAGATACGGCAGCACAAGAATGGCAGGTCGCCTATGAGGGAGACGTAAGTATCCGTTGTGCGGCAGTGGCAGAGAACGGTCTGTATGTGGGCGGTTTCACTGCGGACGGACAGGCGAGAGTGGAATATCTGCCTTACGGCAGCGGAACGCCAGAGACGTTTTTTGAAGATTTTGCAGAAAATGGAGAGGTCTACAGTCTGTGCACGGCACCGGACGGCAGCATCTATGCGGGACTGAAGGGACTGGCTGTACCGGGAGCGGAGCACGGCTGGCTGCCTGTAATCTATCATATCAGCCCGGAGGGAACGCTTCTGAACAGTTTTACCGTAGGAGAGCGGGAATGGAATATCGTTGATAGTATGGCAACAGATGCCCAGGGCAGATTATATATGCGGATGCGGATGAAAGAGGACGGCAGTTATGTGCGGATCTATTCTGCGGAAGGAGAACTGATCGGAAACGTGGCGGATGACAACAGCTATGCCGTACAAGGTGCCGGAGCATTAGGACAGGGCAAGGACGGCAAAGTCTATGCGGCTGCACAGGCAGTGGGCGATACGACAGCAGGGAATATAGCTATGACATTAGTGTCAGTAGATCCGGAAAGCCTCAGGTTTGTTCCGGTGGCTGGAGGTGAGAATGTTGTTTGCAGTGCTGATACGATCTACCCGTGGAAAATGGTGGCAGCAGGTGTGAGTGAGACGGCAGATTTTATCCTATGGGGATACAACGGCGTGGACACCTATCGCCTGGGTGAGACGGAATTCACCAGAGTGCATGAGAACTGGGAGATGCCCTGCGGTACGGAAGGTACCTGTGCGGTCCTCGTACCGGACGGTCGCATTCTCTATATCGGCGCATCCGACGGCTTCCGGGGAACGACGGCGGACGGCGTAGAGATCAGCGGAAAAGATCCTGTGAAGACAGTGCTCTATTATGAGCCACTCGTAAAATAGAGTGACAATAAACTGGCGACACCGGGAAGCCGATGCCGCCAGTTTTATAGTTCCAGACTGTTAAGTTTCCATCTGCTCAATTGTGCATTTACAGTGGTTATGTTATAAAAAGACCAGAAATAACAGAAAGCGGTCGCTTGGGTGAAAAAAGTAGATTCAGGGGTGAAATTTTGTTATGCTGTTTGTAACAAACGGAGTATAAAAGTCGTCAATATAGATAGAAGGGAAACAAAGGAGGGGCTTATGAAGAAGATTAACGTAAAAGCAACCATTTTTCTCAGTGCAATCGTATTGGTGGTAGTGGTACTTCTGCTGAATCTCATCGAATTCCGCAAAACGGTGGATTTCACGGTGCCGGGGATTCGGATGCCGAAGGAGAACGCTTTCGGAAAGCAGGAAGAGGTACAAGTGAGCGTCAACGGAACCTATTATTATCGGGTACTGCCCTGGATTCACGGCAGCACTTTCCATGGGCAGATATCTTTTGCCGGAGAGGGAGAGGAACCGCAGAATTATTTCTTTACCTATGGAGCAAGCAGAGGATTTCTGAAGGAGGGAAGAGGGGCTGGCTGGATCGGAACCCCGGATGCTCAGACTACCGTAGCGATTTATCAGGCGGTACAGAATGTGGAAAAAGGGATGATATCCGTAGAGAATCTCGCCAGCTACGTTTTATATCCGGCGGCAACACCGGAAGAAGCCTATGCCATAGCGGATATATGGTATCCGGGAATGCTGGAGAATGAAGCAAAGACAGCATTCTGCGCGGCTTTTTTGCCGGAGGAATGCCCGCAGAAGATTGGATGCAGCTTCTGTGCGGAGGATTACGATTATGTGGAAGATGTCGATACCGTAGAGCAGCTGTGGCAGGAATTTATACAACTTTCCGGAAAAGTGACGTCAGATCCGATCCCGCCGGAAGAGATGGTGGAAGGTGTGGGATATTTTCAGTTTGTCTATGCAGACGGTGAGACAAGGACCTTTCGCTACGCGTCGGAAGAACAGGGATTATGGATAGGTGAGGACGAACGCTGACTGGTGGACGGCCAGGCTTTCTATGACTGGCAGGAGCGTCTGATGGAAGCGTTGCAGAAGTAAGCACGAGAAAGAGAGGGGCGGAAATGAACGGTAAAAAGAAAAGGCATGTTATTTTGATCGTGTTGGCAGTGGTGGCGCTGGCGGCAGGGATTCTGGGCGGACGTGAGTTATGGCTGTATGAGCATCCGGAGATACAGATTAGATTCAGCCATGATCGTAGTGAAGATCTCTACCGGTCCTATCCCATATGCTCCATTCGCAGCAGATCCCACATCGGACAGGGGTATGCGAAGCAGTATGGTGAGGAACTGCGGCAGTATTGGGAAGCAACCAATGAGGTTTTTGTGTGGATCAGTGAACAGTATCAGAAACCGTTATATGTCACTTCGGATGTGACCATAGGAGATGGAAAGACAGTGATCTCTTTCCGGGGGACCGGCACTTCCATGACTACCGGGGAGACAGAGGAAATCCATAGAGACTGCGTGCTGGATTTTGAAATGCATGCGGAGGTATTGCGCTCGGAAGAAGAGCCGGAGCTGACAGTAAGTGACTGGAATCCGGAAGAAGAGGGGCAACAGAATTAGATTTCTTACTTGACAGATGGGTCGGTAGAATGTAGACTATAATTACAAAGAGTCTATAAAACATCGACTATGCCTTGCCGGGGGGCAGGACAGGAGGGGCTTATGGGTGAGAATATCTACAGAATATTTGACGGTGTATGGAACTTAAGTCTGGTGGGAGGATACTGCGTGCTGCTGGTGCTCCTCGCCAGACTTTTGTTGCAAAAAGCACCAAAATGGTGTTCTTATCTGTTATGGGGAATCGTGTTTGTGCGGTTGTGCTGCCCGATACTACCGGAGACAGGAATCAGCCTGATTCCGGAGAAATTGCTGTCTGTGGGGACAGAGATGACGTCCGGGCAGCAGACAACAGGTGCGGATCATCGTGATCTTACCGAGGGCAACGATAGGGAGAATAACAAGGATGCGCTGTGGAGGGAGCACGATGCGGCGGAAGCGCCGGACAGCCAGGCGGCAGGAAATACGGTGGCTGTGGGAAATGACAACGATGTCATGAACGTTGACGGCACACAGGCTGCTTTACTGGAAACCACCGGAGCGGAAAGTGGAGCTACCGTTGCAGGGGTGGCAGCCAGTGGAACAGATGCAGTGATTTCGGGAACATCTGTCGGAACGGATACTGCCGCCCGCATAGAGACATATCCTCTGTGGTTCCGTGTATTATCTCTGATATGGCTGGCAGGAATTTTTTGTTTCCTGGGCTATCATGCCTTTTCCTATCTGCGCATGCATCGCCGGATCCGTAGACCCGACAGTGGTGTCAGACAGGTAGAACCGGGAATTTGCGAGATCGACGGTGGGCATCTGTCCTTTGTCATGGGACTGATCCATCCGGTGATCTATCTGTCTTCCGGACTGGATCCCGAGAGCAGAAAAGTCGTTCTGTGCCATGAACGGGTACATTTAAATCGAAGAGACTATCTGTGGAAGCCCGCGGCGCTGGTAATCTGTTGTATTCACTGGTTCAATCCGTTAGTATGGCTAGCATTTTATCTGATGAATATGGACTGTGAGATGTCCTGCGATGAAAAAGTTGTGAAGCTCCTCGGTGAAGAGAGTAAGAAAATCTACTCTTATACATTGTTGGAAGAGGCTTCCGGCGGCGAATGGAAACGCTATCGTGGTGGTTCCATCTGCGCACTGCTTTCTTTTGGCGAAGACCATGTGAAGAATCGTATCCGTCATGTACTGGATTATCGCAGGCCGCCGTTCTGGATGCTGGTTGGCGCGGCAGCAGTGCTTGTGATATTGGTGGTATGCCTGTGCAGCAATCCGGGCGGCAAAGTAGATATGACAGATGGGTCAAATCCCGGCACCACGACAGAGACGGCAGACTCCGGTGCAGAGACAGAACTGGAGGAAAACGGTGTGGGAAGCGTGGTGACCCCGGAAGAGTTTTCCGGCATAACGATTCACAACAGAGAAGAATTCGGCAACATTTTTTCTCTGAAAACCATAGAAACACAGAGGACTTTTCAATGGGATAACACAGCATATAATTTGGTGTGGGCAGAGAATAACGGAGATTATGTGTATGGGATATTCAAGGCTTTATTAGATGGAAATACTTCACAGGAATACAAGAAATACACTGATCCGGTGACCTCTGCGGTAGCGCTTCTGCATCTGGGGGAAGGAAGCGGGAGTGTGACGGAGACACTTTATAAGGCAAAACAGCAGTTTAATTTCAGTAATACTCCGGGAGAAGGTTCTGTGGTCAATGTACGGTATACGTTTGCGGCAGACGCTTCTTTCATAGATATTCCCATGGTAATGGCAGAGGAGACACAGCGGTTATGGTTTTTATCCTTCGGGGATCTGAGCAGCAGTGGTGATCCGGACAAAACCTACGGACCGTTAGAGGGAGATATCTGTACACGGAATGTGTATGCGGAATATGAACTTAGCGACGCCGGGCAGTATCCATTCCCGGAAGGCAGTTATATCGGAGAAGACAACATCGGAGAAAGACAGCATATTCAGGTGTCTTCCTATGGAATCTATCTGATGGATGAACAGGACAATTCTTTTGGTTGTATTCATGCAGAGCGGATTCCGGCGAAGGTTCCCGCGGATGTGACTTGTGTGCCGATAGCATACCGGACTTCAGAATCAGGAGTCTATAATGGGTATCGGGCGGACCGGGGACTGACGGATAATAGCGATATTAAGGTCTATTACCTGACAGATCCCGATGAGTCGCATTTTGGATCGGATGCCTGGATGCCTACGGTATTACGGGAATACGACTTGGACACAGGTACCATAACCGACAGGGCACTGCCGGAGAATTTGCAGATTGGGAATGGATTGTGGGTAGGTGAAGGCTACTACTATATAGAAAATAGCAGCAATCCGGCGATCACAATCCGACTGCCGTTGACAGAGGTTGGCAGCTTGTATGGAAGCTATGCAGCCGCACGGGGAGCCGATACTCTGGCTTATCCGGGAGTAGTATTTGATGTGTCGAATCGAACGGAGGATGAGACCTTTGCCCTGCTGGACCTGGATGGCGACGGGATATCGGAGAAAATCTCGATACATCCTGCGGAACCGGTAAAGAGATATTCTCTGGAGGAATATATGGAATATGTGAATATGGGACTAAGTGAAATGAATTGCTATGACCTGAGAGATGCAGTACTGGAAGTAAACGGTCAGACGACGGAGATTTATACGGAGAATATGAGCAATTCTATCTTCGCATTCAGCCCGGATGGGGAACAGATCCTGATTGCATTGTATGAAGATGGTCCCAGTGCGGATCCATTGACCAGGCTCTATCATTATGAAAATGGGAAACTGGTGGAGATCGGACAGATAAAACAGGATATTCGGCGCATTCAAATCTCGCACGGGCAGATGCAGGTCCACGAACCCTATAACGTAATGACGATAGATTCTATCGAGAAAATCTATTATGTGACGAAAAACGGACATCTTCAGGAAGTGTCGCAGGAGGAGTACTGGTTGAGTGGCTATGCAGAGGTGGAACTTCTGCAGGATATGACGCTGTACCGTACACCGAATGGTGAGACCTTCATACTGCAGGCAGGAAGCAAGGTACGCATGACGAAGCTGGATGCAACGCAGAACTGGATCTGCCTGCAGACGGAAGACAATACGCAGGGGTGGTTCCGTCTGGAAGCCGGTATCAACTATGATGATTATTTTGGCGGATTAAATCACGCCGGTTAAAAAGGGAGGGGTCATATGATACAGCAGTTGAAATTCAGTCCGGTGGAAAATGTACTGGCCGTGTTATTCGTAGTAGTAATCCTGGGATATTTATTATATCTGCTTGATCGGAGCCTTCAGAATAAACAGAGAGGCAAACACACCGTGAGCAGGGCAACAGTCGTCAGCAAAGAGCAGTCCACAGCGGTGGGGCAGCCGGTATACCTGGCAGATGGTATGGTAAATTCCGGGATAACGGAGACAGAAAATGTCAAGAGTGTTATCTTTGAAAATCTGGAGAAACCGGGAGAACAGATCACCCTGGAAGTCTCTGACAAAATCTACAGAGAATTGCAGGAAGGAGACAGTGGAAGTCTCAGCTACCGGGGTGACAAATTAGTAAGCTTTGGAGATTTACAGAACACCGATGACAGGGAGCGGAGTTTCCGGGGATAGTACAGGAGGGGCTTATGAGTGAAGGCATCTACAGAATCTTTGACAGCATATGGCGGCTGAGCCTGGTGGGAAGTTATTGCATCCTGCTAGTGATCCTGGCAAGAATTTTATTAAAAAAAGCGCCGAAATGGTGCTCCTATCTGTTGTGGGGAATCGTGTTCGTGCGGTTGTGCTGTCCGGTGCTGCCGGGGACCAGGATCAGCCTGATTCCAGAGAGACTGCTGACAGTGGGGACACAGACGAGTCCTGTGATGGCGGCAGATATGCAGGTGGCAGGCGAATGGGATAACCGTGGAGCAGCAGGCGATATGGCAAATTTTCCGGATGCGGATGCAGTAACCGGGCAGACCAGAAGTGATGGTGTTGGAGTCAGTACCACAGATACCAATAATAATGTGAATGCGCCTGGCGGGATGTCAGGGAACCCGGCAGATTCGATAACCGTGGTGAACGGACAAAATGCAAACGGAACTGACCGTGCGGATCATGAGCAGATAACAGGCAATGCTGCCCAATCGGCGGGAGTTGAAGATGGAGCAGCTGACACCGGCAGCTTATCCCGCCCTCTGTGGTTTCGGGGGTTGACGATTGTATGGCTGCTTGGAATGGCAGGATTTTTAGTGTTTCATGGATTTTCTTATCTGCGCATGTATCATAGAATCCGCAGACCTGACAGCGGTGTCAGACAGGTAGAGCCGGGGATCTGCGAGATCGACGGTGGGCATCTGTCCTTCGTCATGGGGCTGATCCATCCGGTAATCTATCTGTCTTCGGGCTTAGATCCTGAGAGCAGAAAAGTTGTTCTGTGTCATGAACGGGTGCACTTACAGCGCAGGGACTATCTGTTTAAGCCTGCGGCGTTGGTGATCTGCTGCGTCCACTGGTTCAATCCGCTGGTGTGGCTGGCATTTTATCTGATGAATATGGACTGCGAGATGTCCTGTGATGAAAAAGTTGTGAAGCTTCTCGGTGAAGAGAGCAAGAAAATTTATTCCTATACATTGCTGGAAGAGGCTTCCGGTGGGGAATGGAAGCGCTATCGGGGCGGTTCCATCTGCGCACTGCTTTCTTTTGGAGAAGATCATGTGAAGAATCGTATCCGGCACGTGTTGGACTACCGCAAGCCGCCGTTCTGGATGCTGGTTGGTGCGGTGGCGGTGCTTGTGATATTGGTGGTATGCCTGTGTAGCAACCCTGGCGGTGGAACAGATGCAGTAAATGCGGATAATGATACGGAGACTGGGGCGGATGCGACAGACATGACAGGAACGTCGGATGAAACAGCGGAAGGGGATTTAACGGCGGGTGAAGTGGACTATGAGGCTGCCAAAACGGAATGGCTGACGGTATTTGAGCAGGGTATCCACAGCAGGGAAGAGTTCAGTGGCCTGTTTGATGTGTCTGCCTTGGAGGATACCCGGTCTTTTGCCGGACAGGACGGCATCCAGTATCTTGGCTACGATGGTGTCGCGGCGCGGAAACTGCATCAGCGGATTTTAGACGGAGATGCCGCTGCCCATGAGACCTACAAGGATCCGGTGAAGGCTGCCGAAGCTCTGCTGAATCTACAGGGTGGCAGCGGGGAAATGACGGAACTGCTCTATGAAGCCGGGAGGCAGTATTTATTTTTCCAAAAGGATTCCACAAGACCCGGCGAAGGCTCTGTGGCAAACGTACATTATATTTTCGCTGATGGATTCGGTATCGATATTCCCATGGTATTTGCGGAGGAGAGCAGCCAGATCTGGCTGCTGTCACTGGGAGATATCGACAGTAAAGGACGGCATTCTAATGGTCCGTTGGACGGAGAAAATCAGGCCAGAGTGGTCTATGCGGAATACGGACCCAGGGATGAAGATTGGGCTACCGTGGCAGAGCTGTCGAAAAAATGGGTGTATGTAAAGGTATCCCCCGGATCTTTTGCGGATGTTGCTGCTACTTATCAGGTCTCCAGCTACGGTATTTATGCGGCCACCGGGGACGACGCCGGACTAAATTGTATGGTTCCGGGATATATAGCGCCGGGATGTGCGTCAGAGGGACGTTCCACGGTTTATCAGAATGTGGAAAATTACTATACGTCTGACAGTTACAGACAGGAGATGGCTTATCTGAAGCAACAGGATAGTGTCCGATTGTACTATTTTGCAGCTTCTGATTATCAGGAGGGAGATCTGGACATCTGGATCGACACGATCCGGGAATATGATACTTCGGGACAGACCGGAGAAAACGGGGTCACGGGCTGGAAGCTGCCGTCGGAGGCGCAGGATTTCTCAGCAGACATGCTTACTGCGGAAGACGGTTATTGGATCCTGAGTCAGAGCAACGGAACCGCCCAGATGAAACTTCCGCTTCTGTCCAGCCAGCCGGTCTGGAACGGGAAGGTGGCGGCAGATCTGACGACAGAGGAAGCGGATGCTTATGCAGCAGCACAGAGACGGGATATTATGACGAATGTGGGAGTCGTATTCGATCTATCCGAGCGGGCAGAGCAGGAGACTTATGGCCTGCTTGATCTCGATGGGAACGGCAGTGCAGAGCGGATCATATTGCGGCCCCAGATGGCACAGGCAGTAAACGAGCTAGACCATTCGCCCCTGGACAAGTATGTATTTGAGGTGAACACTACAAGAGGCGAGACGCGGACAGCACAGAATCTGGGGAACAGCATCTATGCGTTCAGCCCGGATGGCAGACAGATATTGCTGGCACTGATGCGTAGGGACGAGTTCGGACAGTGCGAGAGTTTCCTGTTCAGCTATGAGAACGGGGAACTACAGGAGGTAGGAAGCTTCGCGCAGGATATCCGGGAGATCTGGGTAGAAAACGGCCAGATCATCACCACCCAAAGCTATGATTATATCCTGCAGAGAGAGAATCTACGGATCATATACCGCATCGGAAGTGACGGAAGGCTGGCGGAGATCCCCACAGACCGCTATGATCTGCCGGAGCAGGCGGTCCTGCACGGACTCAATAAGGATCTGGAAGTCTGCCGGACTCCGGATGCCGGCAGCGAACGCTTTACCATCAACGCAGATCACGGAGTCTATTTCCTTTATCTAGATGCCGGCAGACAGTGGCTCTGCGTGGAGACCGAGAATGGTGTCACCGGGTGGCTTAAGCTGGCAGATTACACTGCCGAGGAGGCTTGGGCGACTTTTAATGACTTGATGCCATATGGTGGGTGATAAAACTTATACTGGAAACAATTGATAAAAATAAAAAAAGTTTCCAGTATAAGAGAAACTTTTACCTTAGCAGATAAAAAATAGGCATTGACAGAAATGGTTTACATGATGTAACATAAAAGTGTTACAGCGTGTAAACCATTTTGCGTTATAGGACATAATAGATACAGCAGGAACAGAAAGTGAGGAATTACAATGTCGGAATATACCATGGGAGCTGTGGAGATGCGTTTTGCGGAGATCATCTGGGAGCATGAGCCGGTCTCTTCCGGGGAACTGGTAAAACTATGCGAGCAGGAGCTGAACTGGAAGAAATCCACAACTTATACAGTCCTGCGGCGCCTCTGCCAGAAGGGGATTTTTACAAGTGAGAACGGGACTGTCACCTCACTGATGTCGAGGCAGATGTTTCAGGCGAGACAGAGTGAAGAGATCATCGAGGAATCTTTCGCAGGATCTCTGCCAGATTTCGTAGCGGCATTTACTTCCCGGAAGAAACTGTCTAAGAAAGAGATCAAAGAGCTGAAGAAGATCATAGAAAATAACGGGGGAGCAAAGGAGTGACAGGGATGGCAATGATGCAGATACTGATCAGAATGAGCATTCAGGGAAGCATCATCGTAGGAATCGTATTGATCCTCAGAATGGTATTTAGAGGACTGCGGATCTCCTACCGGTACTGTGTGCTGTTGTGGGGAATCGTCTTTTTCTATCTTATATTTCCATGGAAGATCGAGAATGCGCATGGATTCTGGCGGGCGCAGCCGGAGTCGATGGTAGTAGCGGTAAGTGCGGACGGACCGACGGTGGTAACGGGACTTGGAACGGGCATTGTGCCGGGACAAAATGCCACACCGGAGCAGAATGTAACAACGGGGCAGAGCACCTTGTCAGAACAGGCGACCGGAACAGATGCGATGACCGTGCAGAGTACGAATTCCGAAGCGGGATCGAACGAGCTCCCTGTAACGGCTGCACAATCCAACGGCACGGCAGCTGCATTTTTCGCATCGGCTACCTTTTTGCGGGTAATATTTGCAGTTGAATGCCTGTGGCTGGCAGGAATCCCCTGCTTTCTCGCGTATTTTATTTTTTCGTATATAAGAATGAAACGCCGTCTGGCGGAATGTCTCCCCGGAGAGGAGGGCGTACGTTACGTGGACGGGATCCGTACACCGATGGTATTCGGGATCCTGCGACCGCAGATCTATCTGCCGGTGGAGATGAATCCGGAATTCTATGACTGCGTGCTGCAGCATGAGCGGATTCACCTGCACCGTCTGGATTATCTGTGGAAAATACTGGCATATCTGATCAGCATCGTGCATTGGGTGAACCCGGTGGTATGGCTGGCGTATTACCTGCTGTGCTGCGATATGGAAAAAGCCTGCGACGAGGCAGTGACGGAGCAGTTGGAGCCGGAGGGCAGACAGGAATATGCCACCGCACTGTTATACATGGCGGTCGACACGACTGCACGCAGGATCTTCGCGGCACCGGTGTGCTTCGATGAAGGTGACATCAAGGGCAGGATCCGGCATATTTTGAAAGGACGTAAGACCGCTGGGAAGCTTGCAGCGCTGGCAGTGGAGCTGTGTGTCGTGGTGGCATTGATATTACTGACACAGAAAGGTGCCGTAACGGAGCAGGAGCCGGAGGCAGGAAATGCCGCAGGAGAGACTGCTGACAGTGTGACGGCGGAGAGCGATGCAGAGAAAGAAAAGGATCTGCCGACATTCTATATCCGCCGGGCGGAGGATCTGCAGATAAGCAGCCCGCTTCGTATCGTGGAGCAGTATATCACCGACCGTGCCACGGCATGGAATCATTATTATATTGATGCAGACGGTGTCCTCTGGGGCAGCGGTTATAATCAAAACGGACAGCTGGGAAACGGCAGCTACGAGACGGATCTGGACCTGGGGAAAATGGATGCGGTTCGGATCGCGGATCATGTGGTTTCTGTGGACGCTAACCTGAATAACAATTTCTGCATCTATCTGACGGACGATGGAAAGCTTTACGGAATGGGGCTGAATATGGCAGGACTCCTGTTAGGGAAAGACTCTGTGAAACAGGTGTACAGCGATGATGATAATGACCGTGTGTGCACACCGGTGCTGCTGATGGAAAATGTGAGATATGCCAGAGCCGGCAGGGAAGCCATCGTTGCATTACAAGAGGACGGAAGCGTCTACTGGTGGGGACAGATGCGGACGACGACCAGCACCTATGGCAGTGATTACGATGCCTACTGGACGGTGGAAGAGAACTCGGTCAATCCGGTGAAAATGATGTTCCTGGAACCCCATAAGGTATTGGAGAACTGTGTCTATGTGGATATCAGCGCATGGAACGGTGCAGCGATCACGGAGACCGGCGACTTATACATGTGGGGACTGAACATTTTCGGACAATGCGGCGTTGCGAAAAGTGAGAATGTCCATGATTTTGTCTGGGCACCGCAAAAAGTGCTGGAAAATGTCAGTATGGTATGGCTAGAGGCAATACGGCAAAATGACGACGGAATCGATACGGAGCTGGAGAACTTGAACTGGGCAGTGCATTCGTATACCTTTGATAACTTTGCACTGTTGCAGGACGGAACATTGCTGGCTGCCGGAGAGAATCTGGGCAAAGATTCCGTGACGACAGTAGTGGATGGGGATTTGCACCAGGCGGGATCCCACCAGGCGTCTTTTGAATTCGTGCCGGTGCGGGCAGCTGTCTACTCCACGGAGTATAACCGGGAGATCCTGGCGGAATTTACATGGGGAATGTCCAGAGAGGATGTCCGGTCGCTGTGTACGGATGCAGGACTGCAATTTTATGTCGGCGGAGAAGACGACGGAATCAATATCGAAGACAGTAGATATCGCTGCTATTTTGACGAAACGGGTGGACTGAGCGCACTTACGATCCAGACCGGCAGCAGCCGTGATGAAAGATTTACTGTGGGCGAGACTACCCTGGAGGAAGTACAGCAGATCGTTACCGATGCCGGCGGCACGCTGACGCTGCTCACCCCCGCGGGAGATAATCCATGGGAGATCTGGCAGTATGCAGATACCGCCCAGGGGACCCTCTACTGGTTCACGGTATTCCAGGGGAAAGTCACAGTCATCACCGAGAAACAGCTGACAGCAGCAACTTTTGATGGACAACAGGAGTAGAAGAGCGTATTATTGATGGAAAATTGAGAACCTGAGTGGATAAGTGACAGAAGGAGACATTATGAAAAAACAATATAAATTAACAGCATTAGCGCTGACTGCCTGTCTGTTGACGGGATGTGGCGCCGGGGAAACGAGTGCTTTGGAGAATACGACGGCGGAGAAGCAGCCAACGGAGCCAGTGGCAGAGACATCTGCGGAGACTATCACAGAGACAGCTTCTGTTACGACAGAGGTTCCGCAGGAAACCACAGCACAGGAAAATCCGGCTGCACCTAAAGAAATCTCCATAGACTTCACCGGAATCTCAGAATTTCACCCGGAGGGGACATCTGCGCAACCCTATTCCCTGAAGATTTTGTCTGAGACGAACAACAATGTTACCATGGCGTATGAGTGGTACGACGCAGCCGAAGACATTTCTCTCCCCATGATCGGTGAGAACTGGGATTGCTTCTATGATGAGAACTACACCTACCAGTGGGACGAAGGAAAACTGAGTATTTTCGACGGCGAGAACTGCCTGTATGTACTGGAATACCCCACAGACAAATGGTATGTCAACGGCAACAACGCCCGCCTTGAGAACGGGATCTTCTACGGGGCTTCGGTAATGAACGGTTATGCCCAGCCGGACACCTGTTTTATGTTTGCTTATGATCTGGAAAATGAGAAGCTGCTGTGGCGGAGCGCCGATCAGACCTACAACAGCATGAATTTCCTTGTAAAAGGAGATGTGATCTTCTGTGGCTATGGATTTACCGCAGAGGATGATTACCTCTACCAGCTGGATAAAAACACCGGAGAAGTGATCGATCGTCTGCCCTTGAAAAAAATGCCGGACCTCATGGCAGAGAAGGATGACAAATTGTATGTCCACACCTATAGCTACGATTATGTGATCGAGGTGCAGTAGAATAATTTTTTTAAAATAATAAGTATCCTATTATAACACATCTGTCTGATATATGACAGATGTGTTATTTTATATTGTAAATAAAAATTGACGAAACAAACATTAATGTTTAATATTATTTACATAAGGAGACGCAAAGATGCCTAAGAAATCTATAGTATTACTGCCGGAAACTCAAAGAATTTTAGAACAAATGGGACTACAGATAAAGTATGCAAGGCTGCGCAGAAAATTGACGTCGGAATTGGTTGCGGAAAGAGCAGGAATCAGCAGAGCTACTTTAGTATCCATAGAAAAAGGCTCACCTTCTGTGGCAATGGGATGTTATGCAGCTGTGCTTCATGCATTGAATTATATGGATAAGGATTTACTGCTTGTTGCTAAAGATGATGAATTGGGACGGAAATTACAGGATCTTGATTTGTCTGTAAGAAAGCGCGCACCCAGGAGGGGATAGGGAGTGGATAAAGAAAAAAAGATTTTTGTTTTTGCTGATTTTCAGCCTTATCACGAGAATTTTACTCTTTTGAGTATGATCAGAAATGGCTGGAAAAGGGAAATATGATATTAGATCCCGATTTACAGATGTATAAGGGAAGGCAATATATTCACGATGATAAGAAGATATTCGGAGTATTTGCCGATTCCTGCCCTGATAGATGGGGACAGCGTCTGATGAAACGCAGAGAGGAATTGCGTGCCAAAAATGCAGGTGAAAAACCTAGAAAGCTTTTAGACAGACATGAACTGGCTGTTATGTGTGGACTTAATGTTCCGGAGGCAAAAGCTGAAAAATTTTCCAGATTGGGAACGACATTTCTTGTAAAGCGATTTGACAGAATAGAAAGCCGAAGAATTCACTTTTCTTCAGCAATGACCATGCTTGGTAAAAAGGATGGTGCAAACGCAGCAACACCTAAAAAAGATATACAGGAATTGTGGAAGCGTATTGTGTTTAGCATGGCAGTGTCCAATACAGACGATCATTTTAGAAATCATGGATTTATTCTGGAGGAGAAAGGGTGGGTACTTTCTCCGATGTATGATGTGAATCCGGATATTTATGGAGAATTTTTATCACTGAATGTGGATGAAGATAATTCTGCGATAGATTTTGATTTGGCAATAGAGGCAGCGCCATACTATGAGATATCAACAGAACAGGCGAAGAAAAATGTCACAGCCATTAGAAAAACGGTAGCAGATAATTGGCGGTCACTTGCCGGAAAATATGGAATCAGCCGTGGGGAAATCGAAAGAATGTGTCCGGCATTTCAGGGGGATGTATAGATATGTAAACGTCAAGGCTGTTGCGAAATAATTAAGAATCCATGCTGTTAAGTTCATTTGGAGAAAGCTGCACTAGCCTGGTGCAGAAATAGATTACAATCGGCAATGGCAGATCAGCGCATTATGAAATGATTAAATAAACGTACGATAAACGCACGCGTGCGTTTATAAGATAGCCTTTTGCAATCAAATTAAATAAGTGAAACAGTGTTTCGATTTTTGAAAACTCTTTCACCGGTTCAGCCACCACACCCCCAGATTCAGATACCCTGCGAACGCCACCCACACCAGATAAGGCAGCATCAGCCATGCGGCAGGCTTCGAGATGCGGTAAAAGGCAACGGTAGTGGCGATGATCATGATCCACAGAGCGACCAGCCACAAAAAGGCGAAAAGATACCATCCCAGGTTGAAGAACCAGATGGACCAGAAAAAATTAAAGATAAGCTGTACAGCATACAGGGTGAGGGCTTTTGTGTCCTCACCTTTTTGCATGACAACGAGATAAGAGGCGATTCCCATGAGGACGAACAGGATGCTCCACACCACCGGGAAGAGCCACATGGGCGGCGTCAGGGGAGGCTGATTCACTGCTTCAAAGGCTTTCATGCCGTCCATGGTGATCCAGGCGGAGAGTCCGCCTACTGCCAGAGGGATGGCAACGGCAGTGATGAGATTTTTCCAGTGAATATTGTGAAATCTGTCGGAGAGTTGCATGGGAGCCTCCTTTGAAAATGTGATTTTGCATGTGTCAATATCCGTGTATTGTCTGATTAGTATTGTATGAAAATGAGACAAAAATTATGTATCTAACTATAAAAAGGACAAAAATTTGGGACTATCGGCAAATGGAGGTTTGGGTGTATGATTAAGAGTGTAATAAAGCATTATGACTATCAGAAACAGGAAATATTCAAGAAAAGGTAATAGGTAACATAGATATGAGCACAGAACAAACACAGGGTTCCCTGACAAAAGAAGCGATCCGGCTGGCGTGGCCGGCGGTCGTCATCAGTTTGCTGACGGTGGGATTCGCGGATCAGATTATCGAATTTTGCGGATCGAGTGAGGACACGCACGCCATGGCTGCGAGATATTACCGGATCATCATGGGCGGCATGATCTTCAATGTATTGTCCATGGGAATCAATGCGGCACAGCGCGGCGCGGGCAATACGATGATCGCCCTTAGGACGAATCTGATCTCCAATCTGGTGAATATCTGCGGCATCCTATATTTTCGGTTTTACTCTGGGACTGGGAATGACCGGTATCTGGATGGGCATTCTGGCGGATCAGGTATCCAGATTCCTGTTCGCGTCGATTCGGTTCCGACAGGGCAAATGGGTGACAATTAAGATATAATGAGCGCAGGTAATGAGCTTATGATAATAACAAAACTCCCGGAGCAATATCGCACCGGGAGTTCTTGCGTTCAAATAATATGCAATGAGTTACTGTGAGTTCTATTTCGTCTTCAATGTCTTCTTCATAGCGGTGAAAGTCTCTGCACTGATCACGTGCTCGATACGACAGGCGTCCTCGGCAGCCACAGTGGGATCCACGCCGATGGAAGTCAGCCAGTCCGTAAGAAATGTGTGACGTTCATAGATTTTCTCTGCGATTTCCCGTCCCTTATCCAGCAGGGTGATGTAGCCTTCCTTGTCCATTTCAATATATTCCCCATTGCGGAGATTCTTCATAGCGACGCTGACGCTGGGCTTGGACACGCCCAGATCGTTGGCAATATCAATGGAACGGACAACGCCGTTCTTTTTCTTCAGCACTAAGATCGTTTCCAGATAATTCTCAGCAGATTCCTGTATTTTCATGTAATGACCATACCCTTCCCATACATAGCATTTTGAACCAAAATACCTGCTCTACATGTGGAAACTTAACCATCCGCAGGCATTACAATAAGAATAGCAGAAAAGGGTAGGAAATGCAAGATTTCAACTTAATGAGAAAAAATATCAATAAGCAATTCCTACGAGATTTCTATGGAAAAAATCAAAAAAATATATTGACAGTAAAAAAAGGTTAGTATATACTAACCACGTGAATTGAGAATGAATATCATTAAGAACTAATGAGAAAACATGTGAAACAGTTCAATACTATTGAAGGGAAGGAAGTGTGTATGATGCCCCTGAGTATGGTAACAGCCGGAGAAGAGAACACGATCCAGAGGATCGGCGGCAAAGAGGAGACGAGGAAGTTTTTGGAGACCCTCGGATTTGTAGTAGGTGGTAAAGTGACAGTTGTGTCCCAGACCGAAGGCAACTTGATTGTGAATATCAAGGAATCAAGAGTAGCCATCGGCAAGGATATGGCCAATAAAATCATGGTGTAGCGGACAGCTGTACCAAAAGATGCTAATAGGAGGAGAAAATGAAGACATTGAAGGAAGTTCCCTGCGGACAGACCGTAAAGGTGACTAAACTGAATGGTGAAGGTCCTGTCAAGAGACGTATCATGGACATGGGCATTACCAAAGGTGTTGAGATCTATGTGAGAAAGGTTGCTCCTTTGGGAGATCCCGTGGAAGTAACTGTCAGAGGCTATGAACTGTCTCTTCGTAAGGCAGACGCTGAGATGATTTGCGTTGAGTAAATGATCTTTTTTTTAGCAGGAAGGTTAGCTGGAACTAATTAGTGAAAGCTAATCACATGAGCAAAAAGGAAGCTCTGAAAGAGCGTTTTGCGAATGGGGTCTGAATAGTTATTAAATGATTTTAGAGGAAAGAGGTAGAAAAATGGCAATTAAGATTGCACTTGCAGGTAACCCTAACTGCGGTAAAACAACACTTTTCAACGCTCTGACCGGTTCCAACCAGTTCGTAGGTAACTGGCCCGGTGTAACCGTTGAGAAAAAAGAAGGTAAATTGAAAAAGCAGTACGGTGGCAACGGTGATGACGTGATCATCATGGACTTACCCGGTATTTACTCCCTGTCTCCGTATACTCTGGAGGAAGTGGTAGCACGTAACTACCTGATCGGTGAGAGACCCGATGCGATCCTGAACCTGGTAGACGGTACCAACATTGAGAGAAACTTATATCTGAGCACACAGCTGATGGAACTGGGTATCCCCGTTGTCATGGCTGTCAACATGATCGATATTGTGAATAAAAACGGTGACAAGATCAACGTTGCGAAGCTGTCTGAGAAGCTGGGTTGCCCCGTTGTAGAGATCTCCGCTTTGAAGCTGACCGGTATCGAGAACGCTACCAAGAAAGCGATCGAACTGGCACAGAAGAAGAGCGCAGCCGTTGCGGTACATAAATTCGCGCCTGAGGTTGAGAGCGTGATCGAGACCGTAGAGAAGAAGCTCGCCGATGTTCCCGAGGAGCAGAAGAGATTCTTCGCTATCAAGCTGTTAGAGAAGGATGACAAGATCCAGGCACAGATGAAGAGTGTTCCCGATGTATCCGCAGAGATCAAACAGCTGGAAGCTGCCATGGATGATGACACTGAGAGTATCATCACCAACGAGAGATACACATACATCTCCTCCATTATCAAAGAATGCTATACCAAGAAGGAAGGCCAGAAACTGAGCACTTCCGACAAGATCGATAAGATCGTAACCAACAGATGGCTGGCACTGCCGATCTTCGCAGTTGTTATGTTCATCGTATATTATGTATCCGTAACTACCGTAGGTACCTGGGCTACCGACTGGGCAAATGATGGCGTATTCGGTGATGGCTGGCATCTGTTCACCATCGGAACCGGTGCTTATGAAGAAGCAGCCGAACCTTATGATGATGCAATGAATGTGATCAACGCATTCGTAGAAGCTGACGGTGATGAAGCTCTGGCAGCAGTCATCGACAGCGAGTCTGAAGACTATGATCCCGCAGCAGCAGTAGCAGCTGTTCAGGAGTTCGCAGCAGGCATCGATGCATCCGCTACCGCAGATTACACCCTGGAAGATGAAGAGACTCTGGCAACAGAGGATGTTACTTACACCGGTGCTGAGCTGGCAGAGGCAGTTGATGTATACGCAGCAGACGGCGCAGAAGCTCCCGATCCCGCAAACTACGGTATCTGGGTACCCGGCGTACCTGCACTGTTAGAGAGTGGTCTGGATGCGATCGGATGTGCCGACTGGCTGAAAGGACTGATCCTTGACGGTATTGTAGCCGGTGTCGGTGCAGTGCTCGGTTTCGTACCTCAGATGCTGGTACTGTTCATCTTCCTGGCATTCCTGGAGTCCTGTGGTTACATGGCACGTATCGCATTCATCATGGACCGTATCTTCCGTAAGTTCGGTCTGTCCGGTAAATCCTTCATTCCTATGCTGATCGGTTCCGGATGTGGTGTTCCCGGTATCATGGCTTCCCGTACCATCGAGAACGACAGAGACCGTAAGATGACGATTATGACTACCACATTTATCCCTTGTGGAGCGAAGCTTCCTTTCATCGCCATGGTAGCAGGTGCTATCTTCGGCGGCGCAGCATGGGTTGCTCCTTCCGCATACTTCCTGGGAATCGCAGCAATCATCTGCTCCGGTATTATCCTGAAGAAGACCAAGATCTTCGAGGGCGATCCCGCTCCTTTCGTTATGGAGCTTCCCGCTTACCACTGGCCTACCGTAGGTACGGTACTGCGCAGCATGTGGGAGCGTGGCTGGTCCTTCATCAAAAAGGCAGGTACCATCATCCTTCTGTCCACCATCGTTGTATGGTTTACCACTTATTTCGGATTCACCGAGGACGGCTTCCGTATGCTGGCTGAGGATGAGATCGATATGAGTATCCTGGGCAAGATCGGTCAGTGCCTGGCATGGATCTTCATCCCTCAGGGCTTCGGTAACTGGCAGGCAACCGTTGCATCCATCACCGGTCTGGTAGCTAAGGAGAATATTGTAGGTACGATGGGTATCCTCTACAGCGCAGGCGAAGGTTCCGTATATGCGAACATGGCCGCTACCTTCACCGTAGCAAGCGGTTATGCTTTCCTGGCATTCAACCTGCTGTGCGCACCTTGCTTCGCAGCTATGGGTGCGATTAAGCGTGAGATGAACAACACCAGATGGTTCTGGATCGCTATCGGATATCAGTGTGGCCTGGCTTATGTAGTATCCCTGTGTGTATACCAGATCGGCAACCTCATCACTACCGGCGCTTTCGGCATCGGCACTGTAGTAGCATTCCTTCTGATCATCGGCTTCATTTATCTGCTCTTCCGTCCTTACAAGGAGAGCACCACTCTGAAGGTTGACACCAAGAAGGTTGCATAAGTAAAATAAATAATTAAGCTCACTCGCAGGTGTCTGGCGTGACTGCTTGCAGGCAAAGACCGATACCTGTGAGGGGAGTAAACAGATAGGAACGTAACATTACTTGCGGGTCTTCGATAAGGGAACCCGCAGGATTTTAAAGTAAGAGTAAGGAGGCAGTCTATGGGAACCGTAGTTGTATTGGCGATACTGGCCGGTGTAGTTGCATTGATTGTCCGCAAAATGATAAAAGACAAAAAGAATGGAAAATCCATTCAGTGCGGTGGCGATTGCAGCCACTGTGGAGGTCATTGTGGACACTAAGGAACAGGTAAGCTATCAGACCACGAAAATGCAGAGAGAGATCATATTGACCAAGCTGAAAGAAAAAGGCTGCCGGATTACAAAACAGCGTCTTCGGCTGATTGATATTATCCTCCAGAATGAATGCTCCAGCTGTAAGGAGATCTTCTACCGGGCATTGGAAGAGGATGACAAGCTCGGAGTCGCAACCGTATACCGCATGGTCAACCTGTTAGAAGAGATCGGTGCTATCAGCCGTAAGAACATGTATAAGGTAGCTTACTCTGAAAATTGCATGATGGAAAATGCCTGTACCATTGAGCTGGATGATGGTTCGATACATCATCTCTCAGCAAAAAAATGGAATTCCGTGATCCGGGCGGGACTCAAGTCGTGCGGATACCTCGTAGACCAGAGGGTGAGAAACGTGACGATCAGACCCTGCGAGTGTGCGGAACAGGTATGTTAGAAAAAATTAGAAATAAGTAAAAAACCGGTGTGGGGGCAGGAAATCTGGATGGACAGAGCTGTTTCCTGCACCGGTTTTATTTATATGGGTGGCAGGATAATACGAATCTGCATGAAATTTTGACAGATATTGCAGCAAAAAGGAAGCCTCGTAGAGGCGATTTTGCGAATGGGGTTCTGAATAGTTATTTTTTTGAAAGAAAAACAATAGGAGCGTGAAAATATGGGAACCTATATTATTTGCGGTATATTAATAATAGTAGTCGTGGCAGCATTACTGGGATCCAAAAAGCACTTTAAGGGAGAAGGCGGATGCTGCGGCGGAGGCGGCGATGTGAAGATCAAGCCGAAGCACTTAGACACTATCGTTGCGACCAAAAAGCTTCAGATCGAAGGAATGTCCTGCGCAAACTGCCAGAACCGCATTGAGAATGCCCTCAACGGCATGGCCCAGGTCAATGCCAAGGCAAGCTTCAAGAAGGGTGAAGCGATCGTAAAACTCGGCGCGGACATCCCCGAAGAGGAACTGCGCGAGGCTGTGGAGAAGCTGGGATATAAAGTTACTTCTATTGAAATGGTGTAAATTGAGAGTTACGAAAGCATAGCAGAGCACAGGCATAGTGAGGACAGCGATGGGCGCTTGCGCACAAATCGCTGTCTTATTCGTTATGCGGGGCTTAATCATCAATTTTAGTCAATAAAGCCCCGGCAGCTCGCTATACGGGGCGTAATTATCAAATCTTGTCAATTAAGCCCCGGTAGTTTTCGTTATGCGGGGTGCAATTATCAAATTTAGTTAATTAAGCTCCGGTTTTATTCGTTATGCGGGGTGTAATCATCAAATCTTGTTAATTAAGCCCCGATAGTCTTCGTTATTCGGGGCGAAATCATCAAATCTTGTGTGTAGTGCCCACGCTGAGGCGGAAGAAGGGTACAGAGAAGCTTGTTCCTGTCACCTGTG
>ERZ1026874.172-NODE-172-length-44481-cov-18.455341_pt1 | contig 44481 bp, 60 predicted proteins | sample MGYA00380167_ERZ1026874 | MGnify/ENA primary metagenome ERZ1026874 (study PRJEB33269, sample SAMEA4719803) | human gut metagenome | biome: human-associated habitat; feature: organic feature; material: feces | place: Cameroon | collected 2013-10 ...
CCTGTAATATTAGGTAATCCAGCTTCAACAGCTGTACCAACACTATAAGTACCACCCGCACCTTCAGCAAATCTGTCTCTCATGTCTGGCAAATTAAAAGTAGTTGCACCATCACCAGCACCATATAGGGTACCAATTGCAGCAAATAGTTTTGCATAGGTAGTTCTTGAGATTGCAGCACCGTTACACAGTAAAAAACCTTCAGGTACGGTTGAGCCACCAAAAGGCAGAATAACTCCGGTAGGAATCGGATCGGGTAAGTCAGCGTATGTAGGAAGCTGAGACCAGTAAGTACTGTCTGTTGGTGCGACTACTGTGGAGCTGGCTCCGTTGGCCTGGATGCACTTATAAAGATTGTTGTCGGTGTAAAGGACTACGCGTCCTGAGATGTAATCGTAGGCAGCGTTGTAGCTTGGGATTCCTCCGTTCTGGGTATAGAAAATCTGATCGCCCAGGTATTTAAAAAGGGCGTTGACGTCCTCACGGTACGGTGCAATACCTCCAGCCTCTAGTGGAGTGGCGTTGATGATCTGAAATAGTTTTTGAAGCGATGCGATACCCGCGGTTGCGGCGGCGTTGTCGGGTAGAGTTGAGGTGTCAGCGTTGTTGCCTAGTGGGTGTTCCCATTGGGTAGGTTCGTTAAATACAGCCATTTGTTTTTGTCCTCGATTTGATTTTTGATTATTGATTGCTAATTACTTTATAGGTCGCGAAAGTTCCCTGATTGAAAGGCATCAGACCGGAACCGTTGAAACCGAAGGTCGGAGTTACGACCTGGTACAGCTCAAGACCCACGCCCGCGGGGAGCCAGGGCAGTTGTAGCAATGCCGTCTTGTCCGCAGCGCTTATCTTAGTCTGTATAACGAGTCGCAGAACCATTGTGTCAACATGAATACAGCAGATCTTCGTGTTCGGAAACATAAAAGCCAGCATTTCGTTGAGACTTGCCAGCGTTCCAGTGCCAATGTTAATCATAGCTTTAATGAAGATGTATGTACGGTACGCGTTGTCTGCGAGTCTGACTTTTCCGTCCACTGGCCTATAAAAAGGCGCATTGTTCAGTGAGTTCAGCCTTGGGTTTGTTACTCCTGCTGGCGGATTGAATCCAAGGTATTTGGTGCTTTCATCTAATGCTATATATTCTCGGCCGATGGCCACGATTCGGCCCCAGACATCCAGGCCAAAACCGACTGCAGTGTCTGGGTCGACCATGTTCTGATATATCTCGTTGATGTCGGACTCTGGATTGATAGCTTTCCAGAACGAGTCCACGAGCGCTCTTATGTGCGGTGAGGCCGCGTACTGTGACTGAACTGTCGCATCTATGTAGAAGTTGTCATCTGCTTCCATACTTCACTCCTTATGATGCTACGTCGACTTGAATGCTTTCGAGTTCCAGTGTTGGCTCGTTGCTGATAGGTACGTGGACGTAGTCCACCCAGGTGCTATCGTCAGCTGATACTTCTACTCTCAGGATCTGACTTATACCGGCGTTCAAAACGGAGGGCATAAAACGAGAAGCGTAGAGGTCGGTGTTCATTACAACACGGAGGATTGCTTCCCCACTAATCGTTGTCGTGGTGTCTAAGCCGTAGAAATTGTTATAAACCGCCTGCTGCACGATTGCTTTGTATCCGTCCGAAAGATTGCCGTCGTCTTGAAGGGTTACCTTCACGTACAGTGGCAGCTGAGTTGGTCGCATAAAGGTTACAGCCTCAATCGCACCTGTGTTCGGGTCGGTTACAGTCACTGTGGTATTGCCGTTGTAATCGCAACCTGCGCTTACCGAGTTGTAGATCGCCTTAGCGATGTCGTCATCGTCTCCACCTATAGCAGCTACGTAGATTGAGTGCGGAGACAGCGTGTATCCGTCGATGGTCTTGTTGACGTTGGTCTTATTGTCAGTGACGTAAGCTGCTATGACGCTGTCAACCTCTGCGACTCGAGCATATACAGCTGTGGTTGTACTTCTGCCGTTTAGTGCTACAGATTGATAGCGTCGAGCCTCAAAGGCTGCCTGGCTCTCCACCAGCTGGCCTACCTCAGCTGCTGTGGCGTTGGTTACCGCATCCCACCCAGGTGTGGTTGTCACGATCTGATTTAAGGTTCCAGCTCCGGCCTGGATAGCACCTTCACTTTGGCAGGTGAAGGTCGCCGTTGTAGTTCCGTCAGGGCCTATAGTTACGTCTTCGTTTAATGACCATAATGTCTGATCGTAGCTTGACCGAATCAGCACTCCGGCGGTTACGGTGGTTCCGTTGATACCTGTAAGCGTACATACGCAGGTTGAGTTGATTGCAGGTTTGCGACTAATGAAGTAGATCTTAGCCAGCGCGTCCTGCCATCGACCAGATGCTGTCTGGGGGTTGAACTGCTGAGCTAAAAAGGCCAACTCCACGTCTTTCTGATGAATGGCCGCAGTCTGTGAGTCTATGACCTGGCCTTGCGGGGTCTCGGGGTCCGTATTGAGGTCAGGTCGGCCCTGTTCTTTGAATGCCTCTACCCATGATTGGGATACCTCGTCCCTGATGTCGGAGACCTCTGAAACTGAAAAGCCGGTATCTGGATTAAATTGCAACATCGAATTTATCTCCGCTAGTTAGAGTTATGGTTGCCAGACCACTCAGGTCTCTGTCTTCAACATTGAGAAGTACGATCTCACAGTCTTTGACACCATCCACCTGCATCGCGGTCTGCTTTAGTCTTGATTTGAGCACGTTTAACCGAGGGCCTTTTTTCAGCTCAATTAAAAAGTGAGATATACCCCTCTCAGGGAAGTACCAGGCGTCAGATGTGAAAAGCCTGAAGGCATTCGCTACATTCTGAGCTACACTGTAGCCTTCAAGGCTCACCGGTAGATTCCCGGCAGGATCAACGTGTAGATCCCAATCGAAATCAAGCGTCAGAGTATGAGGTGATGACATATCGTTTCTCCTCTATTTTGGTTTGCCCGTGTCGTAGTCCCCTGTCTGAACACCACCATGAACGTGGTTTTGCAGAGAAATGCCACCGGAGGTTACATCCTGATCGGCTTTTACAGTTCCGGTAAGGGCGATTGATCCATCTATTGTTGCTCCAGAGCCACCACCTACGTTGATGCCTCCGGTTATGGTGACGTGACCGTCAAGTGTTATCTCGGATGACTTAACCGTAACTGCCTGTGTGGCTGTTACGGTTACCGTTTTTGTTGCGTTTACCTTTACGGCATCGGCCTTAACTGAAACTTCTGGCGCATTAACTTCTACAAAGGAATCGCTCTCAATAGTCACCCCTGATGGCGCATGGATTAGAATTTTATTATCATCCTCAAATGAGATGTAATATGTAGGTGATTCGGTGTGAATACTCCCCACCATGACTGCATCAGAGCCTGAAAAGCTTCTGGTTGAGCCTGGGGGCGCCGGTGTTTTGTTGGACACGGATATCTTGGAGATATCTCTTTTACTGCAGACAAAAACACCGATGTCGCCGGGTCTTGGGTTCATGATTATGGCGCCTCTACCCTGTTGTATCCGGTAGTGTGGCAGGGAAGGGTACGGAGGCGACTGATAGCCATTGCCATTACCATCAGTCATCTGTGTCAGAGGTGTTGCACTGACCGTTTTAGCCCCGGCAATGCCTGAGCTCTGACAACTGTCGATCTTAGCGATAAAGGCGGTCTCTATTCTCTGCAGTCGCGCCTCAATCTGTTGCTGTGTGGCGTTGTAGCCTGAATTAGCAGAATACACTCCGTGTAGAGGGCGCTTGTTGTCTGCACTAATATCTGAATCGTTCATTTAAGTATCTCACATAAAACGGCCTATCGCGCCACTCATAGATGGATAGTAAGCAGTTATACTACTTTCCCACTGTCCGTTACCCGGAAGGTTTGCCGACAGGCTGTGCGAGAGCTTAATAATGCGCCACTGTCCTGAGACCTTTGGCACCATCGACTTGATCTCGACGAGACCTGCAAATCTGAAATTTGGGTTAAAGATTGCCTTGCATTCGATGCCATTTTGAGACATGACCGGGTAGCCCAGCAGCCCTGAGGTGGCTGACAACACAGGTACATTTCCTTTTATGCTCTTACCGTTACCGATTAAGATCATCTTCTCATCGTCGATGATAAGCTCTGCACCAATCTGGTTTGCTGCCTGCCTTGCCTGCTCTATTGGAGACCCGGTGAAAACCGAGTTCTGAATGCTGGCATTTACGCCTTGATTTTCAAAGTTAAGCCCTGCAGCTTTTGCCTGGAGTGCGATAAAAGAGGAGGCAGGCTGTGCGCCATTGATGACCCCCTGCCCCTGTGCTGTCACAGAACCGAAGTAGCCTATGCGAGCCTCGATCTTGAATTTGACCTCAGGAGCGCCATTAAAGTCAGCTGACGCACTTGTTATGGAACCCGCAAACACCTGCGACATGCCCGAGACTTCATCACCAGCGAAAACATTGACATAGTTTCGTCTTGTGAAAAGCGGACGCATGCTAAGAGTTGACAGCTGGCTCATTACGTCAAGGCTTAGCCCATAAATTTCGATGCTGGCTTTGCCAAACTCTGGGGGTCCACTTTTGTCAATCTTCACCACGACACCAAAGTCATCAAGTACGATCGAGTTGCCTTCTTTATTCTTAAAACGTCCTTTTGACAGGGTGATTTGAACTCTAATTTTGCGACGCCTGAACGAAGTATTAATGTTCGGCTTTTGCGCTTTTGCTTTCGCATCATACAAATTGAGACTGCTCATTCACTTCGGCCTCTGTAAGATAAAGAAGGAGGAATCGCGATCCGAGTTCTCTGTAGTCCGACCGTTGCTGCTTTTCAGGATCTGACGAATCAACCAGTACAAAGTTTCCTTTAAACTTTGGAATGTACCCCTGAAGAATTGCGACACCAGGCATACAGATTGCGTTTTCAGCGATTAAATCGGCGTCAAGCCATAGAGACAGAAAGGTGTACGATCCAAGCTGTCGCACCTGTATCGTACAATCCTGTTCATCAAGCTCTACAGAGACCTCCTGGTTAGGAATTGCGGTCAGAGGTACTTCAATCACTTAAAACCTCCTTTGATATAAGAGAGCATTGATCTTGGTTTGCCCTGCTGCCTGCCGCGATTAACCTTTTTAGCAACTCGAGCTGATGTGTACTCAGGTGTGACCTGTCTGACTTCGGTGAAGGCACAATCTGCTATGATAAGATTAATGCCCACCTCGGCGGAGCGGTCAAAACTTACCGAGACAAGGTTCATGTTCGAGTACTCCTTGTCTGGTGTGACTATCGACAATAGAGTAGTGCTGTCCGCGTAGTCAAGGAGTGCATCAACATAGGTCTGAAGCTCTTCAGGCAGACCCTGCTTAATGAGAACGCACTTAAGCTCAAGTGGTGTATTGAGCTTGTTGTACATAACGAAACTCCCTCTCTCGACAGGAGCCTGAATGATTTTACTTTCGGATTTCAGATTAAGCTTTGCGAAGCTGTCAAAATCAAAAGCTTTCTCGCCTTCGCTGTCCAGCAGGGTCCACTGTTCTGGCATGAGGCCGAGAAAGTCGAACTGACGAGCATAATTTTTGGCATAGTTAAGGCCAAAGTTGATTTTGTTGTCAAGCCATTTGTTGCCGTAGCTTACCGCCTTGTCAGCGATCACACCCATGCCTTTGTTTAGCGCGCCGGAAAGACCGCCTGTATTTCCTCCTGGGATGTCCGCCATACTAAATCTCCTTAAAAAACTGACTGCGATGATTGATCTACATAGTCGGAGTAGCTGATTCCTGGCGAGAACCTGTCGAGAGTTCTATCGACCGCCTCTGGTGAGGCTGAGTAAACGTTGACAGTTGCATGACTGTCGACGCTTGTAGAGCGGGTGTTAGTTGTAGCCGTGACTGAAGATCTTTCAGCAGAGAGCCCAGCTTCTGCAGTTTCGGCAGCGTCGGAGCTGAACCAGTTCATTGGATTGAGCTTTTTACCCCAGCTGTCAAGGTCTGGAGTTAAAGCATCCTTGAGAGAGGAACCTATACGACTGAATATCTCTTTTGCGAGCTCCCAGATTTGGCTTAGTACGGCTTTTACCGTTTTGAGAAGACCCGTAAAGGCCTCTTTTGCACCGTCTACCGCCTTTGAAACAGCCTCTTTAAATGACCCCCAGTCTCCAGTTAAAAGTCCTTTGATTAGACCAAAGATGGCCTGCAGAGCTGAGAAGAACAGCTTAAAAGCACCAAGGATAAAAGACAGCGCACCATCGAAGGCGTTTGCAAGATCATCAAGGAACCCCGTCTTTTTCATAATGTCGACTAAGCTGTCCCAAATGGCTATGACATCTTTCACGGTCTGAACAACTGAGTAAAAGACGTCTTTCAGCGTGCCGACTACTCGCTCTGTACCGTTACAGCTGGACCAGAACTCGCCAAACCATTCAACCGCAGCCTTTACTCCGGCTTTGAGCGATTCCCACATAGTTTCAAGCGTTGCTACGGTCAGCTTAATGGCTGCCTGTATCTTCGCGAGAACCTGTTCACGTGAGCCGAACTGTGACCAGAAGCTGTCAAGTGCAGACTCTCCGCCCTGTAACCATACAATGAGATCATCGATGACGGCTGCAAGTCCCACGAGCGCGGCAACAATCCAGGTGATAGGATTGAACAGCAAAGCAGCTGCCATTTTTAAGAGTGCTGGTGTAAGCGCGGCCGCAATAACTCCTGCTAGAACCGTGATAAAGCGAACGATGTCATCGCTGTGAGCGTCCATCCACTCGCTGACCTTTTCGAGCTTTTCGACAAAGTACTTAAAAGCAGGAGACGCCTGTCTCATAACCTTAGCTGAGATGTCAGCCAGTGTTATCTGAAACTTGGTTAGGGCCTCGCGACTTTTCTTGTAGAGCTGAATGTCTTCAGCGGTAACGCGGTTTAGCAGAGCTCTCTTTTTGCGCCACTCGTCAAGCTGAGGACTGTAAGCGCCTGTCATCTGAGCTACCTGAGCCACGCCACCAAAGTACGACTTAATCATAGAGCCTATGGACATTGCGCCTGCAAGAGGCGCAGCCACCATTTTGGCAATGCTTGCGATCTGACCTATGGCTTTGCCTGCTACTTGATCAGCGCCTTTGGCCAGCTCAGAGGAGGTCTTCTGAATGTTCTCTTTAGACTTCTGCAGAGACTTGTTGAACTCTGCAGTTTCAAGTCCGAGCTGAATTTTAATCATGTCAGCGATGGTGGCCATTTAGAACCTCTTCTGTTTGTCTGGCTGTTGCGCTATATATCGGTTGAACTGATTGACTGACCAGCATTCGAGAATGTCAAGCGCATCGTCGATAGAGTAGTACTCTTCAAGCTCACGAAGAGTCGCGAGCCTGTTTGCAATTAAGATCGAGAAGGTCTTATCAATGTTCGCTGTTTGACAGTATGTTTTTCCGTCTGGTCTGAGGACTGGAAGTCTGACGGCTTGACGTCTGCAAACATCGGAAAATTTATAAAGAGGCACTCCTTCTCAAGTTCTAACAGGGAGCTTAAGTTCTCGAGGGTGCTGTCAAGGTCAGTTTCAGTAACCTTAATCTTACTTGCACCTACCACGCGTTCCGCGGTCTTGCTTATAAGATCTAGCAATAGAGCATCGAGCTTGTCGCAGTTGACCCTACCCAGACAGCTTAAAGTATCGCCACCGAATTTAGAGAACACTGTTTTTAAATTGGTTAAGAAGTCCTTACTTGCGGCTTCCTGTTCTAGGATGCCAGTTTCAATCAGTACAGCGAAGCCTCGAGCGGTCCATTTCTGCAGATTTAAAGCTGACATCTTGGTCAGAACATAATTGTAGTTATTGCCATTATCAGTAATGGTTATGTTTTTTGATGTTCTCATTTTTAGTCCTCAAATAAAAAAGCTCTGTCGTTTTGACAGAGCTTAACTTACGCGCGTCTTGTGGACGATCTTCTAGATTGATGATGTGTCAAACTTACCAAAGTGGAAGGTCCAGTTAGTGTTGCCCAGAACCTTTTCACCAGCAGGGAGTGGGTGACCAGTCACCATCACACCGTTTTTAAAGCTGAATTCCTTTCCTAAGGCAGGAACTGTGATCTGCATTGAAGTATCCAGTACAGTCATATTGGTCTTTGACATGTTGTAGATATTGCAGAGAACTTCATAGGAAGGCGAGCCGGCATCAAGAGTTATAGTCACGCTCTTTTCGCTCGGAGTGAACCCCGCTGTCAGCTTGCCGTCTACGCCCATGTGGGTTTCCGCGATAGTGTCATCGTCCATGGCGAAGCTGTTATCAGTAGAAAAACCCTCGATTTTTACGCCCGCTGGGTATAAATTTTCGACGGTTAAGACCAGTGTCGAGTTAGCGCTAGTAATATCAAAAGCCATTTATATTTCCTCCGTTAAACCACTGCAATGGCAGGAAGTGTCAGCTTCTGCACTGCGCCACCGTAGGTGTATACCAAGTTGCAAGGTGGTGATACACGTTGCTGTCTTGCCTGAGCTGTAGCGTCAAGCACCTGTAGATAGTAGCCGTTGTTATAAATCTCGTCTGAGAAGTCGCCACCAAGCTCTGATGTAAGTTGTGACTTCTGAGCATTTGACAGGGTGACGCCCTTGTTGATAACGCCGTTGTTGATTGCGGCTTCGATAACGTCTCGACAGTTGGCGCGAATGATCGCGTATCCTGCTGAGGTGTAAGGAATGCGACGATTGCTGGTGAACATAGCCATGAGCTGAACCTGCAACTTGTTGCACAAATAGCAGGCATTGAGGTATGTATCAATCCATGACCACCTGCCAAACATCTGGCCGTTGTAGAAGAAGACGAAGCTGTCATTTCTTGTTGCATAGTTACCGATGAAGTTTACGCCGTGACCAAGTAAAGCGACACTATGCTGTGTGTCGGTTACGTCAGCTGCTAGCCCACTCTGCGCCTTGAAAGCAAAAGTGATAGTGCTATTGGTCTGGTCCCAGGCGATAGATGCGGCGGTTCCCATAACGAAAGCTGCAATATTGTAGCTTGGGTATACTACAGTGGTTCCTGTTGCGTTTAATGCCTTGATCTGTTCAGCGATCACTGTGGTATTGGTTGCGTCAAGGTTTGCCTTTGAGCTGTCCCAGACCACGTATAAGTACATAGTGCCAGCGTTGGCCTGAGCTGATACCCAGTTGGCCAGCGCTAAGGCGTCGGCGTCGTCTGGTTCGGCTAGTGTGGTAAAGGTTACGAAGTTCTGGAACTGGTGAGTCAGTGCGGTCATTGAACCTACAACGTCGGTTGCATTCTCGCCAGTCGATACGGTTGCCGTTTCTGCATTAAAGCCTAAAGCCACTGCTGCGGTTCCGGTTGGTACGGTGATTGACTCCTGCTCGCCTACCGCGGTTGAGGTAATGGTGAAGGCGTTATTCACTGAGTTGTAAGCTACTGTTACGCCTGCGCCTTGTGTGGTTAGCGCTGTCTGTAAGACAGAGGCTGCATCACTTAATGAGTTTACTGCTGAGAAGTCGATACCTGTTGCGGTGTACTCAGTGCCTGATAGGCTGATCTTAATGTCACCCGCGCTTACAGCCTTAATTGCTGCTAATGCTGTAGCAGGAGCTAAAGTTTCGCCGCGAACAAACGGAGCGGCTCCGCTTGGTGTTAGTCGATAAAAGTATAAAAGACTTGGCTTGATCTGTGAGTTGTCGTAACCACCAAAGTAGACGACCGCGAAGTTGTACTCATCAGAGGTAAGTCCAAAATATTCACCTACAGCGTCTGCTGAGCTGAATGAAATAGGTGTTGTGGCTGGCAGTAAGACGTTATCGTCTAGGACCATGCCGTTAAATACTAAGTCGGTACCTGTTCCGGTGAGGATTCGAGGCAGGACTTGTACGATTTGGGATGCTGAGATCGCCATTGTAAGGCCTCCTGGTTGTTCAATTAGGTATTTTTACATCTACGTCGCAGACGTGAAGCTTTCCTGCGCCAATAGGATCTTTTTCGGCTTCGTCTCGGGTAACTATTGAATTCATCACAACTTTCATCTTAGTGAATCCGGGCTGTGGGACTGTTACCGTATTTTTAAAGCTTAAGTGGAGATTAACTGACCAGCGATGCAGATACTGATTAGAGTCGCTTACCAGTGTCGTGTTGGTGGCGTCATCTGCGTACAGTGCGGAGATGCCATAGCGTCTGAAGAATTCAGGTGCTACACTTGACCTGAAAAGCGTGTGCAAATTGTTGGCTCTTATCTGAGCCCTTAAAATAGCATCGTTTTCGCTTGAGTTAGTGCTGTCTGCATAGCAGTCAACCTTAACCGTGACTTCATTAAGTTCTTTAAGCGCCAGCGTTTCTGAATCAGCGTCGTAATGCTCCGCCGTGGTTCCATGTCGCATCTGAGAGAGTACAGTAAATATGATATAGTCTTCATTTTCAGGAAGAACCATATTCTGCGCATCGCCTGTGAGCACCTGAGAAGGGTCGACCTCAGGCGTGATATAAGTACAGAGAAACTCGTACAGCGCTGATATGAGATTGCGGTATGAATAAGTGATCTTATCATCCATTGCTGTACTCCTCGTCGAGGTTAGGATCTTTTTCTGTTTCAGGTTCTACTATTGAGAGCTTTGGTGGTGTCTGCTGCATGGTCACACGCAGAAGTTCCCAGCCATCGTCTGAGAAATCCTCAACGACTGCATCAACCTTCCAGTATTCACCTTTATCGTTGACTACGTAATCTCCGGACCTCGCAAGCGGTCTGTACGCTGTCCAGGGTCTTGTGGCTCTGTCATCTGTTGCATACAGGTAGAGCTTACGAACAATAGTATTTTGCGCAGCGTTATTAGAGTAGTTAAGTGCAGCATCACCTTCCGACTGAAAGTTTCCAGCAAGTCCTTCAACTCTCAGATACTGAGCTATACGAACACCGTTTTTAACCTCAGAAGGCAAACTTCGCAAAAGAGTGAAGTCCTGATCATCGTGAATGCGTATGATCGCACCTCGTACTATTTCATGCAGATTCATGTTTTACTCCTTCACGATGTTAAAAGCTATTGATGACTCGAGTATGCCTGTTCTGTACAAAGGCTTTCCGCTCGTTGTCTGGTTAGGTGTGCCGTCGGTTCTATGACCACCCGCACGCATGAGATTGCCGTACAGCAATGTGGTTAAAGGCGATCGTGAAGCAAAGCTGTTGCCGCCAACTCCGCCATCTATGACAGCGTCCTGAAGATCTTGCTGTGCGGTCATTCCGAGAAGTTGCAGAGCCCTAGTGATCTTGTTTAAGGCATTTCCTGAGCTCGCAAGGCCTTTTAGAGAGGTCTGAGCTAACTTAATCCACTTACCACGATTCGCGTTAAAGGAAGCCTCAAAGAAAGGGCGCGCGGGTGAATGCAGAACCGTATCAGGCCTTAAATGAATGCCATGTGCAGAAAACCACCCGCGCTGTCGGGATGTCACATTCTGTGTCCAGCCATATTCAAGATAGCAGGCAACTCTTGAAACCGGTGTGCCATTCGGATAGGTAGCTCCGTCCAGAATACCGATTTCAACCTTCTGATTTCCGACACTCTTAAGCTGTGAGTGCAGTTTTTCGAGCCCTGTGAGCTTAATGTCAACTCTAGTCATACTAGCCCCATGGGTGGTAGTTCTGAACACCAAAAAGACGGCCACCTTTTCTATAGGCAGAGGTCATCATCCAGAACTGCTGACCGCATGGAGTCTGATACCAGTAGTTAGGTATATCTTTACTTGACTTTAGTAGGTCAAAGCCTGTGCTGATACTGCCCTGTGATGCGCTTGCAATTCTTCCGCTCTGACCAGTTCCCGACCACAGCTGAAGAGTAAGAACGTGGCAGGTCATGAGATACAGCACATCTTTTCTTAAAGTGATCCCGTTCTCAGGATCATATGGATAGAAGCTGTTATCGTCTGCGCACTGCCATGACGCTATAGAGTCATAAGCAGCGGTCACACTTGTCTCGGTAAGCTTGCCATCTGCGACAGCCTTACCGATATGATCAAATCGGGTTATAAACTCTTCATAGTCAAACACTACACTGCTCATGCTTAGGTCCTTGCTTATTCAGACTTTGGTGCCTCGGTCACATTCAGCTTTGCTGGGTCCTGGGGTGCTAAGCCTGTATCAGTAGCCTCGATGTCATCTTTATAGGCTCCTGATTTAGCCGCGTTTACTGATTCAATTTCTGACACTAAAGGAGGATTGCCGTGCCATGACAGGAACATCTGCTCCTGCCCGTGTTTCTTCTTAATGCTGTCCCAGTCCTCTCGAGGAAGCTGGAAAAATACAGCATTACCTTCGGCGGTTAAGATGCCGCTTGACTTACCTCTTAAATTGTCGTCAAGACCTGGCAGTACGACTTCCTTAAACCCACCCCTGCCGTCTGGCAAATCGTCGAACTTGTGGGGGTGCCTTAAAGAAACGCGCAGAGTTACTACATTTGCGCCTGAAAGAGCTTCAGTCTGTGACCTGTCGGTGGTCGCACCTACTACCTGACCTTTAGTGGTTGCTGTTACTTTCTTTGATGTCATTTGTCAGTCTCCAAGAATTGCGTAAATAAAAAAGGCCCCGATTTCTCGGAGCCTTGAGTGGATGTGTCTTTAAAGGGTATTGAGGTATTGACTAGATACCAGTCATGGTTGCAATGAAAGCAGGCTGCTTGATCACAGCACCATATGTGCCTGCTGAGGCCTTCTGTGAGAAGGCTGACTCATGGGCTACCAGGCGACCTAAGATATACTTCTCAGAGTATGCATCCTCGGCTACTGATACGCCGTCGACCTCTTTTAGGGTTAAATACAGCATATCGCCGGCAGCAGTTGACAGCTCAGGTACCTGCTCTACAGTTAGGTTAGGATAGTTAGCCTTAATCAGCTGTAACGCAGTTACGCCATAGGTGTTAGCCATTGACAGATACTGGAACTTAGTATTTGAAATGCCTAGAACCATAGGTGAGTTGGCGTCAAAGTAGCCACCCGCCTTTGTTGACAGCTCATTTACAAGCTTGTTGATGTCTGCATATACAAGATTTGCTGAGTTGCCTGCGTCTGCCGCGGTCTTAGCCGACCAGGTAGAGTTAGAGCCTACAGTTATAGGCGAAATGGTTGCGTTCAGATTTGGATCGTTCAACAAACCGTACAGGGCCTTACCCTGGACACCGAACAGATAGAATCTGTTTGCTGCCTTGGCGATGGTTGAAGCAGCAGCACGCTGTTTGCGGGCTACAAGAGCAACCTTTGCTACAGATGCCTTTGCAACCTCAAGATCACCGAACTTAATGGAAGTCTGGAAGCGGAAGTTTTCGCGTGATGGATAGTTGTAGTTCACATCGGTTGATACTGCGTGATCATAGTCTGAATATGGCTGCACTCCACCCACAATCTCTTCTACAGGGAACTGATAGAAGTCGGTTGTAAAGTCTCCTCGTTTGGTTTCAATCGCCAACTTAGTGGCGTTGTTAGGTGAAACCAGAACGGAGACAACCTCAGGTGACAGGAAGGTGGTTAATGCAGCTGGAATACCTACGTTAGGTGTTAATGTAGCATCCATCGCAAGCTGGGCTGCGGTACGCTTGGCATTGACTACTACCTGGCCGTTCACGTCGTCGTAGGCCATAAAGCCCTTAGCATAAGGAGCTGAGATACCTAGATCCTTAGCCTGGTTAAATAAATTTGACATTATATAAAGCTCCTTAATTAAAAGCGTTCTGCGATCACGATGTCGTCCTTAGCTGCAGAAGCTCCGCCGTTAGGAATACGACAGGTCCAGCCAGTATCAACCTCACCTTCTTCGGCAGCAGCTTTTACAGCCAGAACACCTGTGGTTGGGTTGACAACGATCTTTAAGCCGTCTGAGGTGATCGCGGCAGGTGCGGTGAAGTAGAACTGACCGCGAATAGCAACGGTTAGTGCTGCACCCGCAGGATAAATCTCTGTAGCCTCTGCACCAACGGTTGGAATGTAAGTGTCGACAACTCTTTCAACAAAACCTAATGGCAGATCGCCAGCGGTTCCGGTTGCGGATGCATGCGCAAAAGCTTCACCGTTACCGGTGCCTGTCTTCTTAAAGCAGAAGGTACCAGCCTTTACGGTGCCGTCTGACAATGGATTGTATGAAGCGTACTCAGCCTGGCCTACTACGACCTGCTGACCTGGCACACCCAGTGCGTAGGAATTACCTACTGATTTCTGTAATGGCATATCAATTATTCTCCTACTCTGATTGAATTTAGCATTTTGCTTAGTGCATCGGGCTTGTGTGGCTTAGAGTCCATTGCAGCTACGCGCTTAGCTGACTGACGTCCCATCATGAGAGCGCGGTAAGCAGTGCGGCATTCTCTCTTAGCTAAACCCGCTACGTTTACGCCTTCAGCCTTTAACGCGGCTCTGTAAACATCGGCTGCTGTATCAAAAGCAGATGCACGCACACGACCTAAGCTTTTTGAAGTTTCCTGAATTGCGTCAAACTTAGCTTCGACCTGAGCTCTTACAATGGCACCAATCTTGGCTGCGGAGTCCTGTCCCAGGGCTTTCTTTTCGCCCTCTGACTCATGCTCGCTGTCAAGTTTCTTTGGCTCGTCCTTTTCTTTTTCTTCACCGTAAGACACACCTGAGGCAAAGCCCTGCTGAAAAGCGGCCTTTACAGTTGGGTCGTCAGCGTCTAAGCCACAGGACTTTAGAGCTTCTTCTGCGTCTGCGGTTAAGTCGTTTTCTTCGTCGCTGTCTTCAGCCTCGTTCTTCTCTTCTAGATAGCGTTCTTCGCCTTCTGACTCGTGCTCGCGATCTAGCTTCTCAGGTTCTTCCTTTTCTTTCTCCTCACCGTACTTGACGCCTTCGGCGAATGCCTTAGTCTCTTCGGTGTCCTCATCAGTTGCCTGGCTGTCATCTTTAATGTTGATGACCGCATCAAGCTTCTGCTTGAAAGCTTCAGGATCAATACCTGCGCCAGCCACGATCTCCAAGATCTCGGCTAGTGCCTTCTCCTTCTCGTTCATATCGTCGTTCTCCTGTTTAAGTTCCGATGATGTTTCTGGTTCTTCCTGACCACCACCGGCAGGAAGATTTGGGTTTAGGGCGGCGTCTTTAACGATGACGTCATGCCCTGCGCGACCTTCCTCAACCAGTGCAACATGATTGCAGGCGATGTCGGTCATTATTAAGTCGTAGGGTTCGTCTTCAAACTCACCGTGTTGAAGCACGGGGGTATAGAAGTAACCCATCGAAATTTCACGCATAGTGCCGTCGTTAATACGCCTTATAGCGTCAGCGTCCTGGATATGCAGTGAGTTTGTCAGGTAAGGAGCTATCCACTCGGCATTAGTTCCTGTTGAACCTACGCGATTTGTTGCGGGTTCTTCCGCTGAGTCGGGAGCGTGTTTCAGTAGAATTGGTATACCGTTAAGACTTTCCACTGTTGCAGGCTTTGACAGCTCGGATGCCGGTCGGTAGACGTTATAAATTTCGTCAGGTTTCAGTCCCAACTTTTCAAAGCCTGGGATTTCGCTACCCAGATAAGGTGCCACCTGCTCCTTAGTAATGTTGCTTATGCCCACGTGCAGGTAGCCGTTGTCATCTATGGTTCTGACAGAGTCCACAGGAGACCTGTCATAGACTAATTTTTTCATTCTGTTGTTGCCTCCTTTGGAATAATGACCCTTGAGGTACACCTGCAGAACGGAAGTTGACCAGGTATCACGTTACGACCTACAGAGTCGTCGTATAGGCCTTCGTTGAGATTGAACTCCTTTCCATCCATGGCCATATGCGTTCTGCGTGAGGAGTACTGCCCCGGTACGTGCTTCCAGCGTGCATGCGTACAGCCTAGTGACTGCGCATTCATGATCTGCACCTGCTGATTTATCTTGTTTATCTGGTCAAGCGCCACTCTGTCAGCTCTGGCACCGTCAAAGCCATTAGTTGCGTTAAGCTCTTGCCTTAAGGCGTTGTAGTCCATGCCTTCCTGAAGGCCTTTAGTCAGCACTTCCGTTATGCGAGTGATGTCGTTCTCTCCAATGTGTGTTATGAGCTCCACATTCTCTTTAATCATTGCGGGCATGGCAGACGCAGCGTTAGGGCTTAAGTACTGTCGGCCTACAACAGGCACAGACCAGCGCTCTTTAATCAGCGATGGCTTTACGCCTGCAGCAATAAGTGCAGCTTTCTGTGCATTGGTAGAAGAGGCCATAGCCTTCTTAACAAAACGCTCTGCAACACTGCCTGAAACCTGCCTTAATGCATCAAGCCAGCGTTTGGAGTTTGTGAAAATGATGTCCTGCAGAAACTTTTCAAACTCAACACCGCGTCTTAGGAGCTTGAGCGTTTTGCGCTTGAGCTCCTTAAGATTTGGCACTGTAGGAAGTTTGGCATCTGTGGTTAAAGCGTTCTGTCTTTCGAGCTCCTGAAAGATTTCGTTTAACACATAGGCTTGAAAGTCCTTCTGAACTCTGACAAGCTGCTTCTTGTAGGCTCTGCGTTCACCCACATTAGACTCTACTGCTCTACTAAGTCTTACCTTCTTCACCATTGCCAGGCTCCTCGGGCTGTGACGAGCTCATACCGCTAAAAAGGTTCTGCTGAGGTTCATCGGTCTTGAAGTCGTCCTGCTCGTCGGACATTTCCGACATCTCGTCAGGCAGCATTGAGAGCCCAAGGGTGTCATCCCGTTTTACCGCTTGTCTTAGCTCCTCAGCGCTCATGATTTGGCGATCAACAAGCTGAGTTAGCGCACCTATTCTTGTCTGAGCGGTCATAGCTTTAGATGCCGCATTCTCTTCTGATAGAGGTACGAACTCGAAACTGATTGAAGGATCGACGTGACCAAACTCAACTAACTGAATTGCGTCAAGGCACTTCTGGATTTCATCGTGATGCAGTTCCTGCTTGGAGTGGATGTAGTCGTAGTAATTTGTGATGTCGCTCTCTCCGGTGGCATTGAACCCGCTTGGACTAATGCCTAAGAGCTTTACAGCAGGAGTTCTGTTAATGGCTGCGACCATTTCAAGGCTCTGACGTACGATGTCGGTACAGCCTGCGATGCTAGTCTGTACGTTCATAACGCCTTCTGTGTCCTTATCGCAGACAAAAACAGCATCGTTGTTTCTGTATCTAGCTAGCAGGTCCATCTTGGTGTCGAAGTTGGCCACGCCGTTAGGGTCCGTAAGCACTGCATCCATGTCTGTTTGCACCACAAGCAGACTTAACTTGTTTAGCAGTCTTGCGGTGCTTACGCGACAGTCATTAAAGTGCATTACATAGTCCCACAAGATTTGAGCCTGTGGGATGCCTAAAAAATTATAATTAGGCTTTAGGAGGACCGGTGGCTCGTTATCGACTACAGGAATTAAGCGTGACGCATCTACCGTAGTACCTAAGACGTACCAACGCTTAGGTTGCATGTAGTCCTCCTGAAGAGGGTCAATGCAGTTGTAGTCAGCTGGAGAGCAGTTGACAGGGTCAACCACGATAAAGCTTAGAGTCTCACCCTGCTTAAGTTCTGCACTCACATCTGTAAATGACAGCTTTAGATCAGCGGTCTTGTTGTCAAGTCCGACTTTCACGAAAATTAAAGCTCCACCCATGTAACCTGTGGTGGCAAAGGCCTTATGGAATACCTGTCTTAAGTGATACTTGTTTTCGATTAAATCTTTTAGGCGGTCAAGCTTTTCAGCATCTGTATCTTCACCAGCTTTAAGGTCAATCCATTTACGTGTCATATCATCGGCTACGGTCTGAATGCAGGCCCTAATCATGCCTTGCTGGGCGATCTGCTGCAGTGCTCCATAACCTACAAAAGAGGTCATAGGGAACTGACCTAACTCCGTTGCATGCTGCTGAAAGGATTCATAGATCGCTGAGTAACCACCCGCGGCATCAAACGCCGAGTCCATCGCCATACGGTTTTCCTGGCTTAGCCCTGAAGCGTTGGCAGGTAATGCGAAGGCCTTACGCACCTTCTCCAGCGAATCAAGCGCCTGAACGGTTCTACGTGGTATAAAAAGCTGTGAATTATCGAACAGCTTTGACTTTCTTGGTCTTGGCATATGTGTTTAACTCGTTTGAAGCCGGTTGCAAAAACGGAAAAAGCGTGCCCCCTAAATTGGGAAAAGAGGCACGCTTTTAGAAGCAAAATGTAGTGATTTTATTTTAAGTTGCATCGACTACTAGCAACTTCTGCTCATTTAGTTGTAATTTCGTTCACAGCTTTAACACGGTACCCAGTCTGATACAAGACACTACGCTAGGTGCATGAGCTGTACTCTTATGCGTAGTAGTAATATTGTTTCTAAAGCGATATATTACCGAACCGCAAAACTGGTTGCGCAAGCAAGACTTGAACTTACACCTTTACGGTTATGAGCCGTACGCTCTTACCAATTAAGCTATTGCGCAATAATGGTGTAGAAGATAGGATTTGAACCTATGTAGTTCATTTCTGAACGGCAGATTTACAGTCTGCTACATTTAGCCACTCTGTCACTTCTACATGGCGGATAAGACAGGACTCGAACCTGCAAGCCTATTTCTAGACAACTAGTTTTCAGGACTAGCGCATTTACCAACTCTGCCACTTATCCATGAATTTGGCGGAGCGTGCAGGATTTGAACCTGCGAGCCGTTAAACGACCGTCTGCTTAGTAGGCAGATACTTTCATCCTCTCAGTCAACGCTCCTTTGGAACTGGCGGGAAATTATTTTGCTGTCAATCTCCCGAAAACAGCGCCCTACACTGGTACGCATTATCTTTCTGATAATTAAGCATTGTAAGACTAATTGTCCCTAAACGTGCCCTGCTTTCCGCAGGTGGGAAGGGTCCTATTGGGGGGCGTGAAGCGAAACCGCAGTGCGCCGCTGTAAATATCAATTTAACCACAAAATCACTTCACACTTATGAGCGTTCTACAGGGTATGAGTGACGGTGAGCCCGCAGAACGCTCATAACTGTGAAGTACACTCTTTATTTGCACAGAAAGAAGTGAGAGAAAACTGCTATTCACGTGTTTTGCTTATAAACTTTGATTTATTCGCGTTGTTAAGCTATACTCAAAGATAAGGCCCGGTCGGGGTGGGTATGGAAGCCACTTTGATGACTGACCCTCGCTTTTAACATTCAAAGGCCTAGTTTTTAGGGTTGAACGAAAATATTAAGTACTACCCGTAAAACTGTGAACCATCCTACAATAAATCACAGTATCCTTAAAAATGGGCCTTTCATTCAATTCTTTTCAGAGTTTCTAATTTTCTCGGTTCTAGGGGCCTAATTGTTATTGGGACCAAAACGCCGCCATTTCCTTTAAAATTTTTCGATATCACCACTGCCATTTTAGATTTTGGATCAACTGCCAGAAGACTGGTGTCTCGGTCATTTTGGTATATAGGCCCTTTTGATATAGCAGTATCGATAATTTTAAAAAATTCTGATTCTTTTAACTTCCCTTTGGATTCCTTTACTCTTTTATACATGTGACAGAGCCCCATACTTGGAGTTCCCCACATAAGATCAATTTTTCCGACAGATTTTCTATCCCAAAGATCCTTAATATGCCCAAATCTACACCTGGAGATTTTTCTAATCGCGTCAACACCAGCTAATTTTGTTTTTATTTCAGGACCGTAATTTCTGCTCAGCTCTGCGCCAGCATTGATATTTTTCTCTTTTTTGTTCTTTATACCTGAGTAATGCTTTTTGACATTGTCTATCGGGGTTCCCTTTAATCTTCCGCCCTGAATTGTGCCAAATTTATCAATTAAAAAGTGATGACCATTCTCGGTAGTTACCCAGTAAGGATTATTAGTGTTGGCGTCAAAGCTTAGTCCCCGTTTGCGGAGCCCAAGCTTAAAACCAATAGCTACCGCCATACCCACGATATAAGCTGTTTTCTCTTTATCGGTCACGGCCGAGTATCCTTTTATCTTCTGTACCTAGGCTGTAGCAGTGCAGCCTTATTGCTTGCGGGAATATTAAGGGCGCTTGGCTTTAAGTCTGACAGGGCGTAACGCATTGCATCCATCAGATGAGAGAACTCATGATCGGGCTTGTCAGTTGTTTTGCCTAATCTGTCCGTGGCCCAGCAGTAGTTCTTAATCTCATGTGCGAAGTTCTCACATTCAGGGCTGTAAATGATTTTGAAGTTCTGGATCTTCTGAATACCGAAACCTACAGAATCGGGGCCCTTGATTGCTGCCTTAGCGTTGATACCGGCTTTTCTCAGTTCCTCAATTGACTTAGGCTCGGCTGAATCACATTTGACTATCTCATGCCTTAGTCCAAGCTGTTTAATTCTGGCCGCGGTTTCCTGATTGGTAAGACCTGCTTCATACAGTTCTAACAGGACATAGATTTCTTTTTTCTCGAAATTGACAAACCCACCTACAAAGGCTGTAGGGTCGGTAAAGCCAAAATCAAGACCGTAGAAGGCGATATTCTCGCGGTTGCCTACGAAATCATCAAGCTTGATGTCTCTACATTCTACATTGGAATATATAAGTCCTTCTGAGATACCCCACTCACCTAACCCCTCGATATGATAGCGTCGGGGATTCTTCACCTTCATTTTTTCAAATTCTTTAAGGTCTGCTTCGTCCAGCCATTCATTGCAGGTGTAGGTGGTCGTCATGGCTAGCGTATCGTCGTCAGGATTATCAAAAAAGCGCTTCTTAATCCAGCACTCTGACCAGGGATTGAATGTCAGAATGAAAGATTTGAAATAACCCTTCGGCATCTTGCCACGAACGGACATTTCGATCTTATTGAATACGTCCTCGTTCTCTACCTCATAGCTTTCTTCGAGCCATACCCAGCAAAGCACGCCATGCTTGACCGTGATTGAGGTTACTTTCAGAGGATCATCAAGGCCCCTGAACAGTATTTTCTGACCCGTTGGGAGGTAGGTCATTTCAAGTGGTGAAACAGTCACCTTCCAATAGGAGGCCACGCAAAGCTGATTAAGTACCCACTGCAGAACTGCGAAACATGAATCACGCAGTGTTCTCTCATATCGTCTGAGAACCAGAACATTAGCCTCGGGATAGGCCATCATGTTAATGATTAGCCAGTAGGCGGTAGTAACAGACTTCTTACTGCCACGGCTGCCCTTGACCACTCTGAAACGCTTTTTAGAGTTCCAGAATTCCTTGTACCCATGTCCGATTAAGCGTGTGAGACTTAATTCAGACATAGTTCTAATCCTTCAGATCGTTCTTGATTATCAGCTGTACCGGAGCTGTATTCTTGACTTCAACCGCTGATTCTTCCTTCCAGCCGTTGCACTTTAAAAAGAAAATCTGTGCCGTGGTGTTACCCTCTTTGGCCTTCTTATACAGGGCGTTGGCAATTACTGAAATACCCTTTGACTTGCCTTTCTGGTAGGCCTCTTCAAGAGAGCCGTCTTTGTTATAGTTCTGCCAGGTGCGTGACGTGAATCCAAGATTGTGCGCAACCTGTTCACGGGTCAGACCGAGGGCTGCATAGCTCTCAATCTTCTCTAAATCAATTACAGTTTTGCGGGGCATTTGAATCACCTTTGTTTGATAAAATAGACTTTACAGGCTATAATCAAGGAAAGCCTTAGAAAATAGCTGTATCGAATTCGGTCCGTTTAATACTGACGGGCGTAATGCCTAGATAGGGAATAACATTAGACCGTGCCCTGTTTCTAAGGCTTTTTATCTTTTTAAAGAAGTGAACAATTTCATAATGATCATTCACCTTTTCAATATCTAAAACCACGTCAGAAAAGATACGATCCTGCAAGTGTGCTTCAAAGTGTAAATAATTGGAGCTTTTGGCGTCCCGCAGATTCTTTAATTGAACATTCCCGTACAAAACAGCGCCTAGCCCTTTGATTAAATTTTCATCAGTCAGATCTGGGTGTTTATGCCTTATTCGCTGATAGCTCTCAAGCGCCAAACCTATCTTCTTTGACTTATCTAGCCCCAGCATCTTACATTTAGCGTTTGGCAAATTAGGAAAAGAACTGAAACCTTCATGATTTAGTTTCATAATGGACAGTGCATTTTTTGCCTTTGGCGACTGCTCAGACCAAAACGAATCTAGTTGTCTTGAAAAATTCTCGGCGGCCCTTCTCTGTGCTTCAGTAGGTTCCCTAAGCGGGTATTTTTTCTGAATACGCTCGATTTCTGAACGTGGCGCTTTTAAATCATACTTGTACCGATTGAGGATCGTTTCACCAGAACCGGATTCACCAGTCTTCGTAAACTGCCCATTTTTATCGCGCTTATGCTCCGACTCTTTAAAGGCGGAGTCCTGCGCCTGTCTGAATTTGAAACCAAGTGCATAGCCAAGACCTAAACAGTAGGCAATCTTAAATGCATTAATTCTGTTTACGTTTATATTCTTCACAGGTCATTAAACTTTATACCGTCCTGCCTTACTGCTTCTTTGCCGGTTAGCTTCTGCCAGCGATTGACGATTACATCAACGTATTTAGGGTCAAGCTCCATTAGACGTGCCTTGCGACCATTCTGCTCGCAGGCTATAAGAGTTGACCCTGAACCTCCGAAAAGGTCTAAAACAATTTCGTTCTCTCGGCTTGAGGTTTTAATAGCTCTGGCGCATAGCGCTAATGGCTTTGGCGTGGCGTGATTTCCGGTGTTGGCTCGTTCAGCGACTGAGGTTCTGTCAAAATGCCAAACATTATTCATATTGTCGTGAATGTTATTGAAGTAAGCTCTGGAAGTGTAGTATTCACGTTTGATGTCATCGTATTCACGTTTGATGTCATCGTATTCACGTTTAAATGCATCAATCTTGTGCTCCGTGGCCCAGCTCTGGAACTTTCGATAAACATCCTCAGTAGGTAGATTCCACTGACTTTTCCCTGTCCAGTGGTCTCTTGATTTATCTGAATGCCCTGCAATTAACTTCATTGTTGGCACATCCCAACCGCATTTGTTGCGTTCACCTAGCAGATAAAGCCTAATAGGCTCCCAGCCTTCAAAGTAGTTATCAGCGTTAGTGTTAAAGCCCTGAACTCCACACATCACAAACAGACACTTTTCGTCCGCCCGGGCATAACTGCGATACTCTTCTGACATTTGCCCCTGCCCGGATCCTTTATCCCACGTTAATAGATTTCTGAAAGTTATCCTGCTCTTTTTCTGCATGGGCTTTAGTATGTTTGAATAGATGTCCATTAATGGCTCATCGATGCCCCAGCAGTACCAGGATCCGTTCTCTTTTAAATTTGCAAAAGAAATGGGGATCCAACGTTTATTGAACTCCAGCAAATCTTCATAATTGAGGTTGTCATTTAGTACACCCTCGGTTTCCTTTTTCATTCCATAAGGAGGGTCAGTGAAAACAAGACTTGCCAAATCACCCTGCATCAGGCACTTAACGTCATTCTCAGAAGTACTGTCGCCACACATCAGACGATGCTCACCCATTGTCCAGATATCGCCTAACTGAGACTTGGCAACTTCAGGAGGCTCACCGTCAAAGTTATCTTCCTGCACCTCTGTAGGATCTTCAACAAGGATGTCCTTTAGCTCATCATCTGAAAAGCCCGTGAGGTTCAAGTCAAAGTCGCTGTCTTTTAGATCCTCGAGCTCGACCTTCAACATGTTGTTATCCCAGCCTGCGTTTAGCGCCAGTTTATTGTCAGCCAGGATATAGGCTTTTACTTGTGTATCCGAAAGGTGCGAAAGACAGACTGTAGGCACTTCAGTCAGGTGAAGTTTCTGTGCTGCCATGACACGGCCGTGACCGCATAAGATCATGCCCTCGCCATCCACAGCTACAGGATTATTGAAACCGAACTCTTTAATTGAGGCCGCAAGCTGAGACACCTGAGTGTCGCTGTGGGTTCTAGCGTTCCTGGCGTATGGCAGGAGGTCACTCACCTTCCTGTACTCGATTTTCAGCTTCATTTCCATAAGTTGCACGTACCTGATTGTATAGTCTGATTAACTCGTTACGAGCTACTGCGATTTCGTCTCGTTCTTTTGCGATGATTCCACAGTTTCGTTTAAGTCTGCTATAAGCCTGTCCAAGCCGTCCACAGTCACAGCTTTCTGAAGTCTTGCTGGGAGCTGTGGAGGTACCGGACAGCGCTGAGGCACTGCCACTGTTACGGTTCGAGTGCCGCAGGCTGTAAGGGTCAGCGCTGAAAGTAAAAGTGCTAAACTTAGAATTAATCTCTTCATGTTCTGTAAGAGCCTCATCCTCGATAGAGTTCAAGACGTTTAGCTGCAGCTGCTCTGTGGCTCGTTGCTTCTGCAGGTTCTGAAGGTCGTCTGCTTTTGCCTTTGACTCGGTCTCAGCGTATATACGTTCGATCTTCTCAACGTAGTATCGCTGCGTAACAGTGAAAGTGAACAGTGCGCTCGCCACAGTTATGGCGATAACGGCATAAATTCGGCTTAGCATAAAGCCTCCGACTGCTATGACAGGAAAAGTCTTGACTCTGCCCTTCTTCGAAGGGCTAGGCCCTTGACTTCTACGCCACCGGCTTTGTTGATGTCCAGAAACTCGTGTGCAGCGCCTTCAGCATCGCCGGCTTTGAGTTTCGCCCACAGCTTGAATTTAACAAGTCTGAGAATTCCGCCGGACAGGTTGAAAAGTAAGGAACACAGCGCATCGAACTGACCCTGTGTGACTTCAATCTCATCTGCGTTTAAAGCGGAGATCAGCTGATGTTCTACCTGTCTTAGATCTCGCAGTAACTGCTCGTACGCCCACTGCTCGGTACATACAGAGCCTGGCTTTACGTCTGGACCATGGTGGCCATAACCGATTGTCCACCCTTTCTCGGTCTTCAGAGGTTTATACGCTGTAGTTCTTAAGCCTTCATAATTCTGTATAAGTGCGATACCGTGACTACTTATGTGCATCGTCATCCTGCTCCACCTTAACGTTAATAAACTGCTTAACCTTGGCTGAGATGTAGTCACTTCCAAGAAAGCCTACGAAGGTGCCGATTGCAACACCTAACTCTAAAGGCCAGTGAAAGTAGTATTCTGAGATAAGAATTAACGCTGAAGACAGCATTGAACAAGTCAGTGCTTCACATATCTTTGCAGCGAAAGTTCTTTTCACTGATCTTAAATAAGCCATGACAAAAGAACACCCTGCGCCAATTAGTAGATAAATAAATTCTGGTGTCAGATGACGCATCATTTTTGGAAACCTGTAAAACGAAAAACCCTGCACGGAGGCAGGGTTTCTTATGATGGAAATTAAAAGATGAAATTCGGAGTAACACTTTTTCACACTATCTGATTTATACTATATCTCAGAATAACGACCCATTAACGACCTTTTTGGTTTATTTTTAAAAATTTTTCAGAATGCTCTCCTGACAGCGACAGATGAAAACGCGCTGACGCTCGGTCGCTAATTTCTGATCATCGCTGTATTTATGCGTCTTAGGCTCATATGCAGGGTTAAACTTCTCTTTACCCGTACACCATTCGATCGCAACACGTGGATCTTCGGAGGCTCGTCTGAAATGTCTGCAGAGACGCTTAACTTTTTGATAACTTATATCACATTTGTGACATGCTTCACGAATTGAACGGTATAAATGGCCATCAATTTCCACGAATTTCATGATTTTGTACCCAAGAGTTTACAATTCGGCTAAAAAACTTAATCTAAGGTTTATTATAAGCGATTAAATCCTCATAAATAAAACTCTCAGCGATTTTTAGTAGCCCTCTCACACCACTTGCGTTTATGTGCCGAAGGGCGGTATCTATCGCAGGTCTTGCCTCGTAATAGTTTTTACGTCTTTTGTAAAGGCTCTCAGGCTTTCCTCGGGTCTCAGATCTTAACCTGTCGGTGATAACCTCAGGTGTAAGGCCTTCGATGTAGTGCTGACGGAAAACCCTCCAAACGTTGGGTCTTGACTTCTTAAGCTTCACTACTGCACTCTCCACAAGCATGGCTGTATCGTCATCGATGATCGCCGTTGGCAGTATTTCAGAGCTGTGAGCTTTATAGCCACTGCAGCCGAAGTATCGCGACCAGATGCCGTAATTCTGCAAAAGCAGATAGAACTCTCCACTCGTAGCGCCATGGCTTAATGCACTTTCAAGAATTATATTCATGTGCTCTCTCCTCTTAAATCTGCGCTCTGACAGCGTTCATCAGTGCGCTTTGAGTTACATGCTTGTTAAGTAAAGCTTCATAAATCTGTCGGTCTATCGTCCCTTCAGTAAGTATGTGCTTGATGACCACTGTCTTTGCTTTCTGACCCTGTCTCCACAGTCTGGCATTAGTCTGCTCGTACAATTCTAGGCTCCAGGTAAGGCCGAACCATATCATGAAACTTCCACCCTGCTGAAGGTTAAGACCGTGACCGGCAGAAGCAGGGTGAATTAAAGCCACCCTGATTTGTCCTGCGTTCCAATCTCTAATGTCCTCACTGGTCTTAATCTCACGCACATCAGGAATGCGTTTTTTAATTCTTTCAAAATCATGCTTAAACCAGTAGGCTACAAGCACCGGCTTGCCGTTAGCCTCCTCGACTAAGTCCTCTAAGGCATCAAGCTTGCGTGAATGAAACTCACAGACGTTTCCTTCTTCGTCATATATAGCACCGTTTGCAAGCTGTGAGAGCTTACCGCAAAGCGAGGCAGCGTTTTTAGCTGTAACAAGATCACCGTTCAGCTGCAGGACCTTTTCACGCTTAAGCCGTTTATACAGTTCCGTTTCTGAAGGACTCATGGTAACCAGCTCCTGCTGCTTTAGCAGTTCGGGCATCTTGAGGTGTTCTACGGCGCTCATGGATACTGTTATATCAGCGATCTTCGAGTTGATGCGTTTAACAGAGTCAGGCTTTAACTCGTAGTTGGCAAACTTTTTAAAAGGGTCAAGCGTAAAGTATTCCTGTCTGTATCTCGTTATAAACTTCTCGAGCCTTTCGCCCTCGTCTAACAGTCTGAACTGGGCCCACAAATCCATATATCCGTTGGGAGCAGGTGTGCCGGTCAGACCTACGATACGGCTAATCTGAGGGCGTATTTTACGGAGAGCTTTAAACCTTAGAGCCTTTGACGACTTAAAGCTTGAAAGTTCATCAAGCACGACCATGTCATAAATCCATGGAGTTTTTGCGATAAGCCATGGCAAGTTCTCACGGTTGACGATCACTATTCTTGCGTTACCTTTCATAGCGTTTTTAACGGCCTTCAGACGTTTTTTTTCGTCTCCCGTGGCTACCTCATAGGTCAGCCCCTCCAAATGCCCCCATTTCGCAATTTCAGAAGGCCAGGTATCTCTTGCCACTCTCAGGGGGGCTACGATGAGGCAGCGTTTAACGTCAAAGCTGTCAAGCATCAGCGACCATAGCGCTGTCAGAGTGATGACTGTCTTACCAAGGCCACAGTCTAGAAATAACGCTGCGATCTGATGGTCTAAAATGTAATCAATGGCGTACTGCTGATATGTGTGTGGCTTAAACTCCATAGCTATGCTGCTCCTCATCTAGTCTTCTTGCAAAGGCCTCCACGCCTTCCACGGAATCAATGACTGTAACAGGAAAGCCTAAGCGCTTAAATCTGTCATGTACAGCCATCTGCAGTGCTCTGGGTTTCTCTCCTGGGGCTTTAAGCTCTACGAAGTGTATCTTCCCATGGGGCATCATGACGATCCTATCCGGTACTCCTGCATTTCCCGGAGACACAAATTTGAGACACTCCCCGCCTAATCTTCTCACCAGGCTAACAAGTTTTTTTTCGATTTTACTTTCCAACATAAAATGTGAATATTGTCCTATTGTTTATCTCTTTTTCCGGTCATTTTCTTCGTAATAAGCTAACTCTTTGATTTTTAGGTTTTTACTATTAAACTACTAAAAAGTACCAAATTTTCTATATAGCTATTATTAATTTGTATGCAGCAACTTATATATGTTGTATGTAGTTATCTATTTTATTATTTTATTAATTATTAGTAGTTTTAGTAGTCTCAGTAGTAATATAATATAAATCAAATAGTTAGAGATCTACCAAAGGTACTACTAGCCCCACTACCAAGAGGATTTTTTCCTCTCTTTCGCTGATCATGTCTACATTTGTAAATTTTCTCTGCTGTCGCAAAAATTTTTAAATTTTGTAACGCCTTAAAAAAGTTTTGTCTCATTTTTTATCACCTCGGTAGTATTAGCTTATAAATCAATCTGTTAAACGATAACCGAACTTTTTGCTTGGTTGTCATCTTCTGAGAATACATCTTCATGCTACTGAAGCATTGCATCCAACTCTTCTGTACTTGGTGTGCTAAAATTCTCATCATTTACGGCCTTTTTTTCTCTTGGCGCGGTGAAAATTTTCTGATTACCATAAATAGGTATTTTCTTTGGACTGCTTTTACGTTCCCAACCTAACTTCAGTAACATGGCTACTATTTCTAAGGAGTTCTTTCTTTCGAGCTTTACTCGGTCGCTTTCAAAGCATTCGGCCCATACTTCTGCCACGCTCACTTCTGTTCTGCGCTTTACTCCTGTGTGAGGTTTGTACTCTCTGCCCTTTAAATAGTCCAGGCGCTCTTCTTTGTTCATTTCTGCCCATTCTTCAGGCAGCAGCTTTTCAAGATAAACCTGAACCTCACCGAGTCTGGAGTCATCCTCAAGCAGTTCGTTCTGGAAGTTGACGATCTTCTCCTGGAGAGCTTGTGAAAGGTATAGTGGCTCTTTCTCCTTGTAACGTACGACTGCCTCCGCCCATATCTGGCCTATTTCGTGCTCATTAAGATCCCATTTCTCTGGCGGGAAGTCGGTTCGCCCTCGAACGATTACAGGTAAATATCTGCGATTTCCTGTTAGATCTCTTAGGAAACCCTCGGTCTCGTTGGTGGTGCCTATGAGAATTCCCTGACGTGGTTTGCTTACCACGGTGTGTCCATAGGCCGGGCGCATCTTGTCATCCTGGCGTGTAATAAAGCCCTTGATTGTTTCGGAGTCTGTTTTGCGCATGCCTGAAAGTTCAGCAACTTCTGAAATCCAGGCACCACTTAGCTTCTCTACGCCGTTCTTGTCTTTCATGTCTGTTAAGGTTAAAGAATCAGAGAACCATTCACCTCCTAGAAGTCGTAAAATTCTGGACTTGCCGATTCCCTGTCCTCCAACTAATACCATCATCGAATCGTACTTGATCCCCGGATGCATAACTCTGGCTACTGCTGCTACCAGTGTTTTGCGTATAATGGCCTTGTTTAACTCCGTGTTCTCGGCTCCAAGATAGCGGCTGAGCAGATCATCTATTCTTGGGTTTCCATCCCACTTCTGTTTGAGCAGATATTCGCGTACCGGGTGATAAGCACGACAGTTGCGGACGGTGGCGGTCAGTGCTGTGAATACGTTCGCAGTAGCATTTAAGCCATATTGCTGTGATAGGAACATGCAGAGGTTAGAAAGATCAGCCTCTGTCCAGCCCCTACCTTCGTGTTCCCATGGCAGCTGCCCGTCAACGCAGAAGCAATCCGCGAAAAGGTCATATTTTATGGCTTGGAGACGGGCGTCATTCTTTATTATTGCGCCGATATTCGCTAAAGTGCTCTTAACGTTTCCAGCCTTATCCTTGTCAAGATCCTGCTGCCAGTCGGTTGTTGGATCTTCTTCAATGCGCTTGATCTCCTCTCGGTCGGTTATGTAGACATCTATTCCGTCTTCCTGCAGTTGCAGCTTTGATACTCGCTTATCTTTAGCTGCAAGGTCCATCATAGCTTTAAAGGAAGGCAGTTTGTTAAATGGTGTGCCTGCCCTGGCTTTGTCATCGAGCGCTCCAAATTTGTGGATCCTGACTAAGTCAAAGGCGTTGCATTCGATGCCGTAAGCGGGGTCGGAGCTGTGGTGGCTGTAAAAGAACTTATCATCATAGACGACGGCGCCTGCCGAGGAGTCTGCGACTTTTAGGTGCCAACGGTCAGTGCTTACCTGCTCATAGACTTTGGGTAAAAACTTGCGTATAGCCTCTTCGATTCCGTAAGCCCTACAGAAGGTGCCTATAGGGTACGGTTTCGTAAGTGGATCTTCCGCCATGAGTTCACCCTGACGCTTGACTTTTTCACTCTCCTGCATTGGCCAGGATCTAAAATCATCGATGTTTTCGTAGCTGTTGACGATCTCGGTTGTGTCTAGCGGTAAGAATTTGTTTTCCTTGATGTATGGCTCTGCGTCCTTTGGATAGCAAGGCCAGAACATCAGCTGATTCGCTCTGAAACTTGCAGGGTCGCACAGCTCTAAAACGTCCATCGTCAGCGCCAGCTTTCTAGCTATAGGCTCATAGAAAGGCTCTTTTATCGGTGCTTTTAGTGGTATAATTACACGTAAACGTGGGGCGGCCGCGGTTGACTTGAAAGTCGTATAGACCAGTGTAGTTACTCCGCTGCAATCGCTGTAGGACTCTATATTGTTGAAAATTTCCGGAGTGGCGTGGTCAATATCAAGAGTGATTAGTGATCTACTTACCACGTTCCCCTTCTTACGTAATCCGTCTTTTAGCTCTCCTCCAACGAAAGCACCGCCCATGTTTTTGATGTTGGTCTGGTCGTCTTTGCTGAGCTTATTGAACTCTTCTCTGGTAACGTCAGCACGTTTGTAACTGGTTACCCTTCCTACGATTTGGGCCCAGTCTAAGTCTTCATTCTTCCAGTTTTTAGCGGTATGGCCCTTCTGTGCTGTTGCGATCTTCACTTCGTACCCCTTTTCTAATCTTTCAGATAAAATTTTGTTTCATAGCCGTCAGCTCTTAAGAGCAGACCTTCGGCCCACTCAGGTACCTGAGCCATCTTTTGGCAGATGTCGTCAAGCTTTACAGAACTATCGGCCTCAATGACCAGCTCGTCATGAATGTGCATGCAGATGCGGGCGTCTGGACCTACCTGTTTCATGGCGTTAAGAAGGAGGTCACGGCTTATTCCCTGGACGCAGTTTTCTACGAATTTCGGACCGTATGACTCCAGTCTTGCCCAGCCCTTGTTACTGCTGACACCTTCGTAGGTGATTTTCCCGTCGATAAGTCTTGGCTTAACGTATGCAAGGCTCCTGCCTGAGGGCAATCTGATAAACAGTATTCCCTTCTGCAGTCTGAGCATAAGGCCATGCGTCATGTGGGTCGTACCGTCTTCAAGCGTCTGTCGTATGGCCCTGTCGATGTCCCACCACAGCTGTACTATTCGTGGCGATGAGGCTCTCCAGTTGTCAACGATTGACTGCATTTCGGTCTCTGTAAGACCCATCTTTTCAGCGCCAAAGGCCTTCAATGCACCTACGCTGCCCCCATATCCGCAATTGTGAACTAGCTTTCCCGATACGGTGTAACGGTGATGTGGTCCGGCATTCATGATGTCGTATACTTTGGCTGTTGCTACTGAACACTCTTTTCTTTTGTCGATTTCTTTTTTCTCCTGAGTAGCGTCTTTGAGATCTTTTCTGTAGGCCACCGCTTCCTGGAGCATAACAGGCTTACTACTATCGTTTAGGAATACTCGGTGATCTAAGGTTGCGGTTAGTCCCTGGTAGGTATAAACGGTTCGTATTCCTTTATATATAACGCCTTCATGGGCTACCCATTGTTCGCCGTCCCATACCAGGTCGTCGGTGGTTACAGTCTCGATTGGTTTTTCGCCGTGGTTGGTTAGCACAGGCTGTCCTTCCGCGATACATGCCAGTTCTGCGACCTTGCCTTTTTGTCTCAGTTCGCCGTTGATTCCGTGCTTGACTACTGGAACTCCGAACATGGCAGAAGCTGAAGCACAGTAAATGTCCTTTCCCTCAGCAAAGGCCCGCATTCTCCACTCTTCTCCTGCAAGCCAGGCGATAACTCTAGCCTCGATAGCTGAGAAGTCGGCAACTATAAAGCGTGAGCCTTCCTTTGCCACGAACGCTGTACGTATCAGCTGGGAGAGGATGTCAGGCACCGAGTCAAACATCACAGACAGCGCATCAAGATCGCCACGTCTTGCAAGCTCTCTTACAAGCCCGATGTTTTCGATGTGATTCTGTGGCAGGTTCTGCAGCTGCAACAGGCGTCCTGCGAATCTTCCGGTTCTCATGGCACCGTAAAACTGAAACATGCCTCGCGCTCTGCCGTCAGAGCAGGTGGCGTCAAGCATTTTGGTGTACTTTTTAACTGAGGATTTGGAGATTAAAAGACGTAGCGACAGCACTTTTCTGATTAGAGGATCGTCTGTCTCCTCGATCACCTGAGCTACGTCTTTCTTGCCAAGTGATACCATGTTGCAGCCGTGCTCTCTAAGCCATAAATCAAGCTGTGCAGTACTTCTTGGGTTGTCGATACCTGTCAGCGCTCTCATCTTTTCCATGAGTTTTTTTGAGATTTCGGCGTCCATGGCGACAGCGTTTTTTGCAAGGGTCAGGTCAACTTCAACACCCCTGTCGTTAATGCGCTGGTCGGTCCAGTATTCCTGCCACAGTTCATCAGAGCAGGGAAAAGGACTGATCATCTTCTGAATACCCATTTCGGTCTCAACATCTCTTATGTTGTAGCGTCTGAAGGTTTCCCAGTCCTCCGGAAACTCCTCGGGCATTACTCTCTGACCTGTCTTTTTGTCGGGTTTGCAGAACTTATATATAAGCCATCGGCCTTCTGACATCTTCTGCTTGTCAAGCGCCAGAACTTCACCCACCTTTGCAAGGCCCATAGGAAGGCCAAGCGTTGCCGCCCAGACCATAGAGCATTTCCAGCCCTCAGGATCTAAGTACTGACCTGTAGGCATACCTAAAAATCTTGACAGCGCCACACGCTCAAAGTTTGCGTTATAAGCCCACTTAGTTACGTTCTTATCGCTAAGAGCCTTTACAATTTCCTTAGGTATGCTGTCACCTCTGGTGAGGTCGATAAGCTGTACAGGACCGCCGTCAACTGAATACGCAAAAAGCAGGATCTTAAATTCGTCCGTATCGACGTATCTGTATACACCTGCCTTGTTGATGTCGATATCGCTGTACGTTTCAATATCAATAGACATGAATCTCATAGTTACTCCGGTTTAGTGCTAAAAAAGGAGGTGGGGTTGCCACCTCCAAACTTGACTACATGGTCTTTAACTAGGCTAGAAAATCTGCACCTGGGTCGGCTGCACCATAGGCCTCAAAGTCTTCGGCTGCAGAGGTTGGACCACCTCCCAAGCGTTCGCCATCGCGGATCTTCTGGATGTTGCCAAGTCCACATGCGATGCCCTTGTTGCCGTTTGTGTTGAAGGCGTAGAAGTTGATGCTTACTCGACCGTAGCATCCTGAGTAGACTTCTGTCTGTTCGAGAATTGGCTGCACCTTTGTGTCAACAACCTGAGGCTGGTTCTTTGACGATGCGTTCAGGAAGTAGCATCCTGTGTAGGCCTCGTCATCAGGTCTCTCAGCGTCACCGTCGCGCAGAGGTTTCTTGATGACTTCAAGTGCTGGGGCGGTCTTACCGGTGCCTTTAAGCTTGTTAAGTCCCTCGTCATAAGCGGCCTTAATAGCATTCTGAATTGCTGCTATAGTTTTAGTGTCTGTTTTAGGAATGATTAGGGACACTGAAAATTTAGGATCAGAGCCGTTAATTGACTGAGGCTCCCAGATGTGAGCGTAAGATAAGCGAGTATCTGGACCTGTTACTACTTTAGTTGCTTGCATAATTACGTTTCTCCATGATTACGTTTTTACGTTTGTCGTTTATTTGCTCTGAGCGAACTCTGAGAAGTCGCTTAAAGCCATCTCCGGTCTTTTATCGCTGTCCGGCACCAGCGTTGGTTTGCCCTGAGGTTTTACGATGTAAGAACCCAGGATTTCATCAAATCTTTTCTTTCCGAGAAGTTTGGTCATGTCGGTGACGCCCAGAAGCTTGTGTGCGTATGGATCTAAGCCCTCGGCCTTCACTGAGTCAGCCACTTTCTCCTCATCTGAGTATTTGCGAATGCTGCGACCGTACACAAGTTTGAACCCTGTGAACTTCTCACCCTTGAGTGCTGTTTCAAGCGCGTAGTCTTTAATGTCAGTGCACCATGCTATAATCTGATCGACCTTGGTCAGGATTTCGGCTACTTCTGCGTTTGAGAGCTCTGGTGGTAGCTTGAAATCCTCACGAGCCTGCGACAGATTGGCCCTTGCCCTTTCTCTGCAGAGCTGTTTGCCTTTGCAGAACCTGCACCACTCACCTGCGCAAAAGTTACCTTTATCGCTTATAGCCTCTTCAGCCTTCGGTCTGAATACTGAAGTTGCTGTGTCGATAAGTTCCTGCATTGAAGTAGACCAGGTTGAGATGTTGCCAATGCGTGGCTGGTAGATTGACATTTCTACGTTCTTGAGGTCGTACAGGTCTTTTAGTGCGCTGTATGCACCTAAGGCATATAGCATCAGCTGTGGGTTATGGTCGCATTCAACCGGAACACCAACACCGTGCTTGTAGTCGACAATCTTTAGCGTGTCACCTGCGACAATCACACAGTCGGCGGTTCCGAAAGAGCCAGGGGCTGTGTAGTCCGAGTAGTCAACTCTCTGCTCTAAAAAGATTGCTGCACTGTCAGTCATCTTTTCAGCGATAAACGCTGCATAACCGTCTGCGCACTCTTCTGTGGCGCTGTCATATTTGTAGTCAGGCTTTTTAACGCCCTGAACCTTAAACAGCTCTGCTACTTTCCATGCACCCAGTTCATGAGCTCTTGTGCCCTCTTCTGCGTAAGCGCTTGAGTTGTCGGGCATCCCCTCTGTGAATTTCACAGATGCGGTACAGGCAAGCCAGCGATGTGACGCTGAGGCTGACAGAGTTGAATGCTCACGCTCTGCTAAAACGGAATTACCCATTCGATCATCTCCTTTAGCTTCTCGTCTGCATTTTGAGGATCTTTCTTTTCTAGATCTTCTTTGTAGTTGTTAATCGTATCTGTCAGTGCACTCAGGTACTGTTCTGGCTTGAACTCTGAAACCTTGGTGGCGTTGTACTTATCGAGCGTTGATTTGATGATGCTTCGGCCATCAACGACCTGGTCAAGCATGATCTTTGCAAAAACCTTTCTGATGTCTTCGATGCTTGGTGCAAGCTTTTCAGGACCCTTTTTAGGGACTTCTACCTTCTGCGCAGCTTCTGCTGGCGCTTTTTTAGCCTTCTCCACAGTCTTTTGCGCTGTATTAGTCTTTTCATTCTCAATCTCTAAATTGAGGCCATTTTTAAAAGCTGAGAGGGCCTTTTCCATGTAAAGGATCGCAGACTTAAGGGCCTCGCGATCAGTAGTCATAACAATGTCACTCATTAGTGTGTCTCCTCGTTTCCGAATACTTTTTTAAATTCCGCAGGGTATCTCTGCTTAAAAACAAGCCTCCAGCTTAGTGGCATGCCTCGCTTTTTCCAGCCTGTCAGCGCCTGCGGTGAGCGCTGACAGACTCTGCAGATTTTCTTTGTGCCCAGAAGGCTGATGAATTCAGCTGTCTGGGTCGCATACAGTTCTCTGTCTGCCTGGGTTTTCACAGTTCCTCCAAATGATTAAATATTTGTTTATTGCTTTGTTAGAAATAAGTTTACTCACAAAAATTGATATTTTCAAGCGATCAATTAAACTTTTATTTATAAATTGATGGAGATCGTAAAAATGAATTCAAGCGAAGATTCAAACGCCTTCAGATTAAGGCTGTCTCTAGCCATCGCCGAATCAGGCAAAACAAAGGCTCAGATAGCTCGCGAAATCGGAGAAACCTCACAGCTTCTTAATAAATGGCTTAATACCGATCAGCAGCGTCTGCCTTCAGCTAACTACGTTGTAAAGCTTGCGGAGGTGCTGAAAGTTAATCTTTTGTGGCTTATCACCGGTGAGGGCTCCAGGAAGTCGAACCTGCTGGCTCCTGTGGACGGTGCATCCATGGTTGAGGTGCCTGAGTACAATGTTGTGTTCGGCTGTGGGGAAACTCCGGAACCTTCATATGAGGAGGTGTCAGGAACCGTTCCTGCCTTATACAGAAGAGACTTTTTCGAAAAACTCGGCATTAAAGCATCTCATTGCAAGCGTGTGCGAGTGTCTGGGGACTCTATGGAACCACTCATTCTGGATGGCGACTGCATTCTTATTGACTGCTCAAAGGTTGAGAAGATCGAGAACGGTGCCATTTATGCGATAGCTTACGACCATGAGCTTATGGTTAAGCGTCTGATTAAAGAGTTTGGAAGGCTTATCATTAAATCAGAGAACCCCGCATATCACGATGTTGTCCTGGAGACGGAGGCAGCGAACCGTGTCTACATCATAGGTCGTGTCATAGAGCGTTCCGGAGCGCTTTAACCGCTTTCCTGTGCACTTCTTTAAGCCCTGCTGTTACTGACAGCGGGGCTTTTTATCTTCCCTTAAACTACCTTGTACCGCCCATTCTAAAGTTGTGTGATCGACCTCACATCACAAAATTTTTATAAACTAATTTTTATAAAAATCGGTATATCTGCTTTACAAAAATTAAACCTTAGTTTATGCTTTAAACACAAATTGAATATTTCATAAACGATTTTAAACTCTTTTAAACTGAATAAAACAGAGGTAGAAAAATGAACAGTGCTGTATCACTTATCAGAGCAGACAGCAGGGGCGTTGACACTCTTCTCGATGGAGTCAGCTGGGGAAGCGCATGCCTGGAACTGTGTAGGGCAAAGCCTCCACGCGATGCTGTCTACAGGATCTTAGACAAGAGCACCGGAGGACTTGCGCTGATTGTTCCTTCAGAGAGCCTTCGCTGCTCCCGCATTGAGCGCGTACAGCGTCTGCACAAGGCAAGAAAACTCTATGAGTTGAATGTAGCGCACGGCGCATTCTGCCCTTCAGTGGAGGTCGTCTGATGAGCCTAAAACAACTTATGACAGAGCTAAAAGAAGACTTCGCTCTCTACGGACACCTGCGTATGACACTAATCGCGCTACTTGTGCTGTGTGCATTCTTTTTACTTACGGAAATCGTAGCTTGAGAGTTAGACAAACATTGCGCCGGGGATTTACTCCTTTACGCCCCGGCGCCTTTTTGAGAAGACAGCAATGTTCGAGGGAATAAAACTTTTAGACAGTGCAAGTGCGGCTAAATATCTGGGCGTGGGTCGTAACACGCTGTTCACACTTAAAAAAGATCCTGAGTTTCCGGCTCCAGTGAAACTGTATAAGGGTCAGAAGAAACTTTTATGGTCACCTGAAGCGCTTGACCGCTTCATAGAGCTCAAGGCAAGAAAAACCTTTGCGGAGGCACGATCATGATTGCAAGAAGCACAACCGAGACAGAGTTCAAACGCCTTACAGCTAATGAATACCTGCAGGGTGAGTATGGGCTTGACAGAGAGCGGGCTGAAGAGCTTGCTGCGCAGGAGTGGAGCATTAGGCAGGAAGTTGAGGGTATGAAGTTTCGCCACGCCAGGCTTAAGGAGTCTAATCCAAGACACGGCTTTGGCAAAAACGCGATCCTGATTAAAAGAGAAAAGAAGTTAATAACCTCCTGGCCTACTCGTAGTGACGTCAAATCTGAGAATGCGGAGGTGAAGGCCGTGGCAAAGCCTAAGCGCAAAAAGACGGCTGCTGTCGGCAGGTCTCAGGAACATAAAGAGTTCCGCATAAGTACAGACGCGCTCAAGGCCCTGCAGACAAAGGCAGTACTGACCTCTGATGACGTCACCGCGCTATTCTCAGGTGATGCCGAGTTTCTCACTGGATACGCACAACCGCTTAACTTCCCTAGGTTCGAGCCACGCATTAACGGCTATCGCTCCTGGAAAGTGTACGAGTGGGTTGGCACCTACGCAAAGAGAAAGAAGATAAGAGTGAGGTTGTAAATGAGACAGCTGTTAAGTACAGGAGTTCTGATCTTCCTCATTCTGGGAATTATTTACGTGTCGTTTGACACCATTCAGGGAATTTTAGGAGTTTATTAAAAATGAATGATGTAGTTAACCATCCTGAACACTATCAGGGCAAAGTTGAATGTATCGACTGTCTGGAATCAGCCACAGAAGGTCTTAGCGGTATTGAAGCTGTATGTACAGCGAATGCGATTAAGTACCTGTATCGCTGGAAAAGGAAAAACGGCAAGCAGGACCTTTTGAAGGCCCAATGGTATATCAAACATTTAATCGAACATATAGAGAGTGGAGACAGCGCAAATGCTTAAACAGAAGATCATCTATCAGCTTGACACAGGAGCCTACAAGCCTGTGAAGGCGCATGAGGCAGACGCAGGCTTTGACCTCTTCGCAAGAGAAGACGTGGCGCTAGGTCCCGACAAGACCTTCAAGGTCGACACCGGTGTGCATGTGCGCATTCCGGAGGGGTATGTAGGTCTGGTCCTTCCGCGCTCCTCTTACAACTGCGCTGGCGTGGCAACTCCTACAGGTGTGATTGATGCAGGCTACACTGGCTCTATATCAGTGGTTCTTATCGCTAAGTTTGACTTAAAAATCTTTAAGGGGAACCGCATCGCACAGCTGGTCATCGTTCCTCTTCCTGATGTGCATCTTGTGGAGGGCGACGTTACCGGTGTTAAAAGTGAACGTGGGCTAGGCGGTTTCGGGAGTTCAGGAGTTTAGTCAATGAACAGATTGGATATATCAGTAAAAGAAGTTCTAGGACGAGCGGGACTGATATTTGATGACTCTTCCAAAGTTGTTGTTATCGAAAATATTAAATTTGAATTTAACGAGCACATAAGTGATGCTTTTATAAATGCTCTGACATGGTACGACTCTATTGAAGAGATGCTTGATGAGTGTTGTGAATCATTCTTTTTCGGTTCTGTTGAAGAGTTTAATGGAAGGTTAAATGCAGAACCCTTTTTAAGAGAACAACTGATTAATATTTTGGTAAATAAAGTAAATAAGGCTGTAGATGACAGGTCTCTCGATTTGGTTGTTCCTTTTCGTAACGATCAAGGCTACATCTGCTGCATTTATATACAACAGTATTTTGAGGAAGAGTGGCATTCACTGGTTATTGGTGACGATACTTTAAAACTATTAGGAATTGCAAAATGAAAATGAAGATTGAGTTAAGAGCGGATATTGCAAAGATGGTATCAGAGCTTCTGCATGGGTACCAGGAATCCGTAGAGTATGACGATGAATTTGCCTCCTACTGTGGCGAGGTGGCTGAGAAGTTTGACAACGCTGTAGAACAGGCAAAGAAAGACGGCATTTCGGAAAGAGATACAGATTAAGGATTAGAGGTCAGCTATGAAGAATTCACTTAACGATTTAAACAATCATTTATTCGCAGCGCTCGAAAGGCTTAACGATGAGAGCCTGAAAGGCGACGAGCTCACCTCCGAGGTATCGCGTTCGACAGCTATTGTCGGTGTGGCAGAGTCTATTCTGCATAACGCCGACACCCAGCTCCGTGCAGTGAAGATCTTAAACGAGAGCGGTAGACTCGGCGCTGAGGCTATGCCTGAAACCCTGCTGGGACTTAACAAGGACAAGACAGGAACTCAGATATGAACAGACGCTACCCACCTGAGATGCAGGAATTTGTAAGACAGATGGCCTCTGACAGAGTTTCGAATCCGGAGATGGCCCGTCGCTGCGTTGAGCGCTTTGGTTTGGATAAGCCTATAAGCCCTGCTGGCATGCAGAGCTATAAAAGCGATCATGGGATTGTTAATTCTCCGCGCTATTCGAGAAAGTTTATTAAAGCAGTCCTAGAGCTGGTTCCTTCACATTCCCTGCAGGAGACCGCGGATATTTTATCCGTGCGGTTTGGAAGACCAGTCACCTATGGAATGCTGAAAGGGATCATGAAGCGCCGGGGTATTCTCACAGGTCGTACCGGACAGTTTGAGCCCGGGGTTTCCCACGGTAAAGGTCGCACGCTTAGTGATGAAACCCGAGAAAAAATCAAGGGTACCTGGTTTAAAAAAGGCGGCATAGCTCATAACAAGGTACCAGTAGGTACGGAGGTATTTCGTGACGGCTATATGCTGGTGAAGGTTAAGGATGGTCCCGATCTCGATCAATGGGACCGCTGGGTAGCCAAGCATCGCCTTGTATGGGAACAGGCCCATGGTCCTATACCAGAAGGAATGATGGTTATATTCCTTGACGGCAACACCTGCAACTGCGAGCTGTCAAATCTCGCTCTCGTAAGTAAGGAAGAGAACGGAATCCTGAACGCCAAGAAGCTGAGATCACAGAACGCACCGGCTACCAAGGTGGCCATCACCGTCGCAAAGCTGAATCTCGCAATAAGAAGGAAAGGAAAGAAGAATGGAAACTGTGATTGAATTTATAGCAGTAATGATAGCGTTTGCGATCTGTTTCTGGCTGCTTCTGAAGTATGGGGATTAGATATGCTGCTGGGTACATTAGTCGCATGCTGTTTCGCTGCAGTCTTCATTGCATTTTTGGACTCAGATGACGACAACGGGTTGCTTTAGGGAGTAGCTTCTGAAATTAAAGGAGTTAATCGAAGTAATGGACAGTCTAGATATGAAAATCGATCGCCTAGTAAAAGACGATGATGGAAGGTTAAAGCTTGAGTTAACAGAACAAACTGTTGATGTACTTAGGTACATCGTAGGTAATTACAAGTGGAATTATAAAGGCGGTCTTACACGACGTGAGATTAAGGTTATGAATCATAGCATTACAGAATTTAATAAAGCGGTTGAACTCGCAATGGGAGAAAAGAAAAATGAAGTTTGATATTAAAGATGTTAAATCATGGAGCACCCGACATGAAGTTAAGGTTGGAGACGAGGGGTATTTTGCTGATCGCATAGAAGAATTAAAAACAGAAGATAACCGCACAAGAATGATTGAAGGTATTTTTGATGATGATGCTTCTTGTTTTCGTACTCCATCAAATAGGTATCCTTTCTTTTTACCATTAGAAGCAGTTAAAGAAGACAAGCCAAAAGAAAAGAAGTATCGACCTTTCAAAGATTTATATGAGTTTCATATTTTTTTATCAAAGAGCCCTTTTACAAAGAAAGAATTTCGTAAGGAGTTTCTATTAAGATTTTCTTTTACATACAGAGAGAAATCCGTACCACAAATCGCAACTACGGTAGTAATTACTAGAATTGATGTTGATTCGGATAATGACCCTTGTTCATTTTATATTAACAATATAAATCTTGAAGATTGGTTTAATGGTTATGAACTTATGAATAACAAAGGTAAATGGGTGCCTTTTGGGGTGGAGGTTAAAGATGAAGGTTGAGCTGTCAAAAGATGAAATCGAAACAATACAATGGGCTGTATCAGGTCTTATTGCAGCTGTTAAAGATGATCCTTTTATTGACATCGCCGATAAAGATTTAACAGAGTTAAGAAACATTGAAGCTAAATTTGATAAGCTTTATGACAAGGCGAAGAAAGAAAATGAATAAGAAGTATCGGCCCTTTAAAACTTTTGATGAGTTTTACGATTTTACAGGAGCTCATTCCTATTTGAGGGAGATCTATATAGTTTTTAGAAATAAAAAGACCCATTGTGTTTATGATGAATCAATATTTTCAATTTCTTATAACGAAAAAGACGAGTTATTAGCAATAAATAGATTTTCAGTCCAAGAATTATTTGATAATTTTGAATTTTATAGCTTCGGTAAATGGGTGCCTTTTGGGGTGGAGGTTAAAGATGAGTAGGAGAAATAAATGAAGCTCAAGAAATTAGCTAAAGTCCTAAACTATGCTTTTGTGCGTGTAGCCATAAAAGGTGATGAACTTAAAAATGTCTACTGCGACAAAGGATTGGATCACGATGTAATTAAACAGTACGGTGAATATAAAGTCAACAATATAGAAGTTCTACTGCCTGAAAACCTAAAACATGGCCTTTTAGATATTTACTTAAAAGATAAAAGAACAAAAATAACTCCTTGACGCTCCCATTTTTCTGCGCTATTATCGCTGATGTAGGGACTGCCCTACCGTGCCTCAAAAACACGACAACACAAAGCGCTGACTTGGCGACACACGTCAATCTTACCATATTTAATACATAGCCTTTAGGCTTACTGTATTTGCTTTATGGTGGTGTGGTGTGAATATACTGAATAAGCACCGCCTGAACTTTGTGCAGGTTTTTGAGCACCACCGACCCACTCAAAAATGGGTTAAGTCAAAAATAATCACAAAGGAGACATATCATGTCTAACTCAAATCTAACTTCTTACAATTTCCATAACTCAGACATCCGTGTAGTACAGAACGATAAAGGTGAAGTGCTCTTTTGCCTGGCAGATGTATGTGCATCACTAAACTTAGCTCAATCTAACAAGACTGCTAATCAGATCAAAGAAGAGTTTGGGAGCACGGAATTAAATTCCGCCCTCCTCAAAGACGCTAATAACCACGGTCAACAATGCACCATGATCACCGAGCCACAGCTCTACTTCGTAATGATGAGATCTAACTCTAAGATTGCCCGTGAGTTCAGACAGTGGATTTGTAATGAGGTGTTACCTTCAATTCGCAAGACTGGAGGGTACACCCTGGCACAAAAAGACAAGGAGCTTAAAAAACTGAACGACCAGATTAAGGAGCTTGCCTACGAGAAAAGAGAGCAAGAGTCTTCTCTCAACCTTACGATTACCTGCTTAAAGGATGAACTCAGGAAGACAGAGGCAGCTCGTGCGTTCGAGCAAAAATGGCGTGCTAAGAAGGACAAGGAAGTCGGAGCTCGCTTTCTCCAGCAGGAGCGTGAGTACGACCAGAAAATAAAAAACCTGGAATGTGAGTACGGACAGCAAATAACCAATTTGAAGTACGAAATCGAGCAGTTGCATTTCCAGTATGACAAGGACACAGCCACACCGGCACAGCTGTACGAAGTAACTAAGATCGTACACAAGCGCGCTCAGGAGCTAGGCTGTGCGACTGCGCTGGTTTGGAGAAGAATTCACGAATCCTGCAAGGTGCCTTCATATAAACAGCTTGCAGCCTGGCAGGCGGATATAATCATCGATTCTAAACTGTCGGGGATTACACTTAAAAAGGTCCAGGTCAGAGACAAAAAGACCGGACTTCCTACCCTTACTCCCCTTCTGCGTGACACCCTTAACGAGCTTGCTGCGATGTCAACCGACGAGCAACTCCTGTACGACCTGATGGACACACGCGAGTTGCTGATTGGTATATCTGACACGGCCACAGACTCGGAGAGAATTAATAGCCTGCTGGATACCATAACCCGCTTGCAGCAGTTCTTTAATGCGCATGGCCACGATTGCGTGGAGCTTGCAAACCTGAAAGAGCCGAAGGTCTTACCCTTCGACCCACAAGGTTACTTATCATGATCGTAGAGTTTTAGTCTGATTTTTTAAACCGTGACCTACGGCAAATCCCACCCATGCTTCCTGGGTTATACTTTTAGCCGATTTTTATTTTCTCCGGAGGTTTTATATGAGAGTTAATAAGGTTGAAAGAATAGCCCTTATGGGTGGGTTAATCGGTGCGCTGCTTACCAATCCAAGAGGAGCGCTCGATAAGGCCCTATCAAGAGCAAACGTCGATGGCTGGTATTGCCGTCAAATCCTGCCACACAGCACTTCAAACCTTTTCATGCTTATTCTATCAGCTATCTGCTTGTGTTGCACACTTGGTCTGTGGACCTTTGGCGCCGGTTACCTGCTACTTCTTGAAAAGGATAGCGAATAACTTATTTAAGTATTTTACTGTTTGTTATGCTCGCCCCAGATTGATTTTCTGGGGCGTTTCTTTTTGGGGTCAAAGCACCATCAGGCAACACAACGGTTTTTATAACACGAGCCATAATGTTTTACCCCAATATTTCATTTATTCGTCATCCCCAGACGACTTTTTATCCCTTGACCGCGAGATTTTTCCGTGACCCAGTCCGGCCACATAACCTGAGACGGCAAAAAAAGCGTACTTAGCAATTTCAGTCGCTAACTCACTGTATCCGTATACGATTGCAATGCATACAACTACAGCTACGATAACTGCGATAACAATGATCTTAAGCTGACTTACAAGATAAGCATATTTAAACGTTTTAGAATGAGCAAGATCACTGTTTGACTGAGCCTGTATGGATGCTAATGCTATACGCTCGTTAGATTCAATTTCGGCCTTCTTGTTTGCAGCATCTAATTTCTTTACTTCAAGCTCACTCTGTTGTACGTTAAATAAGTTTCTAATAACAGAATCTTCAGGCAGCGCTTTTTGTTTTCGTGGTAAATTTTGTTCCATTTAAGCCTACCTAACTGAGCTGTAATAAGGAGTTTTATAGGAAACCTTAAAATGGCCAAAATCTCTCGATTTGCCTATCTTAGGAATGACAAACCTGACCGATTTAATGTTTTCTTTTCCCTTTGCTGTCGAGGTAAGCTTTATGAGCTCTTTCGCTGACAGTGCTTCCTCATTCTTTAAAAAAGCGTTAATATCCATTTCATTTACTCCGATAATTCCGAGTATAGTTTAAAACATTTTATCGATTACAGTCTAGTTAATTGTTGATCATCGGATTGTATTTGGCGGAGTTCAAATCCCCCTTTCGGAGTTGTCATTTTTAGGTAACTTGCATACAAAATCGCATACAATCGCAATCAATTCTATACAATTCAATGCGTTAATTCTGTTTTAAGCTCTCCTTCTTTCCGC
>ERZ1026874.175-NODE-175-length-44100-cov-13.228312_pt1 | contig 44100 bp, 40 predicted proteins | sample MGYA00380167_ERZ1026874 | MGnify/ENA primary metagenome ERZ1026874 (study PRJEB33269, sample SAMEA4719803) | human gut metagenome | biome: human-associated habitat; feature: organic feature; material: feces | place: Cameroon | collected 2013-10 ...
GAACTTTTAAGTATTTGATTCAAGTGTCGGAGTAATAAAAGAGTTACGAAATAAAGTAAAACCAAGGAAACATTGACAGGGTATACCCACAAACTATTCACGTTGAGGCGGAAGAAGGGTACAGACCAGCTTGTTCCTATCTCCTGTGCCCACGCTGATGCGGAAGAAGGGCACAGGCGGACGTTCGCCTCCCCACTCTCAATTTCCATCCATGACTGTTTTGCATATCTTCTATGCTTGTGGTACAATAAACAGAAAGCAGGCATTTTGAGGAGAAAATTGTATGAAAGCACAGGAATTATTATTTCAATTGCAAGATAAAGGTTACCGTGATTTCCAGAGCAAATTAATCCCGACGATTCCTGTGGAGACGATTATCGGAGTCCGTATTCCCGCAATTCGTAAGCTTACGAAAGAGTATGGAAAGGATCCGGAGAGCGTAGAGTTTCTGAAACAGCTGCCGCACACTTATTATGATGAAAATATTTTGCATGCGTTGTTGGTGGCGGAGATCAAAGATTACGAAGCCTGTGTAAAAGAAGTGGAGCGCTTCCTGCCTTATGTGGATAATTGGGCGGTGTGTGATATTTTTTCCCCAAAGGTGTTCCGCAAAAACAAAGACAAACTTATAGACAAAATAAGAGAATGGACAGCTTCGGAACACCCATATACCTGCCGCTTCGGAATGGAAATGCTGATGACACATTTCCTGGATGAGGATTTCCGGGAGGAATATTTGGAGATCCCGGCAGCGGTACATTCCGGGGAATATTATGTGAACATGATGATTGCCTGGTTTTATGCCACGGCACTGGCAAAACAATGGGATGCGGCAATTGGCTATATCGAGAAAAAATGCTTGGATCCATGGACTCATAACAAGACCATACAGAAGGCGAGGGAAAGCTACCGGATCACTCGGGGGCAGAAAGAGTATCTGAAAACATTAAAGGTGTAAAACAGATGCAAGAAAGCTATGAGGTAGGATATGAAAAAGAGAAACAAGGCAGAAGTGTTATCAGGTCAAAGAATCAAAATAGCGGCGTTGTTAACGGGAATAAGTTTGTTGCTGTTATCTGGCTGCGGCAATAAAGCACAGGAAGCGGAAGGATCACAGGTACAGACAGACATCGCTGTAACTGCCACAGAACAGACTGCTGCGGCAGAAGAGCAGGCAGAGACAACAGATCCGGAAACATTGGATTATGCATACCGGCTACATATCATGATCAATCCCGAATTCAGGTTATATCTGGATAAGCAGTCAAAGGTAGTGGCGGTTACATGTCTGAACCAGGATGCGGAAGATCTGTTCTCAGAGACGGACCTCACGGGGATGGATCTGGAAAAGGCTATGCCTGTGATCATACAGCAGGCAGTGGCAAAAGAGTATCTGGCAGACGGTAAAAATATTACCATAGATCTGGAAAAATCAACGGAGTCCGGGCAGGTAGACACAGTGGAACAGGTGATCGCGGCTGCAGTTACTGCGGAATTAAAAGAACAAGGTGTGGATGCTGTCTTAGAGCTGCAGGATGCCGGTACGCCGGTCATCATCGAAGGAACCGACACAGGAGCCGGGGATACTGTTTCGGATAAGACAGATAATACAGGTAATACAGGTAATTCAGCTAATTCAGCTAATTCAGCTAATTCAGCTAATTCAGATAAGGCTGGAAATGCGGCGGAAAGCGGAGCAAACAATGTAGTTCCGGAAAACGATGCAGGTAATGGATTGGCAACAAATGTTTCACAGAAGACAAAATGCAGTGCCTGTGACGGAACCGGAATCTGCCAGGAATGCAAGGGTGGTACAGCACCTTGTAAGCGTTGTGGAGGATCCTTGTGGGAGACCTGCGGTACCTGCGGAGGCAGTGGCAGACAGACCTGTCCCGGATGTGGCGGCAGCGGTGTGGATGCTACCAGCGGAACCAGCTGCCGGCATTGTGGAGGCAGTGGCGGAAATACCTGCCAGCAGTGCGGTGGAAGCGGTGGTAAGTCTTGCAGTATCTGTCATGGTAAGGGTGTGATCTCTGATGACTGCATTCTGTGTCACGGAGACAAAAAGTGTACTGTATGCGGCGGTAGCGGAGAACTTTAAAAACGTAAAAGATAAGTCAGTAAAGGAATGGAACAGCATGAAGGATCGTTACATGGAATTTCGCAGGGCACGCAGAGAAGAAGCAGAAGAGATCCTGCAATTATACCGTTCCCTGATCGGAACCGAATATTGTGTCTGGACAGAAAATTATCCCACAGAACGGGAAGTGGAATTTGACCTGTCGAGAAATGCATTGTTTTGTCTGTATGAGAAAATGCAGGAACCTGATGAGAGAGAACGATTAATTGGCACAATTTCCATGGATGATGACCCGGAAGTGGAGGCACTGTCCTGTTGGTCAGAGGACCTTACCCCGGTGGCAGAGCTGTCCAGACTGGGAGTGGCGGTAGAATATCAGAATCGCGGCATTGCCAGGATCCTGCTGCAGGAAGCTATGGCGGAATTGAAATCACAGGGTTATAAGGCGGTACACATTTTAGTGGCAAAGGACAATGTGAAAGCATTACGCTCTTATGAAAAATTGCATTTTACCACGGCAGGGGAATGTGAGCTTTTCGGGCATTCCTACTGGTGTTATGAGAAAGAATTATAGAAGTGATCACTATGCAAATCAATGAAACAGAGAGGAAAGACGATATATGGTAACGATCGATCTGATCACAGGCTTCCTGGGATCCGGAAAGACTACTTTTCTGAAAAAATATGCAGAATATCTGATGGATCAGGGATTGCATATCGGTATTCTGGAAAATGATTTCGGTGCCATCAACGTGGATATGCTGATGCTCCATGAACTCAGGGGAGATCAGTGCGAACTGGAGATGATCGCCGGAGGATGCGATGCGGAGAGCCATAGGAGGCGTTTCCGTACGAAGCTGATCTCCATGCGAATGTGTGGTTATGACAGGGTGCTGGTGGAGCCGTCGGGAATCTATGATGTAGATGAGTTTTTTGATGTACTTCGGGAGGAGCCGCTGGACCAGTGGTATGAGATCGGCAATGTTATCGCCATACTGGATGCAAGACTGGAGGATAATCTCTCAGAGCAGGCGGACTATCTGCTGGCATCGGAGGCTGCCAATGCCGGAAAAGTGATCCTGAGTCATGCGGATGCAGCCACCAGGGAACAGTGTGAGGACACGGTGACACATCTCAACCGGGCACTGGAACAGATCCGCTGTGACCGGAGAATCGACCTCAAGAAGGATATCTTACAGAAAAATCTCACGGATCTGACAAAAGAAGATTTAGAGGAAGTATCCAAATGCGGTTATCGTCTGGAAAGTTACCGCAAGATGGATTTAGAGGATGGACAGAGCTTCGACTCTTTATTTTTCATGGAAGAGAAGATTAAGCCGGAGGCTTTGGAACGGGCGGTGCCCAGACTGTTTTCCGACAAGTCTTGCGGAGAAGTATTCCGTATCAAGGGCTTTGTGAAAAACGGAGCAGGACAATGGATGGAATTGAATGCTACACCGGACAGTCATACGATGCAGTCTGTCGCAGTGGGGCAGGAGGTGCTGATCGTCATCGGAGAGCATTTACAGGAAGATAAGATCAGAGAGATTCTGAAGGAGGAAGAGACATGTCAATCTTAAGTCAGTTAAACAGTGTACCGATGTACCTGATCTGTGGAGGAATCATTGCTTTTGTGGCGGTGGTCTGTGTGATTTTTCTGGTGAGGGCATACCGCGCCGGGCAGGCACTCGGTATGGATACCACGAAAATGAAGCGAACCATCATCTCCAGTGCGACCTTTTCCCTGCTACCCAGTGTGGGGATCCTGCTGGGTGTCATCGCCCTGTCGGGAAGTCTGGGAACACCCTGGCCGTGGCTTCGATTGTCCGTGATCGGTGCCCTGCATTATGAGACACAGGTGGCGCAGGCAGCGGCAGAGCAGGTGGGCATGAGCACATTGTCTGCTGCAGAAATGACACCGCAGGCATTTTCCACGATCGCACTGCTCATGAGCATCTGCATTATCTGGGGCATGGCATTGTCCATTTTCCTGAATAAAAAATATACACAGAAGCTGACCTCGAATAAAAAATCCGGCAAGCCGGGCTTTGGAGATATGGCAATGACTGCCATGTTCATCGGACTGGTCAGCACCTACATCGGAAGATATCTTGGCGGTTTTATATCGGAGAACGGATTGTTTACGTTTCACGGAGATTACATTCCGTTAGTGGTAATGGCGGTATCGGCACTGGTGATGGCAGGGTTTGTATACCTCATTGAGAAAAAAGGAAAAGCCTGGGTGGACAGCTTTTCCATTGCCGGAAGCATGATCATCGGTATGACGGCAGCGGTGCTGGTGGGGTTGCTGTAACGACTGACAGAACAACCTACATAGTACCGGGTAGCGTATCTCCGAAACGGAAAGGAATATCAATATGAGAACAGATAGCATGAAGGCAGATAGTATGAAAGCAGATAGTACGAGAACAGATAACATGAAAGCGGATAGCATGACAATAGATAATACAGAACTGAATAGTGGAGAATCAACAAAGGAGCAGGCCGGGCAGACTCCGGATAACTGGCAGGCCTACACGAAGAAAACACATGTCATCGGGCGGACTGTGAGTATCATTACGCTGGTGATGTTAGTTGGAGCACCGTTTCTCATCGGTAAGCTTTTAGGTGCGTATCCGGATCTGGGGGCTGTCGGCAAGGGGTTCCTCTCTGTGGGAATCGTATGGCTGGTCAGCAGCATCGCTGAGTTTTTGATCTACACACCGATGCTGGGAGCCGGCGGCGGATACCTGGCATTTATCACCGGTAACCTGATCAATATGAAGATTCCCTGCGCGGTCAATGCGAGAGACATGGTAGGAGCGAAGACCGGAACCCCGGAAAATGAGATCATCTCCACGATCTCCATCGCCACATCTTCCCTGGTGACAATCCTCGTCCTGGCGCTGGGCGTGTTATTGATGGTGCCGCTGCAGCCCGTGCTGCAGAGTGAAGTATTGCAGCCGGCTTTTGAAAATGTGGTTCCGGCGCTGTTCGGTGCCATGGCGTACAAATATTACCGGAAAAATATGAAGATCGCCGCATTACCGCTGATCCTTATGAGTCTGCTGTTTATTCTGGTGCCGTCACTGATCGGCTCCACCAGCTTCATGATCGTTCCTTCCGGCGCGATTGCCATTGGTGTGGCATATCTGCTGTTCCGGAAAAAGAATACACAGAAAACGACAGAAGAATAATTAAGAAAAGAGGACAGATATGAAATACATAGGTTTGATACTTCTAGCAGTGTTAGCTGTGATCGTATTGTTACTGTTGATCGCAGTGCTCCGTACCTTATTGATGCCGTCGAAGACTTCGACTTATGTGGCAGACGAACCGGAGGAGGAAGCGCTGGCACTGGCAGAGAAGCTGTCGAAAATGATCCAATATGACACCACCTCCTATGCCAACGTGGCAGAGGTGGAGAAATTCTTAGGCTTCCATAAGGTGCTGGAGGAACTGTTCCCTCTGGTACATGAGAAGCTGGAGAAGACAGAGATCGATGGGAACCTGTTATTTTACTGGAAAGGAAAAAGCTCTGAGAAACCGATCCTGCTCATGAGCCATCAGGACGTAGTGCCGGCGGAGGGTGAGTGGATCCATGCACCTTTTTCCGGAGATATTGCGGAAGGAAAGGTATGGGGGCGAGGCGCGTCCGATACCAAATGCTCTGTGATGGCATTTTTCCAGGCAGTGGAAGAATTGTTGGCAGAGGGCTTCGTACCACCCACTGATGTCTATCTGGCAAGTTCCTGTACGGAAGAGTGGGGTGGGGACGGTGCACCGAAGATCGTAGCAGAGCTGCAGCGCAGAGGAATCGAGCTGTTCCTGGTATGCGATGAGGGCGGTGCAATCATCACCGAACCCATCGGCGGCATTCACGGCAATTTTGCCATGGTAGGCGTATTTGAAAAGGGCAAGGCAGATGTGAAGTTCACCGCACGGAGCAACGGCGGTCATGCCAGCGCACCGTCGAAGGGAACGCCCATTGCCAGATTATCCGCTTTTGTCAATGAGGTGGAGACGCAATCCCCTTTCCGGAAAAAGCTGCTGCCGGAGGTATCGGCGATGTTCACAGAACTGGCGCCCTATGCCGGATTTGGAATGAAGCTGGTATTCGGCAATGTGTGGCTGTTCGGCCCGGTATTAAAAGCGGTCATGCCTGCGATCAGCGCCCAGGCAGGTGCAATGCTGAAGACGACGATCGCTTTCACGGTGCAGAAGGGTTCCGATGCCTATAATGTGCTGCCTCAGGAAGCCTATGTGGGCGCTAACATGCGTTTTATTCCTCATCAGGGGGAAAAAGAGAGCCTGGAGATCATCAAAAAAGTAGCAGGTAAATACGGTCTGGAGACCGAAGTGCTGCATGCCAATGATTATACGCCGCCTGTGGATATTCACGGAGAAGCATTCCATCTGGTGGAGCAGACCATCGCGGATACTTTCCCGGGACTGCCCTCCAGTCCTTATGTGATGACGGGTGCGACCGATGCACAGTTTTACCAGCCGATCTGTAAGAACTGCATCCGTTTTGCACCGGTAGTCTACGGACCGGAACAGATGAAGGGAATGCACGGACTGAATGAAAATATTGAATATAACTGCCTGCCAGGAGCTGTCAGATTCTATAAGAACCTGATCCGCGCGGAGAAATAAGGAGCGACACTTATGAACACCATGACTACATATTCCGGCAGAAAGTTTGATCCCATGCAGATGACGCCGGGGGATGTATATATAGAAGACATTGCGCATGCACTGAGTTTACTGTGCCGGGGCGGTGGACAGCTGACCTATTTTTATTCGGTGGGACAGCATTCGCTCAACTGTGCGGCGGAAGCGAAAGCCAGAGGGTGGTCTAAGAGGCAGCAGCTTGCCTGCCTGCTCCATGATGCCAGCGAGGGATATATATCGGATATCATCCGCCCGGTGAAAATCTATCTGACCAATTATCTGGAGATCGAAAGTAAGATTATGGGAACGATTCTTACACACTTCGGACTGGATGATCTGACGGAAGAGGAGAACCGCCGCTGGAAACAGATCGACGATGAGATCCTGGAACTGGAACTGAAGACATTGCTTCACGGCGAAGAGAACAGAGCGGTGCCGCAGCTTTTTTCCGTGCCGGATCTGGCGGAGCATACGCCCGGAGAGATCGAAGTCAGGTTCCTGCAGGAGGCAGAGCGATTGGGGGTGCACGGCAGTGATCGTTGAGAAGAGGCCGGAGCACAGTTGCTCTACGACAGTAATGTACATTCTGGCATATTTGGATCGTTATGGCTATCCGGTATTGATTCTGATAGCAGGAGCGCTGGCAGACTTCTACCGGGGGAGAATTACAATGTTGTTTGTACTGGCAGTGGGAATATTATTGGATGGAATCTATAATCTTGTGGGGTATCTGTGTCGTTGGAGACATATTTATCTCTGCTATCAGAGCATGTGCCATACGAAGATGACACCTTCGCGGATTGAGTGGGATCGGATGACAAAAAAGGATGCGTACGGCATTCCGGCAGCTTTCATTATTGGCGGAATCATAGGAATATTGGTGAGTATTTTTCTCAGATAAAAGAGATACAATTATGGTATAATGAGCGCAAGTATGAGCAGTGTGTTTCCAGGATGCACTGTGAGCTTATGCTATAAGCAAGTGAACATGGGAGTAAAACATATAAAAGAAAGGTAGGGTATTTTATGGGATTTTTAACAGGAAAGACAGCAATCATCACTGGCGGAGGAAGAGAGGTATTGAGTAACGGAGAGTGCGGATCCATCGGTTACGGTATTGCCACCGCCTATGCCAAAGAAGGTGCCAATCTGGTGCTAACCGGACGCAATGTACAGAAGCTGACGGATGCGAAGGAAGAACTGGAGGCAAAGTACGGTATCAAGGTACTTCCCGTACAGGCAGATGTCAGCGCCGGTTCAGACAATGAAGCAATCGTACAGAATGTGGTGAAGCAGGCGATTGACACTTTCGGAAGGATCGATGTACTGATCAACAATGCCCAAGCTTCCGCTTCCGGTGTAACCATCGCAGATCATACCACCGAGCAGTTTGACCTGGCGGTATATTCCGGTCTGTATGCAGCATTCTACTATATGAAGGCTTGCTATCCTTATCTGAAGGAGACGAGGGGTTCTGTTATTAACTTTGCCTCCGGCGCAGGTCTCTTCGGTAATTTCGGACAGTGCGCTTATGCAGCGGCCAAGGAAGGCATCCGCGGACTGACCAGAGTCGCAGCTACCGAGTGGGGTCCCGATGGCATCAATGTCAACGTTGTATGTCCTCTGGCATGGACCGCACAGCTGGAGAAATTCGAGCAGGCATATCCCGATGCTTTCAAGGCAAACGTCAAGATGCCTCCTATGGGACATTACGGCGACGTGGAGAAGGAGATCGGCCGCGTCTGCGTACAGCTGGCTTCTCCCGACTTCAAGTATATGAGCGGTGAGACATTGACCTTGGAAGGTGCTATGGGACAGAGACCGTAAGCTGCTGAAAAATAATTTTTAAAACTAATACTTGAAAGAAAGTAAGAAAGATATTATAATCGAAGCATAAAGAGAAGCAACCGCCCACAAAGTGGTTAGCTTCCCGGTAATTGTTTAGTAAACCTACCTGTACTGGCCAAGTGACAAGGTAGGTTTATTTATTTTCGCTTGTTTACCCTACTGTCTATGTAGGCAAGCAGCGCAATGAGAAATGTACCACCCAAAAATAACAGGCTTAATACTTCATACATATCCATTAGCACCACCTCCCTTCTTATAAAAACGATAAGCCGGGAGGCTACCACCTTGCAACACGGTTGCTTCTCAAGAAGTGTATCATGCAGGGTAGTGCGTTTCAATTCTAATATTTCGTATACAATTCCACAACAAAAAAGTGCACAATACCATATTTAGTAGTCAGAGGAATAAAAAGAAAATTAAACGGACTATATATAGCAAAATAGAACTTTGACCCGGAATAGGCTGAAAAGTTTTTTCTAAGGTAAAAATTAGATTTTGTTATTTATCCATGGGACATTTTCACAGACTCTTCCGTCTAATAGTCATAAGACGTATACTTATGAGGAAGAAAGGACGAGGCATATGGGAGAGGTAGAACAACTGGTGCGCAGGTCGAAGAAGCGGAATCCGGATGCTTTCACGGAGCTGATGCAGCTTCATGAACGGGATATGTACCGTACGGCCAGTGCAATCCTGTCGCAGGATGCGGATATTGCGGACGCCATGCAGGAGACGATTCTCACCTGTTGGGAGAAAATAGACACGTTGCAGAAAAATCGGTATTTCAAGACCTGGATGATCCGTATTCTGATTAATAAATGCAAGGATATCCTGCGCCTGGGGAGGCGGATGGTCTGCGTGGAGGAATTGCCGGAGCAGGAAACGGGGAGTACAGTAGAGACGGAGGCCAATCTGGAATGGAAGGAAGCTTTGCAGGGACTGGATGAGAAATATCGTCTGATCGTGGTACTGTTTTATGCAGAAGGACTGCGGACAGCAGAGATCGGAAAATTACTGCAGCTGCCCGACAGTACGGTGCGCACAAGGCTCGCCAGAGGGCGGGAGCAGTTGGCGAGATATTATGCGGAGACAGAGGAAGGAGGCGGAAGAAAATGAGACCGATGAATGAAATAGAGATAGAACTTCCACAGATCGTACTGGATAGGGCGGATGCAGCCTATGCACAGATCAGACAACAGGCAGCGCAGGAGAGTCCTGCGGGCAGGAGAGTCAGAAGCTTTCCCCGGGCAGCAGGCATCCTGTTGGCGGTAGTAATACTTTCCGCCACAGCTGTCTCTGCCGCTGCCGTCGGAATCGTCGGTTACCGTAGGTACATGGCAGAACGCATGACGGACATTGGCACCGAGGAGTTGGGGCATTTGGAGATGGTAGCGGAGCAGGGCAATGTCACAGCAGAATTCAGTAGAGAGTTGACAGCGAGAGAACGGAGCATTTATGAGCAGCTGACAAGAGAATACGAAGCGGACGGCAAATATCCGGCGGGACAGATCCGGGAACTAGCCGAAGACGAGAACTATTCCGGCACTGGTGTGGCAGTCCGAAGTACTCCCGGAGAAGAATACGGTTGTCTGATCTATCTGCCGGATACTGTGCTCACAGAGGAAGAGTGGCTGGAGATTATAGAGTATCTGCATAAACTGGACTACAGCCTTCGGGAAAAACTATGGCAGCAGAAGTATTCCGAGGTTTCCTATTTTGACAGATATGAACAGATGACGGATGCGGAGATTGATGAATTATATGCCTTACTGGCTTCTGCACCAGTAGATGTATGGGGAATAGACAGCCGTAACCTGACAGCAGAGGAACAGAGCCGCTATGAGCAATGGACGGAAAAGTATGAAGTGGAAAATGCCTATACAGAGTCACCAATTAAGGTCATAACTGATCCGGAAGAATATGATGGACAGGAGCTTGCCTATTGCATCAGTGATGCGATGTTCTATGAGCCGGAGCGTGAGCTGACGGATGATGAAATGCTGCAGATGATCGATCTGGAGCACAAAAACCAATATATCTTTGAAAGGATCGGCCGGGAGATCGAGTGCGGAAAACGGGCAGGATGGCCACAGACATATCATTTGTAATAGAAAAGATACTTGACAATAGAGACCACATACTGTAGTCTGTAATTAGACCACAGCATGTGGTCTCTATACTTTTGCAAAAGTAAACGTGAAATATCAAAATTGATGTCATCAGGAAAACAGTAGTAGGAGGAAACAACATGGCAGAGATTCAGTTAGGTGTGGTCGAGGCGCAGTATGCGGATATGATCTGGGAGCACGAACCGGTGTCTTCTTCGGAGCTGGTGAAGCTGACGGAGGAAGCATTTCATTGGAAGCGCACCACGGCGCATAATGTGCTGCGCAGACTGTGCGATAAGGGGCTGTTTCGCAATGACAACGGAACGGTGACTTCCCTGATCTCCAGGGATGAGTTCTATGCGATGCAGAGCAGACAGTTTGTGGAAGACACCTTTGAGGGGTCATTGCCTGCGTTCCTTGCCGCATTTACGAAAGATCGTGCGCTGACCGCAGAAGAAGCTACGAAGATCCGTAGGATGATCGATGAGGCAGAAGGGGGAAAAGAATGAGCCGCATATTTTCGGGTGTATTACAGATGAGTATTGCCGCGGCATGGATGATCCCGGTCGTAATGGTGCTCAGACCCTTGCTGAAACGGGCACCGAAATGGGTGAATCTTGTGCTGTGGGGGCTTGTGGGACTGCGGCTGGTGTGCCCTTTTGTGCCGGAGAGCCGGTTCAGCCTGATGCCGAAGCAACCGATATTGTCGGGCTATTTGTACGGAAATACGATAGGCAGTTCGACAGGGAATGCGTTCCGGGCTGATACGCTGCAAAACGGAACTAATTTTTCCAACAATATTTCCCAGGCAGCTTTAGACGGCAGCATGGGCGCAGCCGGATCCGGTATGAGCAGAGTGTTCGGAATTACCGGAAGCGGAATGGGAGCATTTGGAGCAGGAGTATGGAGAATACCGGAACGGCTATTATCTGTATTCACGATTCTCTGGCTGGCAGGTGTAATCCTTTTTGCAGGCTATGCGGTATATAGTTACGCCCGGGTACGGAGGCAGGTAGCGGAAGCTATGTGGCTGCGGGAGAACCTGTGGATCTGTGATGAGGTAAAATCCCCCTTTATCCTGGGACTGCGAAAGCCGAAGATCTACCTGTCCTCCAGTATGGACGAAGCGCAGTACCCTTACGTCATCGCTCATGAACAGGCGCATCTGAAACGGGGCGACCAGTGGTGGAAGCCGCTCGGATTTCTGATCTTAGCGATTCACTGGTTCCATCCTTTTGCCTGGGTGGCGTACCTCCTGTTCTGCAACGATCTGGAACTGGCATGCGATGAGAGCGCGGTGAAGAAGCTGAATCCTCAGGAGCGAAAAGACTATTCCTATGCACTGCTTTCCTGTAGTATGCAAAGGCGGCTGGTGACGGTATGCCCGTTGGCCTTTGGGGAAGTAGGGGTGAAAAAGAGAGTGAAAGAGATATTGAATTATAAGAAGCCGACTTTTTGGGTGGTGCTTGCCGCTGTCGCAATCTGTGTGATCGTAGCAGTATGTTTTCTGACGAATCCGAAGGATACAACAATCCTGCTGACAAACGAGGCGGGAAAGAGCGAAAACCGTGTGGATACCGGAAATGTCGCAAGCGTAGACGAAGTCAATGCACAACAGGAGACGGACGCCGCATTGCAGGAGGCACTGGATAAACAGAGAGAACAGGCAGAGGCGGTGAAGGAAGCAATCGCTGCAGAGAAGGAGAAACAGGCATCGGAGAATTCTGCCGGCTGGGTTCCGGTGCAACAGAATGATAATATTATCGCATGGATGAATATGCAGGATGGTGCAACCACCGGCTTTGTAGCGGTAAAGGGAGATGCATCGTATGCGCAGGTAAAAGTCGGTGATACGACTCTGTTGTTATTATCGGACGGAATTTATCAGGACGGAGAGCATACCTATGCCATGTACTGTGATGTCTACGGTATCGGAGAGGATAGAACACCGGTGCAGATCGGCAAGCTCCTAAGTGAGGGAACCGCATATCCGATCTGCGTCGGAACTGCAGGGTTCTACGTGACCTCCGGACACAGCATCGAAGTGTATAATCTTGATACTGCGACCGGACAGCTGGTACTGACTACTTCCAATACAGAAAGCTTTGACGAGAACGGCAATGAAACCTATTATCGTCTGGACAGCCGGGGACAGCGTGTGGAAAGCACCGAGGAGGAGTATCTGCAGGCATGGGAGGAATACAGAAAAGATGCGCAGCCGGTAGAATTCACCACGCAGTAGTAAGAAACGATTTTTCCTCTTGACAAAAAAATGAAATGTGTTTATATTCATAACAGTGTTATATAACACTGTTATGATATTTTTTTGGAGGAAAAATTGACAAAACCAATCGAAGGAGTTTCAGAGAGAATTCTCGTCTGTGCCAGAGAAGAATTCCTGGAGAAGGGCTATTCCGAAGCGTCGCTTCGTACGATCGCAGCCAAGGCAGACACTACTACCGGATCCATCTATTCCCGGTTTGGGGACAAGGAAGGATTGTTTTGTGCGATCGTGGAACCGGCGGCGGAAGGGCTGACGCAGATATTCCTTAAGACCCAGGAGGCGTTTCATGCCAGAGAGGCAGAGGAACAGCCGAAGGTAATGGAGGATTATGTGGTAGGCGGTATGGATGAAATGCTTGACTATGTCTATGACCGGTTCGATGATTTCCGGTTACTGCTGGATGCCTCTTACGGTACAAAGTATCAGGATTTCGTGGAGCATCTGGTGGACATTGAGACGGAGTATACCTACAAATATATGGAAGCTACGAAATTCCTACAGGAAGGCAGCATGATCACCGAGGAGTTCCTACATATCATGGCGAGAGCCATGTTTGACAGTATGTTCGAAGTCGTCAGACACCGCATGGACAGGGATACTGCCAGAAAATATCTGCATATGTTGGAAAAGTATCACTACGGCGGATGGGGAGCCATCATCAAGCTAGGGTGAAGCATAAGATAAGACTGCTATGGAAGATTACGGTAGCAGTCTATCTTAAAAACCGACGGTTAGTTGAAACTAATTCTCAACAAGCAGTGTTAGATAGGAAAGACAATAGAGCCTCAAATGTCCGGAAAAGAGAAATGATGAAAATCCGGGCGAAAGGAAAAGAAATTTTAGAAATTGAAGAATCAAATAAAATCAAAGGAAAAGAGGGAAAGATCACATGAAAAAAGAAAGCTCTATGCAGAAGCTGTTCGCTTATGCGGGTAACTACAAGTATCTGACCATCGCGTCATGGATCCTGTCTGCCACCAGTGCCCTGATCGCATTATTGCCGTTTTATTATATCTGGCGGATCATGCAGGAGGTGGTGTTGGCAGCACCGGATTACAACAAGGCCCGGAATCTGTCGGGGCTTGGATGGAGTGCCGTGGGATTTGCACTGCTTTCCATGATCATTTATATCTGCGCACTGTTGTGCTCCCACATTGCAGCCTTCCACGTGCAAGCGAATATGCGAAGCGCACTGATGCGTCATATTCTGACGCTGCCCATGGGATTCATGGACAGTGAGGGCAGTGGTAAGATCCGCAAGATCGTCAATGAATCCACCGCAGCCACCGAGACCTATCTGGCACACCAGTTGCCGGATAAGGCGGGAGCGATGGCAACTCCTGTGGGATTGCTGCTTTTACTGGTAGTGTTTGACTGGAAACTAGGCTTATTAAGTCTGGTGCCTGTGGTATTTGCTTTTCTTATCATGGGAGCCATGACCGGCCAGCGTATGAAAGACAAGATGGAAGAGTACCAGAATGCACTGGAAGAGATGTCCAGTGAAGCCGTGGAATATGTCCGCGGCATTCCGGTGGTGAAGACCTTCGGACAATCGGTATTTTCCTTCAAGCGGTTTCAGACCGCTATTAAAAAATATGAAAAATGGACCATCGCCTATACCCTGGAACTGATGTGGCCTATGGTAGGCTTTACTACATTGATTAATGCCATCTTCGCTGTCCTGATCGGTGCCGCATACTGGCTCGGTGGGGCAGGGGGAGATCCGGAATTATTGATCAACCTGCTATTTTACATCATCATTACGCCGGTACTGACAGTTACCTTAAATAAGATCGCATACAGCGGAGAAAATCAGATGCTCGTGGAAGATTCCCTGAACAGGATCGACGGCATCCTGAACAGGAAGCCTCTGCCGGAAGCGGAAAAAGAACAGAACATCCGGGAATATTCCATTGTCCTGCAGAATGTGTCTTTCCGCTATGAAAATGCAGAGCGGGATGCCCTGCATCAGATCAATCTGGAGATCAGAGAAGGGGAGCATGTGGCTTTCGTAGGCCCCTCCGGTGGCGGTAAGACTACCCTGGCCAGCCTGATCGCCCGCTTTTACGATACTACGGAAGGGAAGATCTGCATCGGCGGTGTGGATGTGAAGGAAATCCCTTCCCCACAGCTGATGGATATGGTGTCCTTCGTATTTCAGGACAGTAAGCTGCTGAAGATGTCCATTTATGATAATGTCCGTATGGGCAAAAAGGATGCCAACAGAGAGGAAGTCATGGAAGCTTTGAAAAATGCCCAGTGTGAGGACATTATTGCCAAGCTGCCGAAGGGAGTGGATACCGTAATCGGAAGTCAGGGAACCTATGTATCCGGCGGCGAGGCACAGCGTCTGTCCATTGCAAGAGCAATGCTGAAAAATGCGCCGATCCTGATCCTGGATGAGGCGACAGCCTTTGCCGACCCCGACAATGAGGCAAAGGTACAGAAGGCATTTACGAAGCTTTCCGCAGGCAAGACCGTGATCATGATTGCCCACAGACTTTCCTCCGTCGTGGAGACCGACCGTATCTGTGTGTTGAAGGATGGCGGAATTGTGGAACAGGGAAATCATGAAACATTGCTGGCCCAGGGCGGTCTGTATGCCCATATGTGGGAAGCATATAACAAATCCGTCAGTTGGAAAGTAGGAAAGGGGGAGTATTAGAATGAGCAGTTTACAGGCAAAATTGCACCATAAATATGCACTTTCCGAAAAAGGTGCAAAGGATATGATAAAGGCATTTGTATCCGTGACATGTTCCAATCTGGTATTGATGTTCCCGGTATGGATGCTGTATTTTCTGGTAAGAGATTATTTGCAGGGGACGATGGCAGGCAGAGGCATGTTTTATCTCATTGGCTGTCTGTTGTGTTTTGCGCTGATCGCCATTACCACGTTGATCCAGTACCGGGCTACCTTCCTGGCAACCTATGTGGAGAGCGGGGTACGGAGAATTGCCCTGGCGGAGCAGCTGCGAAAGCTTCCGTTATCCTTTTTCGGAAAAAAGGACCTGTCCGATCTGACCAGCACCATTATGGCAGACTGTGCCACTATGGAGACCGCATCCTCCCATTTCATTCCGGAACTGGTTGGTTCTTGTATCTCCACCACCCTGATCGCTGTGGGTACCTTTTTCCTGAACTGGAGAATGGCAATCGCAGCACTGTGGGTACTGCCGGTGTCTTTCCTCATTGTAGGATGTTCTGGCAGGGTACAGAAGAGCTTAAGTAAGAAGCAGATGAAATTGAAAATGGACTGTGCGGACGGCATTCAGGAATGCCTGGAGACCGTACGCGACCTCCGGGCCAACAATGCCCAGGCTGAGTACATGGAAGGCTTAGAGGGCAAGATCCGTGTCGTGGAAAAACATGCATTGGTGACGGAGCTTGGTACGGCAGTCTTTGTAGGCGGTGCTCAGATGATCTTAAAGCTTGGTATCGCTACCGTGGCACTGACCGGCAGTGTATTATTGGTAAAGGGAGAGATCGATATCCTTACCTTCTTCGTATTCCTTCTGTTGGTATCCAGAATGTATGATCCCCTGCAGGTCGCACTGCAGAATCTGGCAGCTATTATCAGTACCGGTGTGCAGTGTGACCGTCTCGATGAGATCCTGTCCCATGAGATCCAGACCGGTGCCGACACCATGGATCCTAAGGGGTATGACATTGTATTTTCTCATGTAGGATTCTCCTATGACAGTCAGGATACTGTACTTCGAGATGTCACTTTCACGGCGAAACAGGGCGAAGTGACAGCACTGATCGGCCCTTCCGGCGGCGGTAAGACCACCGTGTCCAGACTGGCTTCCCGCTTCTGGGATATCAATAAAGGTAAGATCACCGTGGGCGGCATGGACATCTCCACCATCGATCCGGAGATCTTGATGTCTCTGTACGCCATCGTGTTCCAGGATGTGACGCTGTTTAATAATACGGTGATGGAAAACATCCGTATCGGCAAGCAGGATGCTACGGACGAAGAAGTGCTGGCGGCGGCAAAACTGGCGCACTGTGATGAGTTCGCGGAGAAGCTTCCGGATGGCTGGCAGACCATGATCGGTGAGAACGGTTCGGAACTGTCCGGGGGTGAGAGACAGCGTATCTCCATAGCTAGAGCATTCCTGAAGGATGCGCCCATCATCCTACTGGATGAGGCGACGGCTTCGCTGGATGTGGACAACGAGACGATGATTCAGGAAGCCCTGTCCAAGCTGATCCGCAACAAGACCGTTATGATCATTGCACACCGTATGCGTACCGTGGCGGATGCGGACAAGATCGTCGTATTGAAGGATGGCGTGGTGGCAGAACAGGGATCCCCCGTGCAGCTGGAAGCAAAAGACGGCATTTACCGGCATATGAAAGCCACTCAGATGGAGGCTGCCGGCTGGAAGTGGTAATTTGAGAGTGCGAAGCAGGAAAAAATCGTATATGAAATAATCATAGCATAAAGTCAGCGAGACTGCTTGCAGACAATACAAAGCTTCAAAAATCCGGGACAGTTCAATTCCCGGATTTTTTATTATTAATTAAGATAATAATGTTATGAAATACATGCATAAAGCTTGAAAAAAAGATTTGAGTATGTATAATTGTCAAAGAAACACATGCGTAGGAAACAAAAAAAGGAAATTAGGTATGTGTGCCAGCAGGAAAAACACATGCGTAGGAAACGAAAAACGAAATCAGGTATGTATGCCAGCAGGAAAAACACATGCGTAGGAAGCGAAAAACGAAATCAGGTATGTATGCCAGTAGAAGAAACACATGCGTAGGAAACGAAAAACGAAATCAGGTATGTATGCCGGCAGAGAAAACACATGCGTAGAAGGCGAAAAATGAAATCAGGTATGTAAGGAACAAAATAAAACAGAAAATGTGAGGAATACCATGCAGATAACAGCAATGAAAAAAGACGATTTTTACAGGCAGATGTTCAAACTGACCATCCCGATCATTATACAGAATCTGCTCAGTGCAGCGGTAAATTCCGCGGATGTCATTATGTTAAACTATGTGGGACAGTCCGCAATATCCGCAGTATCCCTGGCGTCAAATTTTTCGAATGTCCTGTTTATGGTATATTACGGACTGGGGACGGGAGCCACTCTCTTGTGCGCCCAATATTATGGAAAGGGGAACCTGGAAGCAATTCATACTGTAGAAGGAATCACACTTCGTTTCTCTATGGCAATATCAGGTATTGTTGCACTGATTGCATTTTTCCTCCCTCAGAAGATGATGCTTCTCTTTACTCCTGATCAGGAGCTGATCACTATCGGTGCCTCTTATCTGCGGATCATGGGCATCACATACCTGTGCTGGGGCATCACGGAAGTATATCTAGCCATTCTGCGAAGCGTAGGCCGTGTGACGGTCAGTATGGCGTTGAATATGCTGGCTTTCGTATTGAATGTCATTCTGAATGCCACATTTATCTTCGGACTGTTCGGTATGCCAAAGCTGGGAGCTACCGGTGTCGCCATTGCCACAGCCCTGTCCCGACTGGTGGAACTGGTGGCATGTTTCATTGTATCTTTCTTGAGCAAAAATGTAAAACTGCATCCGAAGTACTTGTTCGTTCACAGTAAGGTGCTGACACAAGATTTCATGCGTCTGTCTCTGCCCGCACTGGGAAACGATGTGTCCTGGAGTGTGGCGTTTTCCATGTATTCTGTGATCCTTGGGCATCTGGGAACAGATGCGGTGGCTGCTAATTCACTGGTCGTCGTAGTGCGTAATATTGGTACGGTGTTCTGTTTTGCCATTGCCAGTGCAGGTAGCATATTGCTGGGAAATATTATGGGGCAAGGCAATCTGGAGAAGTCGAAGAGTTACGCTTCCCGGATGTTGAAGATGACGGTAATCGCCGGAGCTATAGGCGGCCTGATCGTACTGGCAATTACACCCTTTGTGTTACGGTTTGCTACATTGAATGACACTGCCATGCATTATCTGAAATATATGCTGCTCATTAATACATATTATATTATGGGCGCTGCCGTGAATACGGCGCTGATCGCCGGAGTATTCCGTGCCGGCGGAGATACGAAGTTCGGACTGATCTGCGATACGATCGATATGTGGTGTTATGCGATCCCTCTGGGATTCTTCGCCGCATTTGTACTGAAACTCCCGGTGCTGTGGGTCTATTTCCTGTTATGCACCGACGAATTCGTCAAATGGCCCTGGGTCATTAAGCATTACCGCGAGGGCAAATGGGCGAAGAATATTACCAGAGAAGAAGTATGATCCTGAATTTAATTACATAGCCTTTTCCTGCTCTTCCTGAATCTCGGGGAAGACAGATAACATGGGCTTTACATCTTCTTTTTTAATGATACGTGCCACGTAATTTTTTGTGATCTTCATCACTACGGGAGACAGGGCTATGACACCGATCAGGTTGGGAATCGCCATCAGACCGTTGAAGGTATCGGACAGATCCCAGGCAAGCCCTAAGTTCATGGTGCAGCCGATGAAGATCATCAGTACGAATGCAACCTTGTAGACAATGGTGGATTTCGTACCGAATAAATATTCACATGCCTTGGAGCCGTAGTGACTCCAGCCCAGTACAGTAGAGAAGGCGAACAGCAGGATCGCAATGGCGATGAAGGCGGGACCGAAGCTGCCGAATACGGTAGCAAAAGCCTGACCTACCAGAGCGGAACCGGACACATCCACCAATACGGCACCGGTGTCCAGATCGATCAGTCCGGAGGACAGAACTGCGAAAGCTGTCAATGTACATACGACCATGGTGTCGGCGAAGACTTCAAAGATTCCCCACATACCCTGACGTACGGGTTCTTTTACGTTGGAGCTGGAATGTACCATAACAGAAGAACCAAGACCGGCTTCGTTAGAGAACACACCACGCTTCATGCCCCAGGTCAGAGCCAGCTTCACTCCGGAGCCTACGATACCGCCGCCTACAGCGCGCAGACCGAAAGCACCTTTGAAAATAGCGGTGAATACGGCCCCAACGTGACCGATATTTGCGAAGAAGATCACCAGCGCACCGATGACATAGGCGATGGCCATAAAAGGAACCAGTTTCTCGGTGACAGCAGCGATCCGATTTAATCCTCCCACAATGACCAGAGCTCCGATGATCACCAGAACGATGCCGGTGGCGGTAGCGGGAATGGAAAAGGCGGAAGTCATGTTGGCTGCGATGGAATTGACCTGACTCATGTTGCCGATACCGAAGGAAGCCAACAGGCAGAAAGCAGAGAACAACACAGCCAGTACGGCACCGATCTGTTTGCAGCCCTTATAGGAGCCGAGACCGTCCTTTAAGTAGTACATGGCACCACCGCTCCATTCCCCTTTGGAGTTCCTGCGGCGGTAATAGATGCCCAGTACATTTTCTGAGTAGTTGGTCATCATGCCAAAGAAAGCTACGACCCACATCCAGAAGATGGCGCCGGGACCGCCGGCGACCAGTGCACTTGCCACGCCGACGATATTACCGGTGCCGATGGTGGCAGCCAATGCGGTGCACAGCGACTGGAACTGGGAAATGGACTGATCTCCGGCCTCCGTATGTTTCGTTACATGCTTGTCGTGAAAGATGCCGCCCACCGTGTTTTTGAACCAGTGTCCCAGATGGGATAACTGGAAAAATTTCGTCAGGATCGTCATCAGGATACCGGTACCTACCAGCAGTACCAGCATGGGGACACCCCATACGAATCCATTGACGGCACTGTTCACATTCGTAATGAACTCTACCATATACATTCTCCTCTCTGTTTTCAGGTAAAAGAAAAAGCGCAGACATCCGAAGATGTCCACGCTGACATAGTTACCTGATTTTTGTTTCGATTTATTTTTCATAGTATAACATACCATTTTCTGTGATGCAATTAAAAATTTATGACTATGCAGGAACAAATATTACCGACGTAGCAAAAAAGTATTGACCTAAAGTTAGCTCCAGGTATTATGATAAAACTGTCCGAAATGAAACATTACTATGTAGACAGGACATATGCAAGATTTCGGGCAGAATGAGCAAGATCGTCAAATAGAAAGATTATGGAAGGAGCAGAAGAAATGTATCAGAATGAATTAACTTTAAATAATGGTGTGAAGATTCCACAGCTGGGACTGGGAACATGGTTCATTGATGATGACAAGGCGGCAGATGCCGTGAAGGCAGCGGTAAAACTTGGTTACAGACATATTGATACCGCCCAGGCTTATGGCAATGAGCGCGGTATCGGGGAAGGTATCCGTACCTGCGGTGTACCCAGAGAGGAACTTTTTGTTGTATCAAAAGTTGCAGCAGAGCACAAGACCTACGAATCTGCTGCAAAGAGTATTGATGAGACACTGAGCAAAATGGGACTGGACTATCTGGATATGATGATCATTCATTCTCCCCAGCCCTGGGTTGAGGTAAATCGGAGTGAGGATCGTTATGTGGAGGGAAACAGAGCCGCATGGAGAGCTCTGGAAGATGCTTACAAAGCAGGTAAATTAAAGGTCATCGGTATCTCCAACTTCCAGATCGGTGACATCGAGAGTCTGCTTCAGACAGCAGAGATTAAGCCTATAGTGAACCAGATCCTGCTGCACATCAGCAATACACCGTTAGAACTGATGGAGTACTGCCAGAAGAATGGGATTGCCGTAGAGGCATATTCCCCCATCGCCCACGGTGAGATTTTAAATCAGCCAGAGATCAAAGCTATGGCAGAAAAGTATGGAGTAACGGTACCACAGCTTTGCATCCGCTATACATTGCAGCTTGGTGCAATTTCTCTTCCAAAGACAGCTAATCCTGAGCATATGAAGACAAATGCTGAGGTTGATTTTGAAATCAGTGCGCAGGATATGGAAGTATTAAAGAACTTCAAGAAGATTGAAAGTTATGGAGCAAGCAGTGGATTCCCTGTATATAGCGGAAAGATGTAATGATAACAGGAATCCGAATAGTGTTTTAAGAATGGAGTAGATGATTATTATACAACGCTTGATGAAATTAATGTACCAATAACAGTCAGTGGACGTGTAACAGCAGGTTATGAAGTTGTCATCGATACAAACGGAAAACTTCTCTGACCGGATGCAACAGGTATGGCAAAACCATATCTGATTGTAACCAGTGAGAAGGTTTCAAAGGAATATCTCGATTATCTGGACAGACAGAATATTTCATGGATTGCCTGCGTAAAAGAGCATGTAGACCTCGCGCGTGCAACAGAAATCCTTGCAGAGCAGTTTGGCGTAGAGCGCATGAGTATTGTCGGCGGACCGAAAATTAATACTGCATTTTTAGAAGCTGGACTTCTTGATGAGATCAGTCTGTTGAGCGGAGCCGGAATCGATGGCAGATGCGTGGCTGTTGCTATGTATCTGCTTTTCTTTTTACGGAATTATCTGTTGTTTTGAGTTGACACATACTGAAATTAAGTATAACATCAGGTAGGATATCCCACCATGATTCTATGGAGGTGACATGATGTCACTTTACAATTTAACAAAATAATGAAAGGAGTATTTTTGTGAACTATACAGACATCATAAGCAAGTGGAAGGAGAAGAAAATAGATAGCATCGAAAAATTAGATCAACAGCTCAGCAATTTTCGTATCACTTTTGCTTATAACTCTGGAACAATAGAAAATCCACAGATAACATATCATGCTACAAGAGAAGTCTTTGAAAATGGAAAGGTAATCAATTTTTGTGGTGATACTCAAACCATCTTTGAAATTGAAAATCAAAAAAAATGTTATAATTTTCTTGTACCTAAAATTATAAATAAAGACCCCATTACCTCTGATCTTATAAAAAAAATTCATTATCAACTTATGCAAGGGGTCTATGACGAACACCGTTGGCAAAAAGGTGAACGTCCTGGACATTATAAAATACATGATTATGTAATTGGCAAATCAAATCAGGGTGCGCTACCAGAAGAAGTTCCGGCTGAAATAGCGGAATTATGTGACGAAATTTTAAATATCCCTGACAAGGGTGATAACATTTTAAAAACAGCCGCATATATTCATTGTAAATTTGAAAATATTCATGCATTTGCCGATGGAAATGGAAGAGTAGGGAGAACCCTTATGAACTATTATTTGATGATCAATAACTATCCACCTTTAGTAGTATACTCAGAAACAAAAGACCAGTATTATAAATCCTTAGATCATTATGACAATACCGGTGATATCACTCCATATCTTAATTATATGAAAAAAAGCTTGGAGAAAACATGGGTTTTGGGTGAGTTAAAGTGACATCATATCTATTCCTCTGCTCCGCATATTTACTAATTCCTGAAACGTTGGTAAAAGAACTTTTTCATACCTCATACTTATCATTGATGTATAAAACTTTTTCCGTACATCACTAATACATGGAATTTCATAAATTATACTTTTTATTTTTTCAAATTCTATTAGGTTTTCTCCTTCTGATAAAAAATCCTTACATCCTACCACTACTCTGTTTTTATACACTCCAAGTTTTGTTTCATGAACAGGCATTCCTATCAATTCATATACATGAGATCCTATATACTCAGAAACAGGAGCATTACTGTAACCCATTTTTATATTTTTAAGTTGCTTATCCTTCAAATTACCGGGAAATTTCAAAATATAATTCTGTCCTTCGTAAACAACACCTAATTTTCTTCCAGCAGCTCCACCATATACACGATCATTTATAGGACAATCTTCAAAATTTATCATTTCTATCACCTTAATCCATACCTCCTGAAAATAGTGTCTAACTGCTTTCCACTGATGCTGCCATGTATACAACACTGCTTCACAGTCGCTTCCAGTGTTTCCAGACAGCAATCATATCCTACAAAATCTCCACTATGATAATAGCTCTCCAGTTCTTCAATATCCCTTTGAAGGACTTTAGGCAATTCTTCCCTGTTAATCACATAATTTTCATCAATAAAAATAAAATATCACTCCTTCTGCTCCAGACCTACAAAAACTCAATTCTGTTGGTATATTAAAAGTCAACTGTTTACGACATCTATCCGGTTCTATTCTTTTAGGGATTTTTCCATTATTCTCCATACACTGTAATTCTCCTCCGGATATTCTTCATCAATCCACTTCCAATCACATACACACCTTAAAAAATCTTTGTTGTCCTCCAACTCCAGCATCCCTAATTGCAGACAGCCATACATACTTTCATCGCCACCGTAAGATAAACAATATGTGGATTCTCTATTACCTACAATCTTCCCCTCACGATTGTTAAAAGCATCATTTGAAATGGACACTAATAACTGTATCACCTTTTCCGGTAAAGTACGTTTAAAATAGATCACACTTTTTTGCATCCTCTAACCTCTTTCCCTCTTTACAGAAACCAATTTCTTAACCACCAGCTTCTCGGCATACACCGGTGGCATCCTAACTCCAGACTACCAGTTTTCCAATGTACACAGCGGAATCTCCAACAACACGCGATCGTACAGCACTACTATACCATCCATTGATTGGAGCGTCAAATCGCGAAAGCCCAGCAGGTATAACAGGACACCAAAAACGCCCGGACAGACAAAAAGAACGCCAGAGAAACCGGAAATAACGATACGGGAGTTTAACACTTCTTTTTTCTTCATTTTAAAATAAGAGGTACAAAAAACAAGAGAATCATGCTATAAAGTTTTTACCGGGCGGTGTCGATACTATTCATATAGGAAATACAGATACCATGGATGGACAAAAGCTACGGATGGCTGCTTCAAGAGAAGGCAACCATCTTTTTTTATGGCAGTGATCGCTGCGGAGAGGGAGATAAATATGGCAATTACGGGAATCGGTTACGGAAGGACACTGATGTATGAGATCCAGAAGAGGGTAAGCGAAGGAACTTTGCAGAGCGCGTCAGATGTGGCATCTCGTTTTGCAGAGAGTCTGGAGGAATCTGCGGAGGAAAATGACAAGGCACTGGCTCCGGTGACACGTGGTGTACGGTTGAACCGTCGTATCGAAGGCAAAGACAAAGTGCCCTATGGGGAAATGGCGGAGGACGGTGTTATTGAATATAATGGGGTGGTCTTCGTCTGCGATTATGATCATAACCGTCTGACGCTGGGAGATACCTCTAATGAGAAAGATTGTATCAACATTCCGCTGTCCGGCGGTGGAAGCCTGCTGGTGAACCGGAATAACATCGATGCCCTGTCCAAGGCCATCGGTATGTTCAGTCCGGAGGATGTGAACCGGATCCTGCGCGCACTGGCACAGGATAAGAAGATCCGGGAGATGGAGAAGGAACTGGATGATATGGAGAACGGTGACGATGTAGACAGCAATGAGGAAACTTCGGAGACGACCGATGCGGACAAAGTAGCGGGAAAGGATCTGTCCGGAACCGCCGGAGAGTCGGAAAAAGAGGATTTGAGTCTCAGAGAACAGATCCGGGAGAAGATGCAGGAAATCTATGACAAGCTCCAGAACGGTGATACAGAGACCAAATTTCAGATTGGAAATCAGGAATTCAGTATCAAAGAGTGGGACAGTTTTCTGGAGAAGTTCGACAGCGTACAGGATGCAATCCGGGAGGCCCTGGAAGAGAAAATCGAAAAACAGACGGAAGAACATTTCGAAGAGGAAGACTTAGAGGAGACTGCCGATAAGAAACCCGATGTCAATCCGGATTTTTACGATATTCCCGGGGAGATTTTCCGTATACTTTTTTGAACAGATCCTTGAAATAATTGCTGTCGTTGAAGCCGTATTCCAGAGCAATATCCGTGATGGAACTGTTGGTGGTAAGAAGCGCCGTCTGGGCGTGTTTGAGCCGTACGTAGTTTAAATATTCCTTGAAGCCCATGCCGGTGATCAATTTGAATTTCTTGCTGAAGTAAGTGGGGCTTAGGGAAGCCACGGAGGAGACTTCCTCCAGTGTCAGGGGCTTGCGGAAGTTGTTGTAAATGTATCTTGTGGCAAGCAGGATGTCCGCATCCCGGGAGTTCAGCAGATCCGGTTCCTTTTCATTCATGACGGAATGCCGCATCAGCATGAGCAGGAGTTCTTCCAGATAGCAACGCTCAAAATGTTCGGAGTATTGGTCGAAGCGGGAATTCTCGGTGAGCATACGGGTCAGCAGAGAGTGCAGATATTCCTGGTATACCGTAGGAACGCTGCCCATGAAGGAATGCAGCTGCAGCCCCTGCCCGGATATGGAAGTGAGGCTGTCGGCAGACCGGTCCGATAAATGCAGATATTCTTCTTTGAAATAGATCATTACGATCTCGCAGACCTCTCCGGCGGAATACAGAGAGTGATGCAGTTCTCCCGGAGCGATGAAGACCAGATCTCCGGCTTCCATCTGATAGACCGTATCTTTTAACAGGAAACGGCAGCTTCCCGACCAGAGATAAAAAATTTCATAAAAGCTGTGATAATGATCGGGCTGCAGGGGAGAAAAATCACCTCTGCGGCCTTTTTCCACGATGATCCGGTCAATATCCTTTCTGCCGCGTCTGCCTTTTTTCGTTGTGATATCCATAGCTGCTCCTTCACTTTTTAAATCTACTGACATTGATACAGTCAGAATACCACAAAAAAACAGTGTTTTCAACATAAACAAGCTATAAAAACAGCAGTAAATATTAAAAAATTACGCTATTATAATAATTGAAAAAGGAACCCGCCTCTTTCAAAAATACTTTTCTCTCTATCCCCCTCGGTACACTCCCCCCTCGCCGAGGGGAATTTTTTGCGCAAAAATCACAGAAAACAGGCAGTCTCGTTACAATGGATTGCGCATTTTTCAAAGGATTGTTACCATAAGGGTACAGATCGGCCGGCATACGGTGCTAAAGCAAAGGTGCTAAAGCAAAGGTGCTAAAGCAAAGGTGCTAAAGCAAAGGTGCTAAAGCACCTGAGAGTTTGTAGAGTACAGAAAGGTATAGGGATTAGTATGGATAAAAAGAAAACGGGCAATCTGATCCGGGAAGCCAGACAATGCAAAAATTATACCCAGAGTGAACTGGGAAGGATGTTAGGGGTGACCAACAAAGCGGTATCCCGGTGGGAGAATGGAGAAAGTTTTCCGGATATTGGCGTATTGGAGTCCCTGTCCCATCTGTTGGAACTGCCGATTCAGGACATTGTGACCGGAGAGCGGGCGGGAGACCGGGAGGAGGCTGTGACGGAAGTCGTGAGACTGGCAAAGCTCCAGGAGCAGCGGAAACGTGAAAAGAGAATCCTGTATCTGATCGTGCTGGGGCTTTTGATCTATCACTGTGTCATCGGGATCTGTTTATTTTCCGGAAGAGGGTTGTTTGGGGGAAGAGATATTGCCTGCCAGGTGGCCGGAATCTCCATGGCGGGGACGCTGACGATGCTGTGGCTTGTATACCGGTATTTCGGAAAGGAAGAGGATGTGAAAATGATTTCCTCCAGTCAATTAAGCAGAGGACTTGGAATAGCATCCCTTGCGATGCTATTGTGGAGTGTTGGAATCATGTATTTAAGTTTCGGAATGGTCCGGGCAGGAAGTGTTCCCCTTGGTATGGAACTCAGCTCCCTGGGACCGTTTTTGAACAATCAGCTTTGTGCGGGCTATGCCCTGAATGTAATATTTCTGGCAGTGGAAATGTACCGTCTGCTCATGGAGCGGACGGTACTGCATCCGGGATGTGTGATCTCACCGGCGGTCATCTATCTGGATTTCTTTTACATAGACATTCTGGGCCGGATGGATACCCTGGACAGCGTCTGGAAGGCACTGGACAGAGGGACGGTACTCATTTTGCTGGAGGCAGTGTCGGGAATTGTATTTCTGTTTATACAGTCCCACCGTTCTCGTTCTCACGCATCCGATAGCCCACACCAATCTCAGTGAAGACATACTGGGGCTGTGCGGGATTCTGCTCCAGCTTCCTGCGGATGTTCGCCATGTTGACCCGGAGGATCTGATTATTATTGTCCATATAGGGACCCCAGATGGCATTCATGATATAGCTGTATGTCAGAACTCTGCCGGAATTTTCCGCTAAAAGTGTAAGCAACTGGTATTCGATCTGGGTCAGGTGCACCTCTTCGCCCCGCAGGCGGATCAGTCGTTTCTCGAAATCAATCTCCAGATCCAGTGCCTTATACACATGACCGGGAGTCTGGGCGTGGCTGTGCCGCAGAGAAGTGCGGATCCTTGCCATGAGCTCGCCGGTGCCGAAGGGCTTCGTGATATAATCATCCGCCCCCAGATCCAGAGCGGAGACCTTCTCCTGCTCCTTGGTGCGGGCAGATATGATGATCACCGGAACATCGCTCCAGGAACGGAGTTTCTGTAATACCTCCAGCCCGTCCATGTCCGGCAGCCCTAAATCTAACAGGATCACGTTGGGGCAGAAAGAAGTGCTGAGACTAAGTCCCTCTCTGCCGTTTAAGGCATGCATGATCTTGTAGCCTTCCCGGTCCATGGTAGCGGTGATGAAATTACTGATACTTCTATCGTCTTCGATTAAGAGAACTTTGATCTTATTCATATCTGTGATCCATATCCTTTCCGGTATTTTCAAGAGTTCTGTCTTATGTGGCTGAGAGTACACTTATTTTTCTGAAGCGACAGCTCCCACCTTGGGCAGTGTGAAACAGAATTCCGCGCCATCCGCATGATTCCGGCCACTCAGCGTTCCGTGATGGGCGGTGATGATGGTCTTGCAGATGGACAGACCGATACCCATGCCCTTGCGGGAATCCGAGCTCTGGGAATTGTTGTAGGTACCCGTCTCGAACAGATTCTGTAATTTTTCTTCCGACAATCCTTTTCCGTAGTCTCTCACAATAAAAGATACATGCTCCGGATGATCCTCCACGATGAAATCAATGGGCAGGATACTTCCGGAATGAACGATGGCGTTTTCCAGCAGATTGATGGTGACCTGCTCGATCAGCACCGCATCCATGGGGATCATCAGAAATTCCTCGGGGATCTTGACCCGGATGGCGGCATCGGGATAGCGTTTTTTCAGTTTCTCCAAAGCTTCTCCCACCACTTCCTCCACCGGTTCCTCTGTGGTATTGATGCTTAAGCTGTCTCCCTGGATACGAGTGACGGACAGCAGATTTTCCACCATATTCAACAGCCAGTTGGAATCCTCATAGATATTGGTCATGATCGTACGCTGTTCGGTGGAGCTTAGATCGTTCTGACTTTCCAGAAACAGGGAGCTGTTGCCGATGATGCCGGTGAGCGGCGTGCGCAGATCGTGGGAGATGGCGCGCAGTAGATTTGCACGCATCTTTTCCATTTCGGCCTCTGCCAGCCGCTTTTCCCGCTCTGCGATCATCTCGGACTGGATGGTCATATGGGAGGTCATGGTACACAGGATCAGAGTGATCCCGCTCATCAGCAGGAAGGTGATAGGGTAGCCGGTCAGTGTAAAATTAAGCTTATAATACGGATAGGTGAACAGATAATTGATCGCTATTACGGAAAAAAGGGTGCAGGCAATGCCGTAGCCGTAGCCCACCGTCCATCTGGCGATGATCACCAGTGCCAGAATGTAGAACAGTGCTACATTGGCATGGTTGTCCGGTACTATATGCTGATATAAAAAAGAGGCAAGAGTGGCGCACAGCATGCAGGCGGCACAGATCAGGATACTGATGGCGTGCCTGGTAAAGGGTGGTTTTAAGCGGAAGCTTTTCCGCGGCGATTTTTTATCGGAAAGTGATCGGAACACGGTGTGATCCTCCATGAAATATTGTTAGTCGTTTTGTAAATTTATTATAACTATAGTACCATTACTTTGCAATGCAAGGTGTAAAGAAGTAGTTAAGGATATATGAAAACCGGTATATTTTCCCCTAAAGCTACGGCAAAAGGCAGGTATCCTCAGGAAAATCCAAGACACAAAAAATAGGAACATATACTTTCGTTAGGTTGACATCAGGAAAAACATTAGATTAAAATGTAGTATGGCGGCGGTCCTGAAAGGGCGGACCGTCTATGTGGACAGGAGAGGAATAAGTTATGTTTCTGACAGGATTGGCACTATTGCCGGCCATCGCACTGGTGGTATGGATCTATAGACAGGATAAGGTGGAGAAGGAGCCGGGGGGATTATTGTGGAAAATATTCCTGTTTGGTGTATTGTCTGTGATCCCCGCCATGATACTGGAAATCATTCTGGATGAAGTATTTCTGGTATTTATGGATGCAGATACGCTGTGCTACGTGATCCTGGATAATTTTATCGGGGTGGCACTGATCGAGGAACTTTGCAAGATGCAGGCGGCCAAATGGGCGGCATGGAAGCATCCGGCATTCAATTATAAATTCGATGCCATCGTGTACTGTGTGACTTCGGCATTAGGATTTGCAGCCATTGAAAATGTTCTGTATTGTCTGGGCGGTGACTTTGGGACGGCAGTGACCAGAGCCCTGTTGTCCGTGCCTTCCCATGCCATCGATGGCGTGATCATGGGATATTTCTTCGGTGTGGCGAAGGAGGCAGAACTTGCAGGCAATAAAAAACGCAGGAAACGCTACCTGAAGCTCAGCGTGTTCATGCCGATGATCGAACACGGTATCTATGATTCCGCATTGTCTCTGGATGCGGACTGGATCTTCGTTTTCTTTTTCCTGTTTGTGATCGTGGTGGATGTCTGGGTCTATAAATTTGTGAAAAAGCAGTCTGGGCAGGACCGGGAGCTGTCTGCATAAAGATTGCGTTAAGACCCCGTGAAAATTTTATAAATTCACGAAAAACGGTAGGATCAGGTCTTTGCTTCATGTTAAGATAAAGAAAACCTAAAGAAAGGAAAGACCAATATTGAAGTTATTAAATCCAAAGATCCGGCAAAAATTTGCAGAATCCTTGAAGGCGGTCCTGCCGGTAGTAGGGATCGTGATCGTATTAAGCTTTACCATAGCCCCCATTACCTCCAGTATCCTGCTGTGCTTTCTGGTGGGGGCGGTGATGGTCATGGCCGGTATGATGTTTTTCACCCTGGGTGCGGAGATGTCCATGACCCCCATGGGAGAAAAAGTGGGTGCCAGAATGACCCAGAGTAAAAACATTCTGCTGATCGTAGTGTTATCTTTTCTGTTGGGAGTGGTGATCACCATTTCCGAGCCTGACTTGCAGGTGCTGGCGACACAGGTGCCTTCGGTTCCGAACATGACGCTGATCCTGGCAGTGGCAGTGGGGGTTGGAATCTTCCTGGTCATTGCCCTTCTGCGTATGTTGATCGGTGTGGCCCTGCCGCCATTGTTAACTTTTTTCTACATAGTAGTGTTTGTTCTTGCATTTTTCGTACCGGAGAACTTCCGGGCAGTGGCGTTTGATTCCGGAGGTGTGACCACGGGACCCATGACCGTTCCTTTTATCATGGCTCTAGGTGTCGGTATTGCGTCCATCCGTAATGACCATCATGCGGCAGACGACAGCTTCGGGCTGGTAGCACTGTGCTCCATCGGCCCGATCCTGGCGGTCATGGTGCTGGGGCTGATCTATAAGCCGACCAATGCGGATTACCAGCCGGTGGCGATCCCGGAAATCGCTGATTCCGTGGAACTGGCGCAGCTTTTTGCTCATGGGATTCCGGATTATATGAAAGAGATCGCACTCTCATTACTTCCCATTGTATTGTTTTTCGGTCTGTTCCAGATATTTGCCCTGCGGCTGTCAGGGAAGACACTGGCGAAGATCCTGATCGGTCTGGTGTACACTTATATGGGTCTGGTGCTGTTTCTGACCGGCGCAAATGTGGGCTTTATGCCTGCCGGTAATTACCTTGGTCAGGTCATGGCAGCCAGATCCTACAGGTGGGTACTGGTGCCGGTGGGAGCACTGATCGGATACTTTATCGTAAAAGCGGAGCCCGCGGTCTATGTGCTGAATCATCAGGTAGAGGAGTTGACGGACGGCGCCATTTCGGCCCGATCTATGGGCGTGAGCCTTTCCGTGGGTGTCTCCTTATCTGTAGCACTGGCGATGATCCGCGTGCTGACGGGGATCCCGATTCTATGGTTTTTGATCCCGGGCTATGGTGTGGCGATCGGACTATCCTTTTTTGTACCGAAGATATTCACAGCGATCGCCTTCGACTCCGGCGGTGTGGCGAGCGGTCCCATGACAGCTACCTTTTTACTGCCGTTAGCGCAGGGCGCCTGTGTGGCGGTGGGCGGCAATTTAGTCGCAGATGCTTTCGGTGTGGTAGCAATGGTAGCCATGACACCGCTGATCACGATCCAGATATTGGGAATGGTATATCAGTTAAAGCAGCCAAAGAGCGGTGCAGGCGTATTTGCCGGTGCGGCGGATGCATTTGGTGCTTTGGATGAGAATGCCATCATTGAACTGTAGGAGGTGTGCCCATGAGTGAATTATATATGATGGTCACCATCACCAATCGTCAGCTGACGAGGAAATTCGTGGAATGCTATAAAGAAAAAGGCGCACAGGTCGGCAGTGTTACCGTCGGCATGGGAACCGCGGCGAATGAGATCTTAGATTATTTTGGACTGGACGGCATGGAGAAGAGCGTATTGTTCCATCTTGTCACAGATGCTGCCTGGCGGCAGATCAAGGCTGCTCTGCGTAAGAAAATGCAGATCGATCTCCCGGGAATGGGAATCGCATTTATCATTCCCGTGAGCAGTGTCGGTGGCAAGAAAGCATTGAATTACCTGACCTGCGGGCAGGAATTCGTAAAAGGAGAGGAGTCCACATTGAAAGAGACGAAGAATGAGCTTCTGGTAGTGATAGCCAATCATGGATATACGGAACTGGTCATGGATGCAGCGAGAGAAGTACATGCGGCAGGCGGCACAGTCATCCATGCCAAGGGCACCGGAACAGAGAATGCACAGCAGTTTCTGGGCGTGACACTGGTGCCGGAAAAAGAAATGTTATTCATTGTGGTAAAAAGTGAGCAGAAAAATTCCATCATGCGTGCTATAATGGAAAAAGCAGGACTGGAGAGTAAAGCACAAAGCATAGTATTCTCCCTTCCTGTGACAGATACTGCAGGCATGCGCCTGATGGAGGAGATGGGAGAGACATGACAAACGGCTTATCCGGACCCAGGAAGCAGTTCCTGGACGTGCTCCGGGTACTGGCAACCTGTGCAGTGGTGCTGATGCATGTACTGACAGGTGCGACAGATGTGACAGATGCGTCGATAGTGCCGGAATACCGGTCATTATTGCTGTCAGTTATGGATCTGGTGACCTGGTGTGTTCCTATATTTTTATTGATCTCGGGATATTTGTTCCTGAATCCGGGACGCACATTGACTTATCCGGTCATGATCAAAAAATATTGCAGGAGGATTGCACTGGCGATCCTCCTATTCGGCGTTCCGTATGCAGCTTCCGAGCTGGTAGTGGCGGAGCGGACCTTCCGGATCAGGATGATCCCGGAGGCACTGAAGATGACCCTGACGGGACATACCTGGTCCCATATGTGGTATCTGTATCTGATATTGTTTTTATATCTGATCACACCGCTTTTGAAAAAAGTGCTGCGGGTGCTGCCGGTGTGGGGTGTTGTAGCAATGATGGCAGTGATCTTCTTGGGAAGCAGTGTGGCACCGTTCCTGAATAAGGTACTGGATGTCAACAGTATTCCGGTATTGCCGGATGGCGGTGTGTATTTCCTGTATTATCTGTGTGGATATTTCTTCGCGGTGAGAGAAGTATGTGTGGACAAGGGAAGGAATGTATGGCTGACAGCTGCAGTAGCGGTTCTGACTCTGGGAATGATCCTGAGCAGAACACTTGCGGGATTCTCCATTCAGATGGCATACAATTATCCGTTTACAGTACTGCTTGCAGTGCTTCTGTTCGCTGCAGGATGGAATGGGAGTATTAAAAAACACCGGATCCCCTGGCAGGAGGCGGGAGCCTTGAGCTTCGCCGTATACCTGGTACATCCGGTGTATGTGAACCTGTTGTATAAATTCGTGAAGATCACACCCTTTACGGTGTTGGAACAATGCGGTGTGCAGTCTGTAGCCGCGGGACAAGCGGTATTGATTTTGCTGCTGGCTGCATTCTGCCTGGTAGTGCTGGCACTGGCAACGGCTACCGCGTGGGTGCTGCGGAAGATCCCGGTGTTAAGAAAATTTGTGTTGTGATCAGAAGTGAAATATAGGCGGCAAATCTGGTTTTGCATTACAAATATTTGATAATAGCATACCCCTTGCAAGCAGAAGACTTCTATGCTAGATGTGCACAAAGCATAGAAGTTTTCTATTTCTACAGATATCTTGTGAAGTTCTGAATAGCGAGTCGGAAAGTCCATGCTTTTATTCCAAATTTACAACATTCTAAAATAACAGCGGGGTTTTGACCGCGATATACGTACTTTGTATGGGACATAGGTATGTTTGTTTTTGCTACTATAATCTCATAAACATGGAATGTCTGAACAGACTGGCACTTCAAGTTGTCATAGGGAGAATTTATAATAGAAATTAAACCAGAAGCGAAAAAGACGGATGGTATTACAAATTCGTTTTCAGCTCACGAAAGAGGAGTATCAGAACTTGAGATGCCAAACTGGCATTTCGAGTTTTGCGCAGGGCGAAAATAATTATGGTGGTCGTAGGACTCTTCCTTATGTATTTACAGAGCAGGGAATCTCTATGTTTGGAATTCAATCATCAGGCGATAGTTGCTGACTTTGGCTGTGATCAAGAAGGAGCCTCGACCAGAGGCTCCTTCTTGATTTGGCTTATGATGCTAGTCTGATCACTTCCGCTGCCAGCGCCCGGAAGCACCGCAGGGCAGTACCAGCCCACTCTCGGTGACGGGGAGGCCGATCTCTTCGGCTTCCACATGACCGCCGAACTTTTTCGTCAGCGTGGAATTCATCATATAGGACAGCACGGCGGGCTGCAATCCTGTAGTGTACGAATTGATCAGGAAGAACAGCGCATCATCGGATAAAAGCTGTGCGGTCAGTCCTACGAAATCCCAGATATTATCTTCTATTTTCCAGATCTCGCCCTTGGGACCTCTGCCGTAGGAAGGAGGATCCATGATGATGCCGTCGTATTTGTTGCCCCGGCGGATCTCACGCTCTACGAACTTCATACAGTCGTCCACCAACCAGCGGATAGGAGCATCGGCAAGCCCGCTGGCAGCAGCGTTCTCCTTCGCCCAGCCGACCATACCCTTGGACGCATCCACATGGGTCACGGCAGCTCCCGCAGCCGCGGCGGATACAGTGGCACCGCCGGTGTATGCGAAGAGGTTCAGTACCTTCACGGGTCTGCCCGCATCATGGATCAGACCGGAGAACCAGTCCCAGTTCACAGCCTGCTCCGGGAACAGACCGGTATGTTTGAAGCTGAAGGGCTTCAGATGGAAGGTCAGAGGATCAGTCTTACCGGAGGCTTCCTTCTGAAAAGGCAGGGTGTAATGGATCGCCCATTCATCCGGCAGATGGAAGAACTCCCATTCTCCGCCGCCCTTGGCACTTCTGTGGTAATGACCGTTTTTCTGCTTCCAACCCTTATGATCGTGGGGCGTCTTCCAGATGACCTGGGGATCCGGACGGACGAGAATATAATCTCCCCAACGCTCTAATTTTTCTCCGCTGGACGTATCCAGCACTTCGTAATCTTTCCAATTATCTGCAATCCACATATAGAAACCTTTCTGTGTGTATATTTTGTAACTGATTTTGTGGGACATAATAATAGAATATAATACCAGCAAGACTTTTTCAAGGAATACTTGCTATTGAGCCGCATTGAGTGCATTGAACGCGCATTGAGTCGCATTGAACATGACTATTGAACAAAGTATAGAACTTTTTTGTGCATATTAGATATTTGAGACGGTCGATATAAAAAATATATAAAATTATGAAAAAATAAAGAAATTTAGAGTAAAAATGTGTTATACTGTTCCCAAATAATGGATTTACGGTACCCGGGAATCTGGCGGACGGAAGATTCCGGGAGATGATCATGTTGGTGCCTGCATGATGTACATTAGTAGACGGTACGAAAAGTACACGATACTAAGGTGTTGGAAAGTGAGCAGGTTACAGAAAGGTATGGAGATTTATATGAAAAAACGGGTATTGAATCTGTTCCTGACATTTGTGCTCAGTTTTTCGATGATGCCCATGTCGGCATTTGCGGAAGGGACAGGTGCAGTGGCGGAACAGGAGGCACAGAGCAGCGGGGACACCGCCTACGTCTCCACCATCGGTGAAGACGTCAGTGGGGGAGATGCTGCCAACGAGGATGCTTCCAACAAGGATACGGCGGTGGAGGCGGCGCAGGCGCTGATCGACGCCCTGCCGGAGGAGGTCACAGCGGAGAATGCGGACGAGCTTCAGGCACAGCTGATGGCGATTGATGAGGCTTTGGCAGAATTGAGCGGGGAGCAGGCAGCAGGGCTGGATATGACGCGCTATGAGAAGATATGCGCGGTGCTGAACGCACCTGCGCTTGTGGCAGAACAGGACAGCGGGCATACAGAAGGTCACATCGGTATGACACCGTGGGAAAAGGATACGGAGTTGCCCGCTGATGCCGGCAGTTACTATCTGACCAAAAATGTGACGCTGACGACGGAATGGGAACCCAAGAGCGGCACTGTCCTCTGTCTCAACGGGAAGAGCATCACGTTGAATGCGGAGGGTGACGTTATAAACATGCAGGTTTATGACACAATCTTCACGCTGTATGACTGCAAGAAGAGTGGCACCATCACCCACGGTAAGGACAGCACTGACACTACATACAACGGACGAGGTGTTGTTGTAGGAGGAGGAACATTTAATATGTACGGCGGCAATATCACCGGCAACGTTGGAACAGGTTCCGGAAACGGCGGTGGAGTGCTTGTGTCTTACGGAAAATTTAACATGTACGACGGCGAAATCACTAATAACTCCTGCGGATCAAGCGGCGGTGGTGTGTATGTGGATCGCGGAACATTTAACATGTCCGGCGGTGAGATTAGCAGTAATACCAGCGGGGAAAGCGGAGGCGGCATAGAGCTTTCCAGCAGTACTTTCACCATGACGGGTGGAAGAATCAGCCAAAACAAGGCGGAGAACGGCTACTACGGAGGCGGCATAGATGTTTCGTACGGTAGTACCTTCACCATGGACGGCGGCACCATCACCGGCAATATGTCCTGTGCCGGTGGCGGTGTGTATGTGGGAACCGCGGTGGAGAATTACGGTAATAATACATTTAATATGAACGGCGGCACCATCACCGGTAACACAGCGACCAACACTGGATCCGAAACCGGAGGCGGCGTATATGTGCCATCTGACGGCATTTTCACTATGTCCGGCGCAGTAAAGATCACCGACAATACGAACAATGGAGTCCAAAACAATATCTATCTGTTCAATAATACCATCACGATCACCGGCGCACTTGGTGAAGATGCCAGCATTGGCGTGAGCACATACTCAGTGGCACATGTGGGTAGTCCCGTGACAATTGCCAAAGGAGGAGACGGTTATACTCTGACCGATGCGGATGCAGCTTGCTTTAGGGGAGATACGGGATATTCCCCGGCTCTTGATGGCGATGAAGTGAAAATGTACAAGAACCCGCCACAGAAACATCCCATCTGCGGAGAAACCTGTACTCATGGCGGAATACACCCCGACCTGGTCTGGGAAGGGATTAAAGAGTTGGTCGATGCGAAGGCAGGCAATTACTATCTGATGAATTCTGTGACCCGCACCGATCAAAGTACATGGTATTGTGATAATAAGGTGAATCTTTGTCTGAACGGCCACAGTATCACGGCGGCGCATGATTCTTATGCGATTATGGTTCGAAATGGTGCTAACTTCACGCTGACCGACTGTAAAGAGAACAGCGGAACTATCACTCATGGCAGCGGTAAGACGGGCTCCGGCGTAATGGTGAATAGCGGCGGCAGTTTCACCATGTACGGTGGTACCATCTGTGGCAACACGGCTGCTGACAGCGGCAGTGGCGTAATAGTGAATGGCGGCAGCCGCTTCACTATGTATGGCGGCGCCATCACCGGGAACAATACCATTGGCGAGGTAAGCTGCGGAGGCGTGTATGTAGTATCCAACGGCACTTTTACTGTGTCCGGCGCGGCGAAGATTCAGGGCAACTGGAGGAACGGTACGCTGCAGGATGGTGTGTATGAGCAGGGCTCCGGCACGGCAAGCAATGTCGGTCTGACGCCCGACACAACGATCACTATCAGAGAAGGACTGACAGAGGAGGCCCGCATTGGTGTAAGCAAAAGACTTCCCGTAACAGCTGCCGACAATGTCATCATGGCTACCGGGGCGACGGAGGAACTGGACTACAAGAAGATCTTCCCGCTGGATGTGAATGATTCGGACTATAGTGTGATCCGCGACGGTGATGGCAATCTGTCCATTCACCTCCACGAGCACGGCTGGACATATCAGCTGAGTGGAGACGGCGCGACTGTTACCGCTGTCTGCAACGATGCAGCTACCTGTCCCACTGACGGTGGCAACGGTGGCAGCGTGACCCTTAAAGCACCTGCTGCGGATATGCTGACTTACGACGGCACCGCAAAAAGCGTAACACTCGATGGTAGTTTTGTTAAGGATAAGACAATTCCCACAGAGATGAAGGTTACCTATAACGTGAAGGACGGTGATGCGCTTGAAGGTGCACCTGTCAATGCCGGCACCTACACCGCCAGCATTACCTGCACGGGCGCAGCCGACAAATCCGTCACTGCCAGTGTGGAGTATACGATTGAAAAGGCCACACTTACGGCGGGCGACTTTACTGTCACTCTACCGGCCAATTTAGTGTATGATGGTGAAGCGAAATACGCAACTGTCTCATCCGATAAGTTCAACAAAGGATACATCCATGTGGAGTACGAGGATGCAAATAATAGTACTTTGGATCAGGCCACAAAAGCGGGTACCTACAAGGTTCTGGTCACTGCAAAAGGGGATCCGAACTATAATGAGGCCAGCCAACTGAGTGATCCCGCCTGGACATTCATTATCCAAAAACCTAAGCCTGTCATTCAGTTAACAGCAGCCACTCAGACGTTGGTGAAGAACGGTAAAGAAGTGGACATCTCTAATTGGGCGACTTTTAACAATAATGACAGTGACGCAAAACTGACTTATGCACTGGTCGATGCTCCCACAGGCATCACACTTACTGATAATATGTTGAAGGCTGAAAAAGCAGACGCCACTGTAAGAGAGTTCCAGATCAGAGTAACTGCTGCAGCTACGGATAATTTTGAGGCACCGGAGGAGAAGACTATCACCGTGACTGTGGTGAATAAGAACTATGTAGGCATTAAGTTTGGAAATGTACCGGTATCTAACACCGTGACCTATGGAGACCCTGACTTTAGCCTGACCGTCTCTCTCACCCAGTCTGTACCCGATGGCGATAATGGCAAATGGAGCTGGGAAAGCAGCGATACAAGTGTTTTGGAGATTATCTCCGGTGCAGACACCACAACGCCTACCATAAAGGTGAAGAAAGCGGGTGATTCGGCACTGATAGTGACCTATATCGGCGACACCTACGAAAGTGGTCCCGCCGGAGTGTCCATCACTGTAGCACCGAAGAAAGTTAGCGAGGATATGATCGGCGTCATTGAAACACAGGAATACACCGGCAGCGCCATTACGCCGGAACTTGTTGTAAAGGACGGCGGGGTTGCACTGATCTCCGGCACGGACTTCGACTCAAAGTACGACAACAATACAAATGCCAGTGAGAATACAGCGACTGTGACTATCAACGGAAAAGGAAACTACACGGGAACCGCAAGCAGGACATTCACGATCAACCCTAAGGACATTAAAGGGGCAGCCATTACATTACAGGCAGACAGTCTGGGCTATACCGGTCTGATGCAGGAGGTGCAGATTACATCCGTAACTCTTAACCAGGTGCCATTAACTGCTAATGATTATTACATTGTAAATAACAGTAACGAACAGATCAGTGCGGATGCTTCCATCACTCTGACCATCGCTGGTAAGGGCAATTATACCGGAACAGCCACCACGACCTGGAAGATTACCAAGGCAGCTCCCAAGCTGGGGAACTTCGATGTGACTCCGGAGCTTTCCCAGAAGCAGACCTACGATGGCAAACCGAAAGAGGTGACAGCGAAGACTAAGAACGGTGTGATCGACATGGGTGATGTAACGGTATACTACGAGGGTATCTCCGGTACTACCTATACCAGAAGGGAAACAGCACCCACCAACGCCGGAACCTATAAGGTGATCCTGTCCGTAGTGGAAGGCAAGAACTACACCAAAGCAGAGATTGAGGCAGGTACACTGACCATTGAGAAGGCGGATCTTACAGTAGAAGACGTTACAGAATTCTTCGAGTACACGAAGAAGGGCGAACAGACCATTAACTTAGCGAACCTTGTACCGGGCGCAAGAAGCTATGCACTTGACGCATATGCCAATGACAACGGAATTGTGTCCGGAGATATTACTATAGATGCGACCGGCCTTATGAAGTTTGCGTTGTCCGAACTGACGAAAGACAATATTGACAAAAAGGTGACTGTGCCTGTGACAATTACATCGGAGAACTATAAAGATGTTAGAGTTAATGTGATCATTTACATCTCTCCGGAATACCGGATCATCGATGGCGCAAACAGTTCCTGGACACAGAATACGGACGGTACGGTCGTGATCCGCGGAGATGGCGAATTTTCCAGGTTCCATGCTGTAAAGGTAGATGGAAAAGTGATCGATCCTGCTAATTACGAAGCAAAAGAAGGCTCTACCATTATTACCCTGAAGGCAGAGTATCTTAAGACATTAGCTACAGGCAGCCATACCTTTGCCATTGTATGGGACAATGGTATCGCAGGTACTAACTTTACGGTTGCAGCCAATACTACTGCCAATAACAGCAATAGCAGCAGCGGCAGTGATCAGGGTGGCAGTAATGATAGCTCTGATAACACAAATACAAGCACCACTTCCGCCACCGGTACAAATCTGGCACAGGAAATGGACAAGGTTCCGGCTACCGGAGATCCTTTCGGTATCTGGCTGACACTTTTTGTGATATCCCTGACCGGACTTGCGGGAATGCTGGCGAGAAGAAAGAAGAACTAAGAATAAAGTAAGTAATATAGAAGCCTCGCTACAGAGATGATACCTGTAGCGAGGCTTTTTGTCTTGCAATCTTATTTTTCATTTATTATTGACACTATACTTACCTTCTATTATAATATAAATGAACCACTGAACTCGCGAATGCGATGTAGGTGGTGTTTTATTTTGGATATATTACTAATCCATACATATTTGTCTCATTTGCTTTCAAATTTAATTTTTCCGATTCCTTTAACGTCACCATAACCCGTTTTACAAAGAGTTTGTCAATTACAGTTCCCACTCGTTTTGGCAACTCTTCTTTCCGAATTTCGATTTTGAAATATAAATGTACAAAAAATGAAACGAAATCACATATTTGAATAAAATAGGATTCTGATGAATTTTTTTCCATAATATCCTCGATCATATTGCTGATCGGATGATTGACAAAACCAGGCAAATATTTGGATTGGATCGGATTAAATGCACGTATAGCTCTGGCTGTCTTTCTCATAGGTGCTATTCTGCCCTCATCCGTAATCACTAAATAATTCCATTGCCCATCGCTGTCATTCTCGATACGTTGTATATTATATTTCAATGCATTTTCAAGAACGTGATAGTTATTATCTTTAAATTTTTTCTTATCAATAATCACATTTACAATCTTTAAATCCATCTTTGCAATTGTTAACGTAAATGCTTTTATTATATCTTGTTTTGTTTCTTTAGACCAATGATACTCACGATATGGATTTTTATCCGTCAAAAAATGTTTTGTATGCATCTCTTCTGATACATGAAAGCCATATTTATCTTTCAATTCTCTTCTCAAAATACGCATTTTTTCAAAATTTTGCTGCCAGCTCTCTGCAGGCATATACAAACTTGTTAAAATAAAATGGTCTGATGAATTTATTGTTACTCCATCATCCCCTGTTTCATCAAAATATGCTATATATGTTTTCATCAATTCTCCTTTCATATTTTAGACATTTTAACGCCATTCATTTTTAATACTGAAAACTATGGTGATTCACCAAATACTGAAATTAAATAAGATTTGAAATAGAAAATCTACTTATAGGTAGAGAATAGCAAACTACTCTCTGCTTGTCAACAAGGCAAAATAACATTCAAATCAGACTTTTACACATCACAGCGATAGCAAACTAATCTGTTGACGATAAGCCATTTCTTGTATATAATAAATCGTATCACTGTATACAATTAAGAAAATGTACAAGAAAAAAAATTTGAGGAGGCTATTATGACAGGAAATACGCTGGGCTGGGTAATTGTGGCATTCGTGCTGTATTTACTCATGATGATCGCTATCGGAGCGTTCTATGCGAAGGGAAACAACAATTCCGAAGATTACTTTTTAGGAGGCAGAAAGCTGAACGGCTTCGTCGCTGCACTGTCCGCGCAGGCATCGGACATGAGTGGATGGCTGCTGATGGGACTGCCGGGAGCTATTTACTTAACCGGTGTCGGAGGTGACGGCTGGATCGCCATCGGACTTTTCATCGGCACGACGCTGAACTGGCTGCTCATTGCCACGAAGCTGCGCAGATATACGATCCGCGCCAACAACTCTGTGACACTGCCTACTTATTTTGAGAACCGCTTCCATGATGAGAAGAAGGTATTGATGACGGTTTCTTCTATTACTATTGTAGTATTTTTCCTAGTATATTGCGCGTCCGCACTTTCTGCCGGAGGTCAGCTGTTTGAGTCCGTGTTCGGTATTGATTATCATGTGGCACTGACCATCGGTGCGCTGGTAGTTTTGGTCTATACCTTCCTCGGCGGATTTACCGCGGTATGTGTGACAGACTTTATCCAAGGTATGCTGATGCTGGTCGGTATTCTGGCAGTACCTTTATTTGCTTATCATTTTTTGACAAGCGGCGGTACTACATTGTCAGCCGGTCTGGAAGCCAGCGGTGCCGACAGTGCCAACTTCCTGAATCTGATGAAGAACGGTGACGGCAGTAATAATATCGTCAGCGTGATCTCCGGTCTCGGCTGGGGACTGGGATATTTCGGAATGCCCCACATCCTGGTGAGATTTATGGCAGTCCGGGATGAGAAGGAAATGACCAAGTCCAAGGCTACTGCCATCAGCTGGGTAGCATTATCCCTGGGATTTGCAGTATTTATCGGTATCCTGGGCAGAGCTTATCTGCCGGAGCTGGTGAATGGCAATAATGAGAAGGTATTTATTGAGATGATCAAGAAAGTATTTACCGTGGAGATGCGTGCTCCGTTCATTGCAGGATTGTTCCTCTGTGGTATCCTGGCAGCGATCATGTCCACCGCGGATTCCCAGCTGTTGGTCAGCGCCTCCAGCGTAGCGGAAGATATCTTCAAGGGACTGCTCAAAAAGGATGCGGATGACAAGACGGTTATGAATGTGAGCCGTGTCACAGTACTGGTAGTAGCTGTGCTGGCTTACATCATCGCATGGAATCCGAACAACACCGTCATGGGTCTGGTATCCAATGCGTGGGCAGGTTTAGGTGCTGCCTTCGGACCGTTGGTAGTGATGTCCTTATATTGGAAGAGAACCAACTTCCCCGGAGCGGTAGCCGGAATTGTCACGGGAGCACTTGCCGTGATCATCTGGGATTACATTCCTCTCGTGGGCGGACAGACCCTGGGCAAAGCTACCGGATTGTACTCCCTGGTGGTAGGCTTCGGGCTGGGACTTATCGCTATCATCGCAGTCAGCCTTGCTACCAAGGCTCCTTCAGAAGAAATGCTGCAGGAGTTCGAGGACGTGAAGGAAAACCGGCTGTAAAAATTCAATTTTTCATAATTCTGAAACTGCCCGGACACACTGGATTGTACTGGGCAGTTTTTTATGGGGCGAAATTCTTAATTTGTGATTGTTAGACCCCGCGAAAATCGAAACGCTGGGGCACAGCAAGAGATTCTGCTAAAATAAGCCCCGGCGATATCTAAACTACTACCTATCTAGTGGACATTTCTTTTTCTGTATATACCCATTTTAAAT
>ERZ1026874.177-NODE-177-length-43751-cov-36.628227_pt1 | contig 43751 bp, 57 predicted proteins | sample MGYA00380167_ERZ1026874 | MGnify/ENA primary metagenome ERZ1026874 (study PRJEB33269, sample SAMEA4719803) | human gut metagenome | biome: human-associated habitat; feature: organic feature; material: feces | place: Cameroon | collected 2013-10 ...
ATATATATATGTGGAATCCATTTAAAAGAAACAAGCAAAATAAGTTGCAAGAGTTGCGCGACTTATCTGCTATCTCGGCAATCCTCAATGAGTTTGAACGTCACGGGCTGATACATTGGCAGCGCCGAGATAAGATACTTGTCATTGAAGAATCTCTGGTAAAATTGAAATTAGCCGAAGGAAGAAGCGGCTTTTTGAAGTTTCTCAACCAGGTGGCCATGTGGCAGAACAATAACATCGCTCAAGAAGCCTACGAAGCTCATCGTCTGAAGGTGGAGACCGAAGCTGTGCGTAAGGCACAGGCTCAGTTCGCTATGCTCACCAAAGAAGACCTTCAACGTATTCGTCAGAACGCTCGTGAGCAGATGCCTATAATCCCACTTGAACAGCTCAAGTTTATCAAGGAATTTGACATCTTCGTTGTGAGAGCAGATGCACCCTCATTTCAAGACGCTACTAAAGAAGACGGGCATCTGCTTGCACTCGGTCATTTCGATGGCGAGAAGGTTGAAATGGCAATGTACGAAGACATTAAATATATACTATATGATAGACCTAAGTCTTGACCGTCACGACTTCGTAGCAGCCGTTGAAGGATTCGCCTATGGTTCGCATCTGCGTCAGCACGTGTGGCGAAAATTTGTATTCGCCCATATATCGCAGATGACGGATGACGAAATGGATTTCTTCTGGTACATCTTCCGTCGTAACTTATGGGATTGCTATTTCCGTGAAGTCAATGGATGTATGACTAAGCATAGCGGACACGAAGATTACCTGCATACGCTGGCAGCTTTGCATCGTGGCAACAGATACAAAGTAACATTTCAGCCCGACACACTCAAGCAGCCTATAACAGCTGAGTGTTGTAGATTTGCCGGACGTTATAGACCTCTGCGCATTCCCGGACAGGAGTCGCGCATGGCTTCCTTTGATAGCTATGTTCCTCGCGAATGGATAAGAGATGTTGTCACCTACGAAATGCCTCATAACAAATATGTACAGGAAGAGTGGTGGACCAACTTGGGCGTTTACGACGATAAAACATTATTATAAATCCGAAACATTATGTCGGTAAGAGAAAAAATTAAGCAATAGAGGAAATTAGGGGAAAACAAAGGAAAATTTCCCCTAATTGTTTCTCTCTAAAATAATATAGATATGGAACACAATCAAAGACTAAGGAATTTTTTGCGTAGTTTGCCTAAAGGTACTATGTTATATTGTCCTTTGTTCGGTTGGGTAAAGGTAGTTGAAGTGAATGATTCAGGAATCTGTGTAGTAAACCTTTCCGACCAAAAAGACAATGAGTGTTATCTTTTTCGCGACGATGCTCATTTAGCCAACTTTGAACAAGGAGAACCTATGCTACTACCTTCTTCTTCGTGCCGTAGTTGGGATATTCTTGATTTTAATGATGGCGACATAGTGGCTGTAGATTATCTTTTAGACGGTGGTAAGATGAATACTTTTATTATGAAGTTTAAAGGTCTTTCTGTTGCCCCCTCTTTCGCTGTCCACTATTATCTTCTTGGATCTTTAAAAACAAAGACGTTATTTATTGACCAGGAGATAATCTTTCATAGTTCGTATTCAAGAGCACGGCTAATTATTTTTAGGTTCGCCACAGAAACGGAAGAGGAAAAGTTTAAGGCAAAAGTCGAAAAACTAAATTTGCAGATATGAACCCTAATTTAAATAAATTTATAAAGCAGTACAAGGATAGTTGCAATAAGTTGGCAGAACTCGTCAACGAACAGATCTTTGATGGTTGTCGCAAGTTTTATTGGATTGGCGACGAGGTAGGTGGGGCGTGTGACTTCGAGGAATCCGACGTGCTGAATCCGGAAGATATGGTGCGTATCATCGAGAACAATATGTCCTATGATGAATATGCCGAATGGCGCGATGCAAACCTCGACAACAACCGTTACATCAATCTCAAGTCGTGGCTCATAGGGCTACGACACGATATGCTGAAGGAAGAAAACGAACAACAATAGACAATATGGAAACAAAACGTAAATATACAGACGAGCCAGGAGCCGACAAGGGAGCCATACACTTGATGATTAACAGATGGTGTGGTAACTCTTGTCCGCTGTGCTGCAACAAGCAGTACGACCTCGATACGGTGCCTGCGGCAACTGTAGAGGAGTTGAAGGCAGCACATACCGTTATGCTCACTGGTGGCGATCCGTTCTATGTAGAAAGTCTCATGGATATACTCGCACAGCTGCGCTATGATTACCATAACATCGAATATGTCTATATCTACACTTCAGGCTTCCCGATGTTAAAAAACGTAGATATACTTCGCTACCCTGAGCAGTTCTTTTCTGGCGTGAACGGTATTAATTTCTCTCCGAAGAGTATTTCAGATTATGCTGCTATTAGGGAGATGTTATCTAATCCGCAGTACATATTTCAGTGCTCTGCTTACCTCCGCAACAACCGCATTATTCTCATGCCTAACGACTTTATGACCCGTAAGCAGCAGGAGGAATACATCAAGAGCCTACCTCTCGAAGGTTTGGCTGTTTATGGTGCAAAATTTGACGTAGAATATAGAGAATGGCAGGAAGAGTTTCAGCCGAATGGTGGCGTGTGGCGTAGACTGCCAGTTTTCTTGTAATCGTACACCCCAAGAAACAAAGCAATTTGTTATTAGCGATTTTCATTTTTTACACTTTAGAAGGGCAGCCGTTGTGATAACGTCTGCCCTTCGCCTTTAATATACAAGTCTCCAAATTGAATAATTCCAAATAGCCAACGGCGACAACTCCTAATTCCTAACTCCTAATTTCATCATCTTCCACTTGGCAGCACAAACCAACCGCCACCGACTCGGAAGAACTTGCAACCTAAATACAGCGTATCGAAAGCGTCCGTAAAATCGGTACGGTTTTCCAAGGGCAGCGTGTCTTCACTCTCGGGCTTTTTTTCTTGACTCTTATTTTTGTGGAATCCCTTATACGAAATCTGCACCTCGCACAGCTGCATGGCAATGATAAGGTCGGGATTGTTTACCTGGTTGATGCGGATGGCAGGGTAGGAGAGGTGAGCCAAGCCGTCGTTGATAATCTTGTGCTTCACCTCGTGCTTCTCCGGTGCGCCCATGTCAATGGCCGTCACGTTCCAACCTCGCTTCTCTAATTCTGCAATCACGGTCATGTAGAATCGCTCGTCTGACGAAGCATACGAGGCTCCCTGTTTGGCTGTGGCATCATAAAAATAGGTCACGTCGCGGTTGATGGCTCGCTTGGGTGCGTAATAATCCGAAAAATCGGCTATCAGTTCACGCAGTTTGCGCTCGTTCTTCACATAAAAACTCTTGATGACGTTCAAACATTCCATTCCGTCACGCTCGTACATCTGTCCCACCACAAGCGTATTGATGTTGGCATTGTAATCCAAGGCTATATACAAAGGGAGGGAGTTAATGCAGTCGGAATCCTGGCGCGAGTCATTGCGCTCGCCCAATTCCTTGAAGTCGGGTTGATAACTCTCGCTCGTGACTTTCTTTCCCGCGATGATGCCCGACACCTTTTGCGTGGAAAAATTTGCAGACGATAGTGGGTCTATTTCGTCTGGAATATACCCGTGAACATGGTCGATGTCGAGGTTGGAGTAAAAGCCATCGTTTGTCTTCTTTACTTTGATGTTGAGGATTGAAATTGCGAAGGTCATGGGTGGAAGATCGCGGCGCATCTGCCTTATGTAATCCTCACCCAAAACATCCACATTGTCGAGGGATGACGCACGGCGCACACAGAAAGCCACGCGGCGCAGCTCACGCAGATATCCATCCGCAAACTTCTTTGAGCGCAGGAACATCTGCATCTCAAAATCCTCTTCTGGCGTAATCAGATACTCGTAATCGTAAACCAGTTCGGCATCGTCCTGCGGAATGAGCTTATAGTTGACAGCCATATCCACCATTGCTTTTGTGACGTGCTTGCCATGATTAGGCATGATGCGGAACTGTCCTTCATGTTTCATCATCTTCAGAGCCACGGCACGCATAATGGTGCGAGTTTCTTTTGGTACGACGTGAACTATGTGCCCGTTCTTCTTGGCGTTATACAAGAGGTCGTTGTAGCGTATTACCTTATTGGCGTATTCTTCCAACTGCTCTTGCACCCACCGATACGTCTTGCCCTTGAACGGACCCGTCTCAATGGTCAAGTCCAGTTTCTCTTCCTCCTTCTCCAGCCATGAACCTTTGGCTGTGAGCGAGGCATCCGAGAGGAAGCGCGTACTTTTATACATCGGGTTGTAGTCGGAAAAGTTGATGTCGCCTAATGGATGCGTCTGTCCTGAAAGAGCCGGCATCAACTCGTCCGTTACTTTCTTATAAGGAAAGAACCTCGCCTCGTCGCCCACCATTGCCGAGAACGTGTAAGAGTTGGCACTGGCGGTCTGCGAGAGGGAGATAAGAACCCATCCGGCACCATTGGCCAGCCAAATGTAGTTGTCGTAGTTCTTAGGTTTGAAGATACTCTCGCGAACGTGTTTCGGCGGTCGTCCCCAACCGAAGTGTATGCCCTGCGTAAAGCCGAACATACGCTCCATGGCCGCCATCGTACTCGGTATGGTCTTGCCGAAGCCCTGCTGACGCGACACTGCCACCCATGCGCCGAGCATACCAGGCATGGAGTTGCTTGCCGTCCAGACGTAAGGAGCCACAAGTCCGTCGGTCTTACCCACACGGCGGGCAGCAATCACTCGCTCGTCCTTGGCTCCCATGTATAGCGACTGCTGCTGGAATTTAGTTAAGTAAATGTTATGTGCTTGCTGCATTGTTATCCTGATTTTGTGTTCCTTATTCGCTGTGCGTCTTATGCCCCACATGCCATTTGCTGCACGTCTTGCATCGATACACCGTCATACCTTGCGCCAGTAGCTTCGGGTTCTGATTGAGATATTCCCACGCATCATCCTCGGTCTCGTAGGTCTCCTTTGCCTTCCATGAGCGTTGCTTGCGTGTGTAGTGTTCAGGGTCCGGCTTGAACGGCGGTACCTTGTTGAAGTATTTGTGTCGGTTGTTACTCATGTGTTGTTTTTGTGTTGTTGTTAGTTGTGTTGTCAGAAGAGAGTAGGCTGCGCCAGCTCCATTTTGATGCGCTTGCAAGCCTTGTCGTAATACTCCTTGTTGAGCTCGAAGCCGATGAAGTTTCGCTTTTCACGGATAGCTGCAATGGCGGTGGTGCCGCTGCCCATACAGTTGTCTAATATGGTGTCGCCCTCGTTGGAGTAGGTACGGATGAGGTACTGAATAAGAGCAACTGGCTTTTGGGTGGGATGGATCTTCTCCTTATCCCGAATAAATTCGAGTAAATTTATAGGGAAACGAGAACCATCACTTACTGTCACAGCTCCTCCAGTCTGCGCTTGACATTTTCCTCGTACCATTGCAGCGTCTTTTCGTTGAATGCCATTTTTGCAGGCATAAGGCTTGTACCCCTTAATCATTTGAGGATGATACTCCATATACTTTTTTTTCTTGCTTTCAGTTGTTGCTGCCATTCCAAAAACACATATATCTTCTGTAATCTTCAATGGTTGATGATGGGAATTTAAGTAATTAGTACCACTCTCCTTTTTCCATATCCAATTATACTTATACATATCTATGTTCGACATGATAAGCGCAGACGTAAAAGGTTGCTGACTAAACAAGACTATAGCACCAGTATTCTTTATGATTCTCTTGTATTGCTCCCACAACTTGTCAAATGGAATTACGCTATCCCAAGCACAAGCAGTAGTACCATACGGCAAATCGCACACAATGCAATCCACACTTCCGTCCAGAATCCTTTTCATGCCTTCTAGGCAGTCTTCATTATATATCTTATTCAGTTCTATCATTCTCTATATCATTTATTCGTTTTGAATTGTCGCCGTTGGCGATTAGGATTTATCCATTTTTGAGTTGTCAGAACAGCGTGAACTGCGCTTGCTCCAACTTGATGCGCTTACAAGCCTTGTCGTAATACTCCTTGTTGAGCTCGAAGCCGATGAAGTTGCGCTTGGTCTGTACGCAGCCTACCTGCGTTGTTCCCACTCCCGAAAACGGGTCTAAGACAATATCACCTTCGTTACTGCTGGCTTTTATCAGTCTACGGATTAGCTTTAACGGCTTTTGAGTGGGATGGATATGTTTTTCTTCATAAAAGTTAATATCAGACCACACGTCAGTAACTCCTATTTGCGGATTGAATGTCTGAGCTACTTTTTCATACGGACAATCAAAGGAGAGTACATGGGAAAGTTTGTCCCAGAGCTCCTTCGTAGGAAATTGCTCACATACGTTATTGCCGGTGTAAATACTCCACATGCCACCGCCATTAGACTTAACACCCAACGCTTCATTGATTTGCTTGGCAGTCAGTCCTAATGCTTCTTGGCGTTCTTTGAGGAATGGCTTTACAAATTTCTTGTTGTCTTTGATTATAAAGAGTACGCTTTCCGTTACGTTAGGAAACATCTTGTATCTTCGTGTAGCCCGTCCGCTTACGACGCGCATACCCTTATCAATAACAATTTGCTGTCTTAATTCAAGTCCAAGTGATTCAAGGTAAGGAATGAGCAAGACTAAGATTCTGAAATAACCAAAGCAGTAAAATGTTCCACCTATACGCAAAACTCGCGCAACCTCCTTCAACCATTTAATGCACCATTCCACATAGTCGCTCTCAGTTCTCCATTGATAATCCCATTGCTCGTCAATTACCTTCCAGTAAGGAGGGTCTGCAACCGCAAGGTCTATGGAATTATCTTGAATGGCTTTCATCCCTTCCAGGCAGTTTTCATTATATATCTTATTCAGTTCTATCATGCTCTATTGTTTTTTATCTATCAGTTAAACCATTTCACAGTTGTCTCGCCTTTATATCCTTTCTCCCACACGAACCAGGCGTAAGCCGCTGCGCTGCTGCCGTACTTGTCGAAGTCGCCATTCATAGCGCATTTCAATCGTGACGAACTTACCCAAACACGAATGGGAGGGATAGAACGGAAGAGAGCACGTCGAGCCTTGCCTTCGAGGAAAGTCAGCTTCAGGAACATTGCCACCTTCTTTCCTTCGGGGATGATGCTCAAAGCCTTCTCCACAAACTGCTGTGCGAATTTGTAGGGAGGATTGGTGACGATGTTTCCGTCCCACGCCAAGTTGTCTATTGCAAGGAAGTCGGCAACCTCGCCGTAACCTCTATCTACAAGGTCGCGGCTCACAACCTCATACCCTGCTGCCTCTAACACCCTACTCATGTGACCCTCGCCACACGACGGCTCAAGAATCCTGCCCTCGAACCGCTCCAGCTTGCACAGCCATTCCGTCGCCTTCGGTTCTGTGGCATAGTAATCCTCACGCTGTCTATCCGCATCCGTATGGTTGCTTGCGCCCAACGTCTTGAATACAGCGGCCGAGCCGCCCACTCAGTCCTTTCTTTTTATGTTGTTGTTCATGTTGTGTAGAGTTTTTGTTGCTTATAATGGAAGTTCCAGTCTTAGAAAAATTTTGCGGGCTGACAATCATCGATTAACTTGCGTGCTTTTTCAGCACAAGCAGCCACGCATTTTTCTACTGCTTCTGTGATGTCTTGGATTTGACCCTCACGCATGTTGTTGTATTTATCACAAGTGTCATCTATTATTTTGTAGAGAGTCCTCTTTTGTAAAGCCTCCATGTAGTCCACATACTCCTTGCACGTCTTGCGCCGTGGCTCCTTTACCCAATTGATGAAGTCCTGCTTCCAGTCCTTCCATGTCTTGATTTTTATTGTTATCATAATTGTGTTGTTTATAATGTCAAGTCAATACAGAACTTGTCCTCCAAGAACTTCTTGAAGTCCGGCTTACCGAACAGCCCTGTGCTTACCTTGTTCCAATCTGTATCGGAGCTGTAAAATACGTCGCGAGTGAACCATTCGTAAACGTTGTCGTACCTCTGGCACGCCTTGCTGTCAGGATGCGTTTCCATAAATCGTTGCCCCGCACGGAGATAAGCCTTTGCTATCTTGGGATATTTCTGAAACTCGATAATGCGCTTGCGCCTTGAGGCGAGAGGGCAGCACATGCAGCCGAGACGTTTCGACACGTCGATTTGCCCCCCCCGAATTGTAATAAATGGGTGCGAGTTTCAACTTTCTGTCGATGATGAAATCGCGCACGTCCTCATCGGTCCATTCCAGGATAGGATAAATCTGCTCCACATGGTTTTCCTCTTTCTTCGCTCCGAAGTACCGGCACTCTGTCGGCTCATTATACCTTTCGTTTCGTTTTCTGCTTTCCGCCTTGCGCACGCCGATAACGCTTTTGTCGAGCACCTTGTATTCCTTCAGTTTCTCACAACAGAAACGGGAAAATCGAGATGGATAGCCTTTCTGCGCCACGAGATGAAAGAAAGAAGTCTTTGGACGCAGTATCTCCACGCCCATTTCCCTGACGTGACCCCACGTGCCTGGCGGGTCGATGGTCGTATTCTTGTATATGGCCCGATACTTGATGTCTGCCTCTTTCGCCAGCTGAAGGATCACGTCGGAGTCCTTACCGCCCGAGTAGGCTATCTCTATCTCGCCGTCGTATCGCTTCTGCACACTCTGCAGGAGTTTTATCGACTGTTGTACCTTTTTCTGCAGTTGTTCGTTTAACATATTTTTTATAGTCTTTTTATAGTGTTTTTATAGCGCATTTATGCACTATATTTTTCAGTAAAACCATTTTGTTACCTATTACCTTCATCAAACGATGCCCATTGTTTACATCAAACAGATACTTCTGTTTGCGTCATACAGATACTCCTATTTCGTTTTCACTCATTCAGCATCATCCGTTGGCTCGGAATTATTTGTTAATTTGCTTTCTTTCATGTACCCGTGTCTAATCACATCCTCCTCGTCCTTCTTTTCCATATACTCGAAGTAGTCCGGCTCTTCTGGCTTCTCCCCACTCAGCAGTTCGTCGTCTTCTATCTCCTGCAGGTCCTTGGTGGTAAGACCATACTTGCGGGCCATGCGTAACTTCTCCTCTTCGGTGTAGTTGATGCGGTCGCGCTTCACGATGCTCACGTCCTGCGTGATGGCAATGCGACTCATGTCCGGCATCTCGTCCGTAGCGTCCTTCTCCTCCTTAAAGGTGCCATACACATTAGCTAAGGCTTGCATACCCTTATCCACTGCACGATCGTTGTTCTGCTGCTTACCCGTGCGTATCAACCACTCGGCACTGCTTAGATACATAGCTTTGTGGCGCGGACTCTCGTCGGTCTGGAAGAAACGTATCAGGTGGTTGCACACCAACACGTCGTTGTTGAGCTCCGTAACGGTACGCGGACAGATATTACCCTCGTCGTCGAGTGTAATCTTCAGCGCAAGAACATACTCCTGCGCTTCCTTGTTGCCCTGCGCAGCCTGGTTGAAAAACATTTCATAGTCGCGTCGGGCAATGTTGCGGCACACCGTCCGAGGATCGATGTCCTTGTTTTGCATCCATCGTTTGTAAAACTCCGAGCATATCTGCATACGATAGCGTTGCTCCAGCTTGGGGAACGCCGTCTGCATACTCGTGCCGTAGGAGAGCCACTTGTCGATGCGGGCCAATGTATTTTGCGTAATTCCTGACATAGTATTGTGTTTTTATGTAGCCAAAGTTACGATAAACTTTCTTCCCCATACGGACATGAATTTAAGTGAAGAGGGAAAAGTGAAGAGTGAAAAATCCAATAGTTAAGTGAAGAGTGAAAAGTGAAGAGTGAAAAATCCAATAGCTAAGTGAAGAGTGAAGAGTGAAAAATCCAATAGTTAAGAGAACACATGGATTCTTCACTCTCCGTTCTTCACTCTTCGTTTTTTACTCTTCCCTTAAACTCATGTCCGCATTGCGTAGCAGTTTATCAGTAAATTTGTTGCATAAAATTCAGGACAACAACAACACAAAACACAACACAAAAACATGAACAATCCATTCTATGTCTCGCGAGCCATTGCCGCAGTGCTCGGCTTGCTGTGGGTTCATATCGAACCCTCAATCAATTTTATTACCGTGTGCTTCTTCGCCCTCATCATCGACTGCTATACGGCATGGCGGTGCAACCGTCGCATCTACCAAAAATACCGTGAGGAGATAAAGCGCAACCCGAAGTGTAAAATGGACGGAAAACTGCGCTCAAAGAAGATGGCAAAAATGGTGTGGACTTTCTCTGTGCTCATCATGTGCATCTGTCTTGCCTCGTATATTGACCGCAACATTCTCGGCTACATGAACACCCACCTCGCCAACCAACTCACTGCCATGTACTGCCTGGTGCAGTTCGTCAGCATACTCGAAAATGAGAGCACCTGCAACGGAGCGGCATGGGCAAGAGTGCTGCAAAAGATTGTGGCAGATAAGACCGAGCGACACTTCAACGTAAAGCTGAAGGAGCTGATGAAGGATAAGGAGGAGAATGAAGAGAAAAGTGAAGAGTGAAGAACGAAGAGTGAAGAACGAAGAGTGAAGAATCCATGTGCTTTGCTAACATTCAATACTTGAAAAATTCTACTTCTGTGAAATCTGTGAAATCTGTTGATAGAATAAAAATCCAAGTCACATGACAATAAGCAATATTCTTGAGCATTGGGCTTCCATCTACAAGCCCCTTTCCCATAACCCCGAGAGCGAACGCCTCGAAGACCAAAGTTTCTTCCGCATCCGCTACATTGACCGTGAGAACATTTTCTCCCGTAACGCCAACATCGTCCACTCGCCCTGTATGCTCCAGAGTGTGATGACCACCGGCGAACTCATTGACGCAAAGAAAGCCGTGGTGTCTCACCAGGTGTGGTTTCTCGCCAAGGTGAAGGACACGCCGCAGACTCTTGGCCGTTACGACGGCAGCAAGGTTGAGCGCACGGCAAACGACCTCACCGAATGCTGCAAAGACCTCGTGTCGTGGCTTCTTGAGGTGAAGCGCACAGGCCGCTGTCCCGTCACAAAGCGCAGCTTTGCCGATGATGCCGTAGTGATGGCAGAGCTGCAAAGCATTGACACCAGTTCTATCTCCTTCGGCATGGTGGGCGACATCTATGCCGGACAATGGCTCGTGGTGGGCATGGACTGGAAGAGTCTGCAACCGCTCTATAACTTCGCGTGTGGCAGCAATGGAAAGTATATCGTGCCGAGAGAGGACTTAAAAGGATAGGAGGGTAGGGCATGGCACGTTTCATTTCTCCCGTACAAAAACCTTTTGCACCTCTGTCGCGGGTAGCTCCGCTGTATCTCGACCAGACTCTTATGGACCTTGAGAAGAATATGCAAGCACAGCGTATTTATCCAACTGAGGTTTATAAGGGCTATGAGAAAATAAATCAATACCGCAAGAAGCATGGCATGTGGTGGTCTACCGGAGAGGGCGCAAAGTCGTTTGAAGGACACATCTATCAAGCCGACGACCAAAAAGGATTGCTCACGGTGGGTATTCGCTATAACGACTATTTGCGATATGTTGACCTTGGTGTAGGCTTGACGGGCAAAATACATGTTCATGCGGAAGACGTAGACCGAGCACGTCCGGCAAAGAACGCCAAACGATACATTCGCGGCAAGTGGGACCGCAAACAAGGTAAATCACACCGTCCTGCCATCATGCGAACCATACGCAGATTGCGCGACCGCTATCGCAATTATCTTGCTGACTTCTACGGCTATCAAGGTGGCATTGAAATTATCTATGCACTGGAAGGACTTGGCGAATACGCTAAATCTACATTCTAACTTTAATTCAACACAAAAACTATTATGGCAAATTTAAAGACCGAAATAATCCTCTCTATGAATGGCAAGGCGGCTATCCAGGTGCTTGAAGCTCTGCGTGATAAAGCCAAGGTCGTAAGAGAGGAAATAGACAATCTTGATAAGGACGCTCCCGACTTTAAGGAGCAGAAAGCCGGACTGGAGAAAGTGTATGATGCCTTGCAGTCGGCACACGAGAATGTTATTAAGGACACGGAACGTCTGGACCATGCCCTTCAAAATCTTACGTCCACCTCACTTCAGAATCTTCGCAAGGCTTTGGGCGACGGTCGCCGTCAGTTGCAGAAGCTGTCGGAAGACGAACTGGAGCAAGCCGATGAACTAAGAAAGAAGATGAAGCAGATAGGCGATGAGGTCCGTCTGCTTGAAGGTCAGTATGTCAAGATAGCCGATGGTTTGAAGAATGTCTCCAACCAGTCAGATCAATGGCTCGACAAGGCCATCAAGCAACAGCGCGACCTTGTAGGTTCATTGGAGAAGTCGGATGCCAGCTATCAGCAGAACCTCGCCACATTGAAGCAGCTTGAAGCTGAGGAGGACAGACGCAAAGGCAAGATGAACGTGGCAGAGGCACGTCAAACGGTAGGTGATGACAATGCCTCTGCTTCGGATTTGCGTCGTGCAAAAGCAACACTTACGGAAGCTCGTGACAAGACAGCCATCGGCAAGACTGGAGAGATCGATTCTTACAATCGTGACCTTCAGGAGATAGAGAAGCGACTGGAGGCTGTGTCGGGCAAGGCGCAGAAGGTGGCAATGAGTTGGAACGAGGCAAAACAGGTGTTAGCTGCGCCAAACAAGGCTACTGGAGAGGACATCAAGCGTGCGATGGATGCAATACAGCAGAAGATACAGCAACTCCCTGCCGGCAGCAAGTATGTGGCTACGCTCCGTCGCCAATACTCCATGCTCGAACAGACCCTCAAGGGCACCCGTATGTCGCAGATGGCTCTTAACGACATTCTCGCCCGTAGCAAGCAGGGCAAGGCTTCCCTCGACGAACTGCGTCGTGCCTACAAACAGCTTGAAGAAGAACTGAACCAAATCAACACCAAGAGCAAGGAGTTTGCCGACAAGCAGAAGTCGATGAAACAACTGAAAAAGTATATCGACGATGCGACTGGTGCGGCACATAAGCAGGGTGGGGCATGGCAGACAGCGTTGAAAAACTTCACGGCATACGTCGGATTGTTTTCTGCATTCAATATGCTCAAGACATATCTCTTTGATATATTTCGTCTGAACGCGAAGTTTGCCGAGCAGCTTACCAATATCCGTAAGGTGGCGCTTAGCACAACGGAAGAAGTGGCTCAGTTGTCTAAGGAGCTCTCTAAAATTGAGACCCGTACAAGCATAGAAGAGCTAAACAACTTGGCCTATGCGGGTGCTAAGCTTGGTATTCAGACGCAAAACTTAGCGGGCTTCGTCCGTGCCGCCGACCAGGTAAATGTTGCGCTGAAAGAAGATTTGGGCGATGAAGCGTTGACTTCTCTCGCTAAGATTACTGAGGTGATGGGGCTTATTGACAAGTATGGTGTGGAAAACGCTATGCTGAAGACGGGCTCTGCTATTTTCCGGCTGGCATCTACATCTACAGCTTCTTCGGGCAAAATCGTTGACTTTTCCAACCGTTTGCTTGCGCTTGGTGATGCTGCCACTCTTACGACACCTGACATTCTTGCTATTGGTTCTGCTGTTGACTCAATGGCCCTTGAACCCGAAGTAGCTGCTACTGCGTTTGGTAAACTTGTGGTAGAGCTGCGTAAGGGTACGTCTTCAATAGAAAAGGACCTCGGCATTGCGCAGGGTTCGTTGAAGAAGATGATTGAAGAAGGCAAGGGTATGGAAGCCATTCAAACCATATTCCATAAGATGCACGAAAGTGACAACGTATTTGCACTAAACTCTCTTTTCAAGGATCTTGGTTCTGAGGATGGTGCTCGTCTTACTAAGGTTATGGTGACGATGGCGGAAAAAGTGGGTATGCTCGACAAGGCTGTTGCTGAGTCAAATAAGGCTTTCCGTGAAGGCTCGGCTGTAACCGTGGAGTATGAAATGCAGCAGGAGACCGCTGCGGCATATATGGAACGAGCCGCTAACCTTTTTGAGAAGCAGTTCGTTTCGGCAGATGCTGCAAGTGGTCCGGTGCGCGATTTGGCTAAGGCATGGTATGAGATGGTGGATGCTCTCGTTCATAATGTTACGTTTATGACCGAAGTGCGCATACTTATCACGTTGCTTATGGCTGCCATGAAGATGTTCCTCGGCATGTTGCCAACGCTTATTACGATGTTGGGCACGGCAGGAGTGGCTGGAGCGTTTGCTAAGTTGGCCGAACTTACAACTGGATTGACTGGCAAAACGATGTCTCTTGCAAACGCTTGGAATGTTATGTATTCGTCCTTCAAGAAACTGTCTTTCGTAGGCCAAATGAGCGTGATGGGCGGTCTTATTGGTCTTGCCGGTGTTCTCGTTGTAAAACTTGCCCAGTGGACGGCTTCACTAAAACAAGTGTCAGCAGGACAGCGAGTGCTCAATGAGGTTCAAGAGGAAGGTCAGCGCAGAGCCATGGAAGAGCAGGAGTCTTTGAAGCGTTTGCATCGTGTAATGAATGACACTTCCGCATCAATGGATCTCCGTCTTGAAGCCATGAACAAGCTGAATGGTGCTATCCCTAATCTTAACGCAAATATTAATTCTGAGACGGGAGCTGTTCAAGAGAACACCAAGGCTTGGGAGGAAAACTTTAAGCGTTTACAGGATTATTATGAACTGGAAGGCGCCCGTGCTAAACTTGCTGAACTTGGGCGCAAAAAAGTGGATGCTATTCTTAGACTTCAGCAGAAAGAAGACGCGTATGCCAATACCAATGTAGATGTTAATCCTGGTAGACCCGTAACTTCGGGTGGTGCTGTGATGGGCGGACAGGCGCAGGGAGCCATCGGACAAGCAGGACAAAAGGCAGCAGCAAAGCGAGAGCGTGACAAGGCTCAGCAAGAATACAATGATATTATTGCACAAGAAGATGCGTTGTATAAAAAATTTGGAGCCAAACTTGATGTTAAAGGCAAGAAGGTTGGCGGGGGAGGTAAAAAAGTTGGCGGAGGTAACGCAGAAGCCCCCGAAGACGATTCTCGCGCTAATATCTCAGAATTTATCACTAAGATAAATAATTTCTATGAGCGCCAGAAAACAGCCATGATTGAAAAGATGACTGAAGATGGCGTTGAAAAAGATTTGCAGGACTATGCTGTGGAAAAGATTGAAAATCGACTAAATGCAGCTCTTGCAGCCGCCAAACAGTCGCTCGTTCTCGGCACTAAAGCATGGGATGACTTCAAGGCTTCAATGGATAAAGACCTCAAAGAGAAGGACGATGAATATGGGCAGTCACAGTCAAGAATGTTGAAGGACGCAATCCAGTCTACAGATGTAATGAAGTTGCGTTCCAACCTCCTAAAGCAAATGCCAAAGATCAAGAAAGGCCAGATGGTTGGTTTGAAATCTGACGAGCGCGACCGTGCATATCTTGATCGCCTTTGGCTTGAGGAATCAAAGAGTGAAGACAAGCAAGCAACTATAGACCAAAAACAGGCAGAACAGCGACGCAAGGAACTTTTGGAACACGATTATACGGGTATAGTACAGCAGAACTCGTTCCTCGGATTGGCAAAAACTGGATTTGTTGATATAGATATAAATGAAATTGACAGGGATAGGGATACTATCATAAAGGTCTTGGAAAAAGCGCGTAATAATATTGTTGGCGTTTTTCAGACAGGTGGCCAAAAAGATGCGCTACTTAAATTTCTTTTTGGTGAGAATTATGAAAATATGCCTATGCAGTTTCTTTCTCTACTTGATGCTTCGGAAGAGGATGTGCGTTTGTTTTATCAGAAGCTAATCCAATACAATGACGAATACGAATCAGCAAGCAAAAAAGGCGATGACGAGCGCAAGAAGCTGAATGATTACGGATGGTCTAAGACTGATTTCTATAAAGATTACCAAAGTAAGCTACCAGGAATGGAACAGGAGTCTTCCATTAAGGGCAGTTATCGCAATGCCGGTCAGCGTATGGGTATGGAGTCGGTGTCAGCTTCCGATCCCGAACTCGAACTGATGAAGGCTCGCATGGAGTTTGCTCGGCAGTATTATACGTTCCTCGAAGAGCACAACGCCACCGAGCAGCAGCTTGCTGATGCCCGAAAGTCAATAATGTCGGAGCAGGCTAACTATGCCAAGAAGCTCACGGGAGATATGTTTGAGCAGTATAATTCACTTCTTACTTTTATGGGACCGTTGCAAACCTTCGGCGAGTCGGTAGGCGATGCTTTTGCCACTATGGCCGAGAACGCAGCCGAAGGACGCAAGTCATTGAAGACAGCCTTAAAGCAAATGATAAAATCCTTTGCCACCAACACTTTGCAGATGATTAGTCAACAGCAGATAGACCGTGCGCAGACCACGGCTCACTATACGCAGTTGCTTCTCATGCAGCAGGCGTTCGGTACAGCAAAGGTAGAAGGGGAGGCTGCCACTGGAGCGGCTTTGCTTACGGCAAAGACGGTAAATAACAATACAGAGGAACAGCTTGAGGTTGCTCACCAAAAGGTAATGGCAGCTCTTCGTTCTGCGGGTATCTTTGGTTGGTGTGTCAGTACTCTCGGACCTATTGCCGGTCCAATCGCTTACAGCGCAATGATGGCAATCCTCATGGGATTACTCAACTTTGCTATCAGCAAGGTTGGTGGCAGCGACAAGTCTAAAAACGAGACAGCCAAGGGTAAGAATACTAAGGTTGTTTCCGGTATGCTCACCTACGATTCTGGCAACGTGCAAGACCTCCATCCGTTCGTCGGTAACGATGGCAGGCTTTATTGGGCATCCGAGGACAACAATCCTCACGACGGTGTTTCTCTCCTCACTCGACCCACCGCCACCACCATCAACGGTCATCCGTCCCTGGTAGCCGAGAACGGTCCCGAGTTGGTAATCGGACGTGAGACCACACAAGCAATGATGATGAATAATCCGCAACTGTTGAAGGCTCTCGTCAATTACGACCGCAACTATTCAGGTCGCCGTGCTTACGACACTGGCAATGTAGCCGAGACAAGTCCTACAATCGCCGCAGGAGCTTCTGTAAGCGATGAACTGACTATTGCACAAGCAAACACCAATGTTGCCCTTCTGCAAGCCGTAAACACGCTTCTGCAACGTCTGGAGCAACCTATCGAGGCAAAGATTGATATGTATGGCCGTGGCAAACTCTATGACAGCATGACAAAGGCTAACCAGTTTATGAAGAACAAATAGCCTTCCGCAAGCAGCAAAGCATTTATCTTGCGCTGTTTTTCGCAATTAGCGAAGTATTTATCAGGTCGTCACGCCGTTAGGCGAGGCGACCTTTTCTTATGCGCTTCACTCGCATTTTCTTCCGTTTTCTTTCTTGTTCAAGAATAAACTTACGTCCCCCAAAGTCCAAAACAACAAATTTTCGTAACTACCTAACAATCATGGACTTTATCTAAAGTCTACTCTTCAAAAGTCCAGAAATCTACTAATCAAGGCTACTACCTTATATAAATTTCGCCAATTTTCTTTCTTTCCTATTTTCAAAACTCCCCAACTCTAACAATATAGTTAGTAGCATTAACGCCTATGGCGTAAATAGTTGACATTTAATAAGTTAAGGGGTATAGGAAAAGGCAACTAAGCGAGAGAAACACTATAAAAATGGCCTTATTTCTACTATTCTTTATATATTTTTTGTTCTTTGCGCTCGTATAGGTATATAAAAAATTACCCCGTTTTTAAACTTTTAATAGATAAGTAGCGGAAAATCAGAAAGTTAAATTACTTTTTCAAAACTTCATTGGGTGGTCACAAGGTGGATTTGGGGTGGACTTTAGAAGTATTTTTCAAAATTTCGAACTTTTCATTTTTCGGCGATTTTCTGAAAAATGGACTCAAAGTCAAAAATTTGGACTTTTGGAGGCTGTAAAGTTCAAAACCAAACTTCAGACTTTGTACAGTTAAACAACGGTAAGAATTGTTGGTAAATAAAATAAAAGTTAATAACAATAGTAAGAATTGTTTTTATCAATTATAATTATTAAATTTGCAACGGTAAAATACAATGGTTACTAATCATATAAAATATGTTCGACGAGATATGCTCCATATATCAAGATGCGCATGATGCCAAGGGAAAGTTTGTTGACCAAGAAACTGGCGAGTGCATCACGCAGATGTCTATCCGTGAGTTCTGCTTGACGGATAGATGGAAGCCCTATGTGCAGCATCTTCGCGCTATGCGCAAGGAGTACGGCAGTAAGGCGAAGCAGATGCCGGAGTATATCGAAACAAAGAAAAATTTACCTGGTGCCACTCTTAGCGGCTTGTTCGCTCTATATGAAGATGACAGCCTTACACATCCAGGACAGCGGGTAATGGTGAGCCGTCGGGAGACCCACTTGAAGCAACATACCGGCTGGCTCGCCATCGACATAGACCTCGACGACAACAAGCACCTTACTCAGTTCGATAATGTGCGTTTTGTATGCCAATATCGCCCTGAGATAGCCTTGCTGATGCGGTCATGCTCTGGCAGCGGATATTTCGGTCTTGTGCGCTTGGCTTATCCAGACAGGCATAAAGACCAGTTCAAGGCCCTGTTGAAGGATTATGCTGCTTGTGGCATTACGCTTGATAGGTCGTGCGGTAATATAGGTCGTGTACGTTTTGCGTCATGGGATGATCCTGAGCATATATATATCAATGAGAAGGCAACTGCCTATACGGGACTAAATGACCAAGTGGTGATGCCTCTGCCTTTGTCTCGCTTACATCATTCATCTTATGCGGAAACTCGCCATGGATCTTCAGCTAAGAATGGTGTTGTCATTGGCGATTGGCATGATGACACCCCCGAAATAGTTTACCGTAAGGTGAAACGACTTGTTGAGAAGGTAGAGCAACAACATGTAGATTTGATGGCAGGACACGATGCTGGATATATAGAGTGGGTGTATTGTGGAATGTCTCTTTATCATCTGGTAGGGCAGGCTGGTTACGACTTCTGGAAGCGTGTATCGCGATTCCGTCCGGCGGATTCTACTTGCGGACACCATGAGAGCGACTTCGCTAAGAGGTGGCCGTCGTTTGCCCAATACTCCAATACAAAAAATTTCTTCTTCAAGCAGTGTATGGATAAAAAAATCACATTGACGAGGGATGATTTGTTGGAGATATACGGATAAAGAACCTAAGATTTCAACGAAACACTTTTTCACAAGCGTTAAATCAAAATCTCGAAAACAGGGCAAAAGAGGGCTAAAACGTGTTCTATGCGTGTCTTACGGTTGTTCTATGATTGTCCTATGACTCCTCAAATGTTAAAATTCAAACAAAAACGAGATATGAAACTAATAACAATTACCGGTCCGAGTGGTGCAGGAAAGGACACTGTGGCTCGGATGCTGTCCGACTTGGGTGGCTATAAAGTGATATGTTCTTATACCACCCGTCCGAAGCGTGAAGGCGAGATTGATGGCGTGGAACATCACTTTGTGGAGAAGTGTGATGTGCCGCATGACAAGATGCTGGCATATACGCAGTATGGCGGCTATGAATATTGGACCACCGTAGAGCAGGTGGGTGACAAGGCTATTTACGTCATTGACGAAGACGGTCTGAAAGCCTTGTGCAAGAAATTCCCCGACATCGAGCTGTTCAATATTTGCGTGTCGGCTAAAGAGCGCACACGTCTTCGCCGAGGCGTTACTCCTGAGCGCATGGCACGTGACAAGCAGCGCAAGCGTCTGCCGTTGTCGTTCTTCAACGCGGTAATCTTCAACAACGATTCGCCAAGCGACTTGCTGGAAGAAGTGCAGCGTGTGAGATACATGATTGTGTAAGCATCGAGAATGAGAATGCACTATCTATTAAATAATCAACTAAAATTCATAAGCAATGAAATTCACCGAGCCACAAGTAGAATGGTGGCAGCAGACCTCTCTTGCACAACATATAGCAAGAGTGGGCAGAATATGCTACAAGGCTAAGGGCAAGCAGCCCGAAGAAGGAATGACCGAAGAGGAAGTGGAAGCGTTCATTCAGAATCGCGACGAGGAACGCTGCAAAGGCTTCTGGGAAAGCGGACATCGCTCGATGTATCGCCACGGCACCGTCTACTTCTTCATGCCCAATGAAAAGGGTCTCCCTAACTACATTTGGGCGTATCTGAATGCTTCGCCCTACATCGACTATGCCACAAAGAACCACAAAGTATGGATCAGCACTAATATGCAGTTCTTGCTTGAGAACAAGAAACTGATGGACGCGCTTAGTCAATATGGTGTCAGCGAAGACGAGTTTATCGAGAAGGCTCAGAAGTATAAGTGTGAGGAGGCATTCTCCATTATCCGCATGACGCTGGTAGTGACAACGCAACGCATACAAGGAGAGTCGTATAATCGAAAATCACCAAATTGTATAGCTGAACAAAGTACACGTTATGTAAACCTTTCACGGAAAGGTGGCGTACAAATTTGTCGCCCACATTGGGAGGAACAAGCTAAGTGGTATCAACTTTGGGCTTCTCATTTTGGCTATTGGGTGGCAGAGAAGGTTTATAAGTTCTTGATATTTACAGGTCTAAAACCTGAAGATGCAAGGGGGAACCTAACTTTTAATACCTATACCATTTGTGGTTATACATACACTCTTAGTGAGTGGAAGCATATTTTGGATATGCGCTTACGCAATAAAACTGGAATCGCACATCCTGACGCTTCTATCGTAGCAAAACAAATCAGTAGAATCATTAATGATAGAATGCAGCAGTATATTCCGAGTTTTGAAATTTAATTAACAATTCAAACAATATATATCATGGCAAATTTAACATTAAACGAATATCAGGACAAGGCTATGAGTACTTGTATGCCTGAGAGCGACAATCTTTTCTATATGCTTGCCAATCTCGTAGGTGAGGTTGGCGAGTTTGCAAGCAAAGCCGGCAAGCACATGCGTAAAGGCAAGCTGCATATAACCACAACACAACGCGACGAGGAAGGCAAGATCCTTCATACGCAGATATGGAACGTATCTGACGAGGAACGTCATCTTATGCTCTCTGAAATCGGCGATATTCTCTGGCAGACTGCCGGACTTGCCAAGGTGATGGGTGTCACGCTCGAAGAAGTGGCTGAAGAAAACCTCGCAAAACTTGCCTCACGCAAGCAACGAAATGTCATTGCTGGCGACGGTGACGAACGTTAGTAATTTCATCCGGTAATCGACCTTATGATAAATAGGAGAAATTATGAGTAGAAAACCGCTTCCCGACCGAGAGGAATTTGTGCGCCAGCAACCTACGGTCTATCAATTCCATTTCAAGGATGTTCCGACAATGCAATATGCCAAGTCACTTGATGCTCTTTTCCATAACCCCGATTATCTGGACGCTGTGGAAAAACGCAACCGTCTTGTTGAAACAAGCAAACGTATGCGTATTGGCACAAGCGAAATGAGTAATTTGTTGCGCACCATCCAACAGCATGACCGTCGTTTGGCAGACATAATGTATGCTACGATGGTGCAAACAAATTTGCGCTCTGATGTCAGTTACGACTTTATGAATTTTTCAACCTTGCTAAAGTATTATGTTGACTATTCACAGCCAGGTATGAAGGAGAAGGTTGACTTGCTTGCTTCCCGACTCGACCGACTGACATTTCTGGCAGAGTGTCTTGACCGTATAGCCACTGACATTCGTGGTAATATGCTTGACATTTTCAAGGGTAATATAGAGTTCAATCAGTTTGATACTGTCTCGCAGGTGCTTCATCAACTACGTGGCTATTTCCGGTCGGCTGGACCGAAAGATGTAGATTCTCGTGAGGGAGATTTGTTCTACGAATATGCCGACTCCATCTACAGCTATGTCGAAAAACGTTTGAAGACGTATTCCGCTAAGTATCGTAAGATGCACCCAGCCTCGCTCATTTACACTGAAGCCGACCTCATAGAAGGCCTTAACCAATTCTTTGGCCGTAGCGAGAAGTTCGACATGAGTGTTATCGGACATACCGAGTCGGGAGGTTGCTATATCGACCTTGCGCAGCTCTGCCTTCGTCTTAGTCGAAACAACATTGAGAGGGTAGAAAAAGTGATTGGCAAGATGCAGTCTAACAATATGACTGATGCTGCATTGCGCTACAGCTTCAATGCCACCGATTTAATTATGAGCCAATACAAACGGCCCAAACCAAAATAATAACCGTTATGCCTAACATTTACCTTCGCCTACCTACGAGTCGCTGCCAGTTTTTTCGCAATCGCGACCCTAAGCACGTGCTTGCCAAGGACGAGCCGTTGGTGTTTAGTGTCTATACGCATGAGCATTTTATTCTCCGTCATTATCTTACGAACACAACTGAACAATCTCGTTCGCTTGATCCTCAATGTTTTTCGCACCAGCAATGGCGTAACATGATGGCAGGGCGGCATCCCGATGGTGGAACTTCAATATTGATTCGTGATAATCAAAACTATCTTTCTTTTGACGAAGTGCAACGTATTTTTGGCTATCGTGATTACAATAAAAGTGAAGACATGGACTATCTCTGCATTCGTTTACCCTACGAAGTAGAGGTTGTTGATGTCGTAAAGCAAGTTACATCGACGTGGAATCTCACTAAGGAAGGTGTGTGGCAACTCAAAGCTGCGCTTAATAATGAATTTAAGCGCAGCCTTATAGAGTGGGCCATGTCTACTTTTGACTATTGCACCTCCAACAATCGTATTATCTGTCGTAAGCACGTAGCTATGCTTGAACGCTTCCTAATGCGTTACGGCATTGACCCTACCGAGCAAGAGAAAAGTAATATGAGGCGCGTCATCGATCGTTGGTTTGCTACGGAGAACAAGAACTTTAAGGCTTATTCTTGTGCAGATATGCAGTTCATAGACGAGAGTGAGCGCACGGTCTCGTTCGAGAGAATAGAATGGGAATAACATTCCTATGCAAACAACTGTTAAATGGTTTTATAAATTAAGTTAAAAAACAACCCTTTTTAAAAAAGTAAATGGAATTGCCCAATAAATGCAAAGAATTGTTCCTTGATGGCATTACCGATGTAATGTTTTATCCAATGGAAGAGTGTGTAATCCCTGTGCCGTTCAGTATGGCACAAGTGTTATATATCAATAATTGTAGTTTGCCTGCCGAGCCTGCTTTGCGCTTGGCTACGAGTGGCGAAAACTACGTTATTGTAGAGAATCTTAAAGTGAAGATGACGCTCGCCAAACAGGGCAATGGCACTATATATACCTATGATATTAGTGCTAATGTGGTAGATGGAGGCGAAAATGTGCGTGAAGCCTACAGAAATATGCGCGATAAGGAGTATTATGTGGTGTTGCGCAAGCTGGACGGTTCGTTGCAGTTGTGCTACACCCTACCCCATACATTCGGTATTGGTGGCACCTCGGATAATAGCCAGACTGAGTTGGCGCGAACCTTCACAGCCACCACACAAGCCTTGTCGGAGCCAATACCTATCACGCTTCGAGAATAAAAGATGTGAGCCATTTTTTTGATACCTTATAATATAATGTTTGAGCCGCTATTCGTGAGAATGGCGGCTTTTTTTGTCCTAATGTTAAAAACCTTGGTCTTTAATTTTGCATACGGATAACACAGGCAACCAGGTAAAAGGGTTGTATTCAGGATAACACAACACAAAAAACAGATTTTACTAATGAAAGGCTTATATGAAATAATTACCGAAAAGAAGTGGATGGTTCTTCCCGACTTCGTGCATGGTATTCGCAAGTCGTTTGAGCACAATCTAAACACTCATGCGGTCTTCAGCAAGCCGGAGAAGAACTGCGGATATGTTACAGCAAATGATGCCGAGGGTAATACCTACTATCCAGAGGAATATCAGATTTCAGAGGATGGCAAGCAGGTGAGAGGCAACTGGTGTCTTACCCTCCCTGCTGATGACGAGGATGCGCAGACGTTTCCTTTCGTTTCGGTTCTTACTGTTGACGGCCCTATCACACGCAACGGCGGCTATTGTTCGTATGGTTCAATAGACCATCGCGACATGATGATGCGAGCAGCCGATCATCCTCTTTGTCGTGGTCATGTTTTCATCATCAACACTCCTGGCGGTTCTGCTTGGGCAAAAAACGATTATGCGCTTGCCATCGACTATGCCCACTCAAAGGGTCAGAAGGTTATAGCCTTGGTTGATGGTCTTTGCGCTTCGGCTGGTATGTACCTCGCTTCGCTTTGCGACGAACGCTATTACATGAATACGAAAGACCAGGTTGGTTGCATCGGTGTAATGGCAGCGTTCTATACTCTTGCTGATGGCACAGTAGACCAATTTACCGATGAAACTTATCACGAGCTTTATGACCCTAAGTCATTCGACAAGAACAAGGCTTATCGCGACCTCGCTAATAAGGATGATGATAAGGAACTTATCAAGGAACTTGCCGATCTTGGCGTTGAGTTCCGTGCCGATGTTAAGAAGGCTTGCCCTAATGTTACCGAGGATCACCTGCATGGCAAGGTGTTCAATGCCGAAGACGTGAAGGGCATTTTGATGGATGGTCAGTCATCATTTATAGGAGTGGTGCAACACGCCTTTGAGCTTTATGATGGTAGAGCCGAGCTTATCAACCGTGAGCAGACAGCCGAGCCTAATGGTGACCCCGAGCAGAAGCCTGAAGCCGAGCCTACAGTCGAGCCGAAACAGACAGCAACCAACACAAACACTAATATAAATATGGAGAAATATCCTCTTATTTGCAAAGCTTGTGGATTGCAGGCTGGTGAGATTGCCGTTACGGAAGAGGGCGCGTATATGAACGCCTCGCTTCTTGACTCTCTCGAAGCCCACATGAAGGAAGCCGAGCAGAAGGTGACTGATGCCGAGCAGAAAGCCACCACAGCGGAGAACGCTCTCGCAGAATTGCAGGGCAAGTTTGATGAACTCTCCGCCAATGTGAACGCAGCCAACGAAGCAAAGGAAGTCGCGGAGACCGCACTCGCCCAGGCTAACGAGGCTCATAGTACAGAACTAAGCGACCTTAACGCACAGCACACCGAGGCTCTTGCCCAGAAAGACGACGATCTGAAAGCTCTCGCCGAGGCAAAGGACAAGGAGATTGCCCAGCTCACAGCCGACAAGACTGATGCCGAGGCAAACCTTCAGACTGCTAAGGACGCGCTTGCTACAGCCGAGCAGACCATTGTCGACAAGCAGGCTCAGATAGCTGCCCTCACCAATGAGGCTGGCGAAGAGCTGAACAGCGGCGAGGCTCCCGAGAACAATGGCGAAGGAGTAAAGGTCAAGACCTTGCGCTCCTTTGACGGAAGCAAGTACAAGACCAACGCCGAGCGGAAGGCTGCTTTCCAGCGATTTATGCGTGGTGAGGAATAGTATTTCCCTACCAAGCCCACAACCAACACAAAAATAGACAACACAACAACAACACAAAAACACAAACAACTATGGCAACACTTCCAAAAGATTTTATCGGCAAGGATGCGCTTCAGCATGTAGCCGAGCAGGTGAGCAAGGAAATCCTCATGGGTCCTGGCTATACTGATGCAGAAGAGATGGATCGCCTTGGTATTGACATCGTATCTGGTGTTCAGTTCAAGCGTACTTTCCACATTCTTCTCCGCAAGGGTGGCACAACCCGACGTAAGGACGTTCACACAAAGATAAACAGCGAGGCAGGATTCCTCAAGGAGCGTACACTTACCGTGAAGCTCGCGTGGGATCACTATACCGATTCGATTGACCGCTATGTAGAAACAGTATTCGGTACAGACGCACAGGGTCAGTACCCACTTTCTACTGCAGCAACTGAGGCAATTCTTCGTAACTATGCCGACAACCTTACAGCATGTTTGTGGAATGGCGACATCGACCTTGACAAGGGTGGTGAAAACGTTCCCGCTCGTGACCAGGCAATGGCCCTTTATGATGGCTTCCATACTTGCATCAAGCACGACATCGAGGATGGTATTATCTCAGAGGCTAACGGCAACCTCGTTCCTTGCGAGGCTATCACAGCTCCTGTTGACAACAACGACTCTACACCTTACGACAACTTCTTGGCTTGGCACATGAAGTGGGACGCTCGTCTGCGTAAGGCCAACACTCGTGTCTACATGAGCGAGCTCACAGCACAGTACATCGCAGCCGGCTATGCCAACAAGTTCCATGGTAACTTCAAGGTTGACTATGAAGTAGGCGGCAACTTCAAACTTCCCGGACTGTCTCGCGTTACTATCTGTCCCGTTGCAGACTTTGGTGAGGGCGACCGCATGTACGCTACTATCGACAAGAACTTTGTTTACGGTGTTGACACCGAGAGCAACCAGACTTATGTAGGCGTTAAGGTCGGTACCGACGATGACATGCGCGACATCCAGTTCCAGATTCAGTCAATCCAGGGTGCTGGCATCAAGAATCCGTTCAAGTATGCTTTCTGTATGTCGGATGGCACCCTTGCTCCAACAGAGTTCCTTGCAGGTGACTACGACAACACAAACCTCGTTATTACCATTGCCCATTCTGACGAAGACACTGGCAAGATCGACGGTACAGTGAAGGTGAACAACGTTGCTTACTCTAAGCCTGTTGAGACTACTGTAAATCAGATTCTCTCTATCGAGGCTACCGACACCACCAACTACAAGTTTGTGAACTGGAGCAACGGTTCTACCGAGAAGAAGATCCAAATCACTGCCACCGGCATGAGCATGGGCTTGACAGCCTTCTTCAAGAAGAACGGCTAATCCTTAACGGAGTTTCTTTCACTCTATATTTTTAAAGGGCGACGGTCGCGGCTGACTTGACGGAATACGCTAACCCGTCGCCCTTCTCTTCCAAACAACAACACAAAAACTTATAAGAATATGGCAGTAACAGCAACATGTCCTGAGATTAAGGACGTCCTCGCAGCTAATGAATGCCTGGAGAACTTTGGTGGTCTTGGTGTCAATGTATACGTCTTCAATAAGGCAGACCTTAAAGCTCCCTTGAAGCCCGAAAAGAACATCTACCCTGCATTGACCTCTGAGTCGTTCAACACAGGTAAGGGTCTTTACAAATTCGAGTGTAAGGATAGTAGCCAGGGACACTCTTTTGAGTCACTTGGTCGAAGAGGCGGTTATAAACAGCAAATTGACTTTGTGCTTGAAAGCGTAAACGCAGAGTCGGCAGAAGTGGGGCGTGCTCTGAACAACCTCGACCTTGGCTATATCTTCCAGGATGGTGAGAAGAACATCATCGTGTATGATCCTCAGCATAAGGTAGAGTACGCTTCCGGTGGCATTAAGGGCGACACGGGCAAAAAATCTGATGATGAACGTAGCGTTGTTTGTAGTGGAACTCTCCAGCCCACAACATACGGACGCTATGAGATTGCAGAGCCTGAAACTGGCGGTTGGGACTCGCTTCTCGCTTCAAAAAAAGAGTAAGCGATATTGACACTCAGAGCGAAAGCAATATCGCCACCCAGCAGCTCGACAATGCCGATTCTTCTTTCTTCAGCACAAGTGACGAAGAGGAAGGAACAACGGCAAAGAAGAGCAAGAAATAATCGCTCATACGAGAAAGATTTTTTGTTATACGACAAATCCCTGCATCTATCCTTTATATATAAAAGGTATAGATGCAGGGATTTTTTATTATATACATATTAGTATTCTGACAAAATAATACTAAAATTAGCGTTTTTAATATCAAATGTAAACTAAATAAAATAATTATTGTTAATTTTGTAATTGGAGAAGCTTTTTTAATTACATTATTGTAAATGTAGAATAACTAAAAATATAGAGTTTATGGAATTAAGACATTTACGCTCCTTTGTTTATGTCGCCGAAACAAAGTCGTTTAGTACGGCTGCCACACGTTGTTGCGTCACCCAGTCGGCGGTAAGCCAGCACATTCGCGCCCTGGAGGACGAGTTGGGCTGCAAATTGCTTATCCGCACATCACACGGCATTACTCTCACCGAAAGCGGCGAAGCCCTGTTGCCTCGTGCAAAAGAAATACTAAAACAGACCGAGGACTGCAAAGAGCAAATCAACGCCCTCAACAACTGCATGACCGGCGAACTGCGTATAGGCGTAGGTTCGTTTATTGCTCCGTACGTCCGCATGGCAGCATTGATTTTTATGGAGAGATACCCCAACGTGCGTATCAATGCCGACTTTACTAAAGCCTACATCCTCAACCAATCGCTAAGGGCGCACATGTTAGACCTTGCGTTCACAATGAATATGGCATACCGCCACGAAGGGATAGAGTCGCGACCCTGCATACCTTTTAATGTGTATGCTGTCATGCGCGACACCCATCCGCTTGCCTCGCTCTCAAAGGTGTCGTATGAGGACATTCTGAAGCACCAAATCATCATGCCCGACATAGGCGAACGTGCCATTGAGACTTTTCAGCAATACATACAGCGCGACCTATATAAGCTCAATATCAAGTGCATCATCAGCGACCCCGACGAAGCTCTTGCTTCGGTGGAAGAAACCAAGTATGTCACCTTTATGCCTAAGCTCTACCTGCGCAACCACCCTACCCTTGTGGCACGTCCAATCGTAGGAATCGAACAGCAGTTGATGAGCAACGCCCACTGTATGCAGGACGTACCAAAGAAGCGAGCCGCACAACTCTTCCTCGACATCATCCGCGACGAGGTAGTGCCATACATTTCCGTAGCCGAAGAGGCGCAAGGGAAGTTCACACCGCCACCTTGATAGTCATTAGATTTTCTTATACCGAACCGAGTCTCACGTTAGCAGCGTGAGGCTTTTTTATTTAAGTATTAGTCGAAATTATACGTTATATCACCTCAAGAACACTTAATAAGAAACACTTCGCTCCCACCACTTTCTCTCATACCTTTGCAATAAGTTCAATAATGAACGAAACCAACCAAACACAAACAACTATGCAGATTAAAACTAACGACGGCAACTATGATGTTGCCAGCAAAGGCCTTGGCAACACAGCCTTGGGTCTCGGCATCGCAGGATTGGCCACCAGCTTGCTTGGAGGTGGCGTGTCGCTCATGGGAATGGGGAAAAACAACGGTATGACCGCCAATCCGTCCGACCCTGACGCGCGTTTCGTAACTAAGAGTGAGACTAACCTTATCCAGGAGAACAGCACTCTGAAGACCGAACTCGCCATTCAGAAGAGCGAGAACTACACCGACAAGAAGCTTATTGAAGTGACACAGTATCTTGACACGAAGTTGCGCCGTGTAGAAGACAAGGTAGACGCTAACAAGGATGCGCAGCAAGCCGTCAACGCACAGCAGATGGCTTACAATGCGGCAGCTAACGCCAGCATCGACGTGCTCAAGTCGCAGGTGGCATCGTTGTCGAGCGTAACCAAGTTGTTCATCCCTTCAACCAACGTATGCCAGACCGGTTGCGGTTGCGGATGCAATCAGTAGGAGAATGACGTAATCCAGTTATATATATGGAATACAAAAACTCGCAAATCTTGGCGGCAGTCGTGTCCGAATGGGCACGACCCGCCATTTCGCAGATAGCCGCAGGCAACCTCATGCGCCTACCCATGCTTCAGTCTCTGCAAGCCACCATCAGCTCGTTAGGCATTGTTAGCGGCAACTATGCCCTACAGAAGGACATCGAGCCGCTTATCCAGCCAATGATCAACTCGCTCGTCGCACCTATGCTTGCCCGATATTTCGGTCAGGTACCCGAAGAGAGTATACCGCAGATGGCACACGACATAGTGGAGAAGATGCGTGGTAACGGACCGCTGTCGGTGCTTGAAGGTATGGTGACGTTTGAAGAAGAAGACCTCAACGAGCTTGCCGATCTTCTTGACAAGAACCTTCCCGTAGAGCAGACGCAAGGCTATCAGGTAAAACATTGAACAGAGTAACAAACCAAGCGGCGGCAAGCATCGTCGCTATAATAAAACAAAAACGATTATGAACAAACGTACCATTCCGGCTATCATCATAGCCACACTTGCGGCAGGTGCAACCGCAGCCGCACCATATTATGATGTCAACATCACACAGCAGCTCTGCACACCGGCTTGTGTAGACGAGACACCCGTGTTCGCTCCGAAATTCTCCGTCAAGAGCATTGCCAACGTAGGCACATCACAGTATATCATCGTCGTGCACGTTGAGGGCGTAATAAACTACATCCCCTGCAACTGCGGCTCGTGCTGCACACGCTCACAAGTGGTGTCGCAAGACTTCACCATTCCTGTGTTCAGCGCCACCGCCATCAATTCGGCAACAATAGCAGTGGGAACCGTCCAGAGCGGCATAGCACGCATGTCGTGCTGCAGCTGTTCCAAGACTTTCGTTTCCGACTGCCCCGTAACGCTCACCCTTGTAACTACATAAAGCCATGATAGTTCTGATAGCTATAGCCACCATGATAGCCGCCACGCTCGCCCAACACCTTGGACTGGCCGAAGCCATTGCCCATGTTGTTGACAAGGTGGCATCATGCCCTCAGTGTTTCACTTTTTGGGTTACAATGTCGGCATTGCTCTACCTCGGCTACGATGTCTACACATCGGTGCTGGCGGCTATTGTGGTGGCATATCTGTCAAACTGGTTTTTGTTGTTGCTGCTTATCCTTCAACGAAAATTCACAAAGCTATATGAAAAAGAAAGACACACCACCGACCGCCTCGACCACTGAGGCAAAGGCAGAAAGCAAGCCCGAGGCGCAAACTTTCTTTCCAACGTTGCACATCTCGGCACAAAAAACATTGCTTATCCCACATTTTCGGGGCATTTGCCCCACATGTTAAACATATAAAAACTCAAACAAAATGAATTATAAACAGATGATTGAACAGGCTCGTGCCAATGGTATGGCTACTGAGAAGAAGATGTGGGCAGCAGTAGAAACTCTCTCTACCGACCTCCTTGCGCTTGAGCAGACCGACCCTAAGCTCTACTGGCACATATTGCGCCGTCAGCACGCCGTTCTCTACGGACGGCACTATTCTGAGAAGATGGCCAACCACGATGTGAACGCCCTCGTCTATAGCGGCATGTACGATGAAGAGGGTACGCCAACCGACGGAGGTGCACATTGGACTCGTATCAAGGTAGACGAGCTGACTAAGGGCATGAAGTTTCACGCTAACGTCAACGCATGGGACAAATATGTCGCCTTCAACTCTATGTATGCCGACCTTTGCGCTTGCATGAACGAAGATGAGATAATCAAAGCAGCCTACGCCTTCTACTTTTGTGATGACGACTGGCAGCCCTGCGAAGACGACTGCACTAAGGTATGGGACTACAACGCCCTGCACGCCACCCTCTAAATTTGGAATTTTACATTTGTTTTCTTCAAAGCCACTTTGCGCCAATTACACAAATCGCAGAGTGGCTTCATTTGTATCTTCGCCTTATACGCTCCCCTACCATGTCCGCTCCGCCAAATTAAAAACGTCTATCTTTGCTCATGAAAGAAACCCGAAAATATGACACAACGAAACATCAACCTTACGCTGCCCCGCTCATGGAACGAGTGCAGCACCGAGCAGTTGGAGCTTATCTCCCGCATTATGCTTGAGCAGATAGAGCGAGTCGACCGTTATCATCCCTTCGACATGCGCAACGTCAAGATAGCGTGCTTCTTCGTCTTGTCTGGCATAGAGATAGTGGAAGGCATAGACGAGTCGAAACCTCTCGAAGAGCAACACTACACTTGTCGATTCTCCCCCCCGAGCCGTCGCAACCGTTTCTTCCGTCGCAAGCAGCAGGAGGAAGATACCTTCCCCATCTACCTATGGCAGCTCAACTACTGGCTAACGCCAAAGCCGAAGACCGACGACCGCGACTCGGCTGAGTATCTTGCCTCTGGTGCCGGACTGCTCGACTGGCTCGACAACGAGCGTGGAGCTCACCTCACTCGCTTTCCCTACCTCACCCTTCGCCTACGCAACAAGCGTGGTCTGCTACGTCGCAAGATTGAGTTTGAAGGTCCTGCGCTGGATATGGACGGCTTCTCATGGCAGCAATATCGCTTTGCCTCCGACCTCATGGGCCAATACACCTCGCTCGCCAACAACCTTGTCAAGATGAAGCAGATGGGCAAGTTCACGGCCGAGCAGATAGCGCAGCAAGCCGACAGCGTAGATCAGGCACGCTCTATGTTCCTCGCCACCATCTTCAACCGCCGTATCGACTTCATCGACACCAACACCAACCTGAAGGTACACGATTTCCATTACGACACCCGCCAGTTCGACACCCAAGCCCCACTCTTCCGCCATTTCCCCGACCACCAATGGCAACCAATCCTATTCTGGTGGACCGGCATGATGAACACCCTCTCACGGCGTTATCCTCATGTGTTCAAGGTGCAGAAACTCGACCGCACGCAGCGACCCTCCACCCCACTTGAGATATACACCGCCACCATCGCCACCATGCAGAAATACGCCTCGCTCACCGAAGACCAGGTGAACAATCAGTCATATTCGCTTGTGCTGGAGCATTTGGAACGAATCTCGAAGGATAATGAGGAGATGGAGAAGATTCGCAACGCGAAGTGAAAAGCGAAAAATCCAATGGCTTATTAACGAAAATATAGAGTATGCAAAAGATTATGTTTAATGACAAGTACGGACTGACTGATGCCGTGCTTGCAAAGCGAAAGACGCAGACAAGGCGAATTATCACCAACAAGGAGATGCTTAAAGTCATCAAGAAGTTCGATACGTTGGGGGCGCTCTTTACTATTTACTTTCGATTTTTATTAAATCCTGATTTAAGAGAGCGATTCATATACAATCGCAGAGTGATGCGCTATCAAAAAAACGAGACCGTAGCTATTGCTCAGCCGTATGCCGACATTACGCCTCAAGCAGATTGGGCAAACTGTATGACTCGCAAAGAGGAAATAGGTTGGAATAACAAAATGTTTGTTCGTGCCGAAGATATGCCCCATCATATCCGTATAACCAATATTCGTATTGAGCGTTTACAAGACATAAAAAGCGAGGATTGCTTAAAGGAAGGTCTCTGGATGGCTGGAGACGTAGGACTTGAAGGTACGACGTATTGGTATCACGGTCTTGCCAATTCCTCGTTTCGCACTCCGCAGGATGCCTACGCATCCCTCATCGACCGCATCTCTGGCAAAGGCACATGGGAGAGCAATCCGTATGTATTCGTTTATGATTTTGAACTAATAGATTAGCGTATGTATCTAAAGATAAAACGTTGCAACCGTCCCGACTGCATCGTAATGCTCTGCCCAGATCGCGCCACAAAGAAATGGTGTTTCGTAAATCTTTCCACCGAACACGTCTGCACCTGTCGCTTCGACACTATCGATGATGCTTTTGCCGACCTGAGAAAGCGTGCGGAAGTAGCGAGCTTCTCCGTAATAGACAATCCCTTTGCTCCACATCTGACCGAGAATGCCATGCCGCCCCATGTTTCAAGTATGCCTAACTGCGTGGAAATATTTCGAGAGAATGAGGAGAGCGCACTGCGATTGCTGTGGGCAGGAGAAGTAGAGGAAGAGTAATTAATAATGTATTAACGAAAATATAGAGTATGAAGAACAGAGAAATGCACATTGCATTGCGTAATAGCGGCTATCGTTTTATTGGCGAGAAGTCTGGAGTTTATAACTACGGCAAGCCTTTAGGGTATGGCTTTTTAAGCGCTTATTTTCGCCCAGAGGAGGCGAAAATAGAAATATTGCTTATGGTAAAAGAGCCACCTCAGAAAGATAAACATCTAAATGCGATTTGGAAGAGTGTTCGTCACGACATATCGAGCGAGCATGAAGACTTGTACCTTAATTGCGTGCAGACCATCAAAGACTGCGAGGTAGAGATTTTCTCAACAACGCCTGTGGCTTGGCAATGTAACAGGTTTGTAAGATACGACTTTGAAGAAAACCCTTCGATGGATATATATTAAAGGATATGAATCTAAAAAGAAAATATAGAGAGTATGAAGAACGTAAAGATTTTCGCAAAGACCATTGAGCAGGAGGCCAAGGAACAGATTGAGAGGATGGCAGCGAGCAAGGCTTATCGCAACTGCCAAATTCGCATTATGCCCGACTGTCATGCTGGCAAGGGATGCACCGTAGGCACTGTGATTGAAACCCGTGGCAAGGTGGTGCCCAACACCGTGGGCGTTGACATCGGTTGTGGTATGCACGTTGTAGACTTGGGCTTTTCAGACATCGACTTGCCTTTGCTCGACCGCATCATCAACGACAACATTCCAAGTGGATTCAACGTGCACGAGAAGCCTTTGACTTCGGATTTGGTTGACCTTATGCAGTACGAAATCACATCGCTGTTGCCTCCATGGAAGCGATTTTTCGACATGGACTATACTATGCGCTCGCTCGGCACCCTCGGCGGTGGCAACCACTTCATCGAGGTGGACGTGGATAACATTGGACGCAAGTATCTTGTGATACATTCGGGTAGCCGCAATCTGGGCGTGAGGGTATGCAACCACTATCAGCAGTTGGCGGTAGAGGAGTGTGACGACAGCATGGAGCGCAATAACATCATCGCTGCGTTAAAGGCTTTTGGAAGACAGGATGAAATAGAAGATACGCTGCGCCAACTGAAGCCAGTTCCCAAGGACATGACCTACATCAGTGGTCCTACGCTTGGCAATTATTTCAGTGCCATGCGCATGTGTCAGATGTACGCCGAGGTGAACCGCCGACTTATGGCGCAAACCATCGTCAAGGGTCTCGGAATAAAGGTGTCGGGCGACTCGTTCACTACCGTACACAACTATATCGACACCTTCGGCGGCATCATACGCAAGGGAGCTGTGAGCGCAAAGCGTGGCGAGCCTCTGATAATCCCTCTGAACATGCGCGACGGTTCGCTTCTGTGTATAGGCAAGGGCAACGACGACTGGCTTCAGTCGGCTCCCCACGGTGCAGGCAGACTAATGTCGCGCTCGGCGGCCAAGAAGCAGCTCAGCATGGAGGAATACCGACAGCAGATGCACGACATTTACTCCACATCGGTATGTGAGTCAACAATCGACGAGTCACCAATGGCGTACAAGCCAGCCGAAGAGATAGAATCGCTTATAGCCGACACTGTGGAAATTAAAAAGCGCATTAAACCTATATACAATTTCAAAGCGAAAGAGTAAAAAATATACTGCGTTATCGTAAACTTTAACGAAAATATAGAGAATCATGGGAAGATATGCAACAATAGCGATATTAAGGTATTATTGCGCCCAAGCCGACATCACGCTCTACTCTCATCGGCTCGATGGTGTCTCCTTTCAGTATTGTGCCGGAGGATATGTCGTGAATGGCTATTTGGGACGTAGCAAGTCATGGTCTGATTTGAAGTATTGTATGCAGCAAAAACTTATCTTTTTGCTAAAGTATGGATCTGATTACAATCCTACAATATACAACGACGGAACAGTTATAGAGTGGCACAAAGAGCCGCACGCAATTCTGCCGTTAGCCAAACCTCTTATCGACAACAACGGCATGAAGACACACACACTTCTGCCACCCGAATGTGACGAGGAATTGCAGGATTGCTACAATCTTCTTAAACCATAGCAAGCGATAACGTATTAACGAAAATGTAGAGAACAATGAAGATAAAGACAACTCAAATTATTAAGAAGTTATATCCCTCTATGTTGAATTTCAGAATTAGGGTAAAGAATCAGCGAAAGTTGTACGAAGAACTTACGCGTCGTCTTTGGTGGAAATTTGAGGTGATTGAATACTGCGACAATAAAAAAGAGTTTGATATTTCTGTGTCGAATATAAAAGGTTATTTTGATTGGCGAGACTCCCGCTGTTTACGTTTTCCACCTAAGAAATACGTTCCTAAGAATCTTCCGCTTATGTACAAATCTAAACCGTTGTTTCATATCATCAGGTTAAAGGATAATCGTTTCAAGGTTGCCTGGATAAAGAATAAACATTAACAACTTAACGAAAATATAGAGAACAATGAGAACAATCAAATTTAAGGGCAAGCGTCTTGACAATGGCGAGTGGGTGGAAGGCTACTATAGAGGAAGCAATGAAGGCAAAGCTTTTATCTCAAGAATTAAAAGACCTCCTTTGTATTTTGCAGTTGACCCTGAAACCGTCTGCCAGTTTACAGGTTTGATAGATAGTGAAGGCAATGAGGTTTGGGAAGGTGATATACTTGAAGGTTCTAATACAGGAGAAATCTGTTTTGACCAAGGTGCTTTCCTTATTCACTCTATTTATGATAATGTTTTGTACTCTTTATTTAATTATACAACATGGGACGGAAAGATAACGTGTAAAGTTGTTGGCAATAAATTCGATAAGATTAGCGTATGAAAACAGAAGAATATGTAATCACCATCAAAAAGATGCAGGCATTCTGCAATTTGGTGGAAGGTTTTTATCCAGACCAATACAAGTTTGTATGTATGCAGCATGACATTTCGGAGCGTGAGGCGATGGACATGTACGCCAATCTGCGCAAGGTGGCTTCCGGGCAGTATTGGTGTATCAACGATAAATCAGACGACTATTTTTACACTATGATAAGTATGGCGCAGGAAGCTCGCAAATTACAGACGCTGAATAGTCTTATCAAAGATACCTCTGCTTCTGGTGAGTATGGAAAATCAAAAATCCTTGCCATATTTAAAAAAGGTGATGAATGTGTCCAGAAGGAGTTTGATTTGCAATGGCAGGCTACGTTTATCGAGATAGCCGAAATGATAAAGAATGGCTATGTATTGATGACTATCGCCCGACAGGTAGATTGTGTTGATGCCAGGGAGTATGTAGGCGAGAACGAAGACAAGAAATCACATATCCCTATCTATGATGGCGATGTGATGCTCTGCTATATAAATAAGCCGGAATTTTGGAGTTCGGATTATGAGGACAGCGGTCTGTATCTCTGTCAGAATGGTGGTTATCATCGTCTAATCTATACTCCTGGCAAAGGTTACGTAAGACACGGCGAGCCTGATACTGATGAGGATTTTGAGTTGGAAATTGAAGATAAAGCCTTCAGCAGCTACGTAATGACTATCAGTCAAAAGTGGTATAAACTTGGCAACTTTCATGCCAGCATCGGGTTCTTGATTGAAAAGCCGAACGATAAAGACGAGTAGCGTATGACAACAAATAATAGAGTACGTGCTTACGCCAAGACCCCGACAAAACCCACCACTCCCGCCAAGTGGCAGATACCCATGCGAAAGACCCCTGCAGGCAGAATGGAGTTTTATCTTGAGGGAGAACTGAAAGATAAGTTTTGTGAACTTTACCCCAAGACCTCCAACCGTCGTATGATGTTCTTGTTCGGTATAAAACTCTTTACCTTGCAACGTTTCAAGCGTAAACTTGGACTCAAGAGAGATGCGCAAGATATTAGTGATCTGCGCAAGGAGATGTGGCACAAGGAGCGACTGCGCTTAAAATACGATCTCGAACGCCAGACTACCTACCGCATCCCTTTGAAAAATCTCACGCATGTTGCGCACAACCACAAGAGCATGATGATACGCCAGTGCAACTACTTTGCCGACCCACTTGGAGACCCTTACATCGTTTGCTACGACAGCCAGACCCGACGCTCCGCAAAGCGCGAGGCTACGGCTGTAAGGCATGGGCTGAAGGTGGTGGAAGCGGACGAATAATTAACATTATAAAAACATAAATAATTATGAAAAGAGAAAACGACTGCCCGATGTGCTGTTAATGTCGGATAAAGCATCCACCTTAATGTCAAACTCAACTAAGGACGCTTGCATCTGCATCGAATCTGACGAACAAAGTGTAAGTTTCAAGGATGAACCGTCGGAAAGTGTAACGATGGATATTACAGCCGAGTATCGCAACATCGTTCAGTTGTGGCACCCTGCTACAGAAAAGCCTCATTGCATAGGTCAACTTCTCTGTTGGTGTCACGACGGAAAATTCTTCGTACACAACCATTATAGCCATGACGATGAAAATTGGCATTTATTCACCAGCACTAACAACGTAAAGCGTTATTGCTATATTTCCAATTTGGAACCCGAATGGTTCATTTGATATGACTGACATTAAGATTTCCGTGCATCCCGTTAGCCATCGGCTTGAATGGCGAGGATGGGGTAACTTCTCGCCCGCCCTTCGAGCCACCGACTACAAATGCCCACACTGCATAATGATTGAATATGACTGACCCTCACTACAAGCGCGGCACTATCCGCAAGGATGGCAAGCTGTATGGCCGCTATCCCGATGGCTCGCTCTATCGCATCTACTCCACCACCGACCGACCGTTCCTTCAGTTGGTGGACCGAGAGGGCGAGACGTTCCTTCGCATACGCCAAGCCACCGAACTGGGCTACACCGACTGTCCCTGCCCAGGAGCAGCCGACCTCAGTTATCCGTCTTCGGCTCTAAGGCGCAGTCGCACAGTCGGTGGGGGTAAGCTCGTAAACGCACTGACCGCAGCAAGTGGCGGAATCTGCGTGTTTGTTGAATTATAAAAGGAGAAATAAATTATGATTATAACGAATGATTGGCGGCTCTGGCTCGCATCAATGTTGTTTACGTTTGTCGTAACAATTTTGTTCATGGCTTACATTTGGCGGACAGAGCGAAAACCAAAGAAAGAGATAAAAAATGATAGAGAAATAGACTATCAGAATTGTGATAGGTATTTCTTGTGTGTGTTTACCAAAGGTGGTGGATGCGATTTGCACAGAGCCTCGTATGTCAAGCAGGTTGTTTCGGCTGTGAATAAAGATTATATCAACGTAATAATGGTCGATGGTGATGTAACGCATTATGATGATGTCGTATCGTATGAGTTCAAACACATTTCAGATGTGGCCTTGTATAATCTGAATACAGTAAAGAGAGTAACTGAATAGGCTTATAGAACATTTACGCACTGACCGCTGCAAGTGGCGGAATCTGCGTGTTTGTTGAATTATAAATTAAAGGAGAAACGAATTATGAGCTCCAATACAGAAAAAATAATCGTAAAGAACGAGGACACAGAAAAGGAAGAGGATGTAAAGCTCTTCTATTCTACCATTACTGACAATGTTGGTATCACTTGCGGCGACCAGGAGGTCTTTCTTACTCAAGACCAGTTTAAGGCATTGGCGTACCTTATGGAGCGTTGCTTCTATACGAGAGATATGTTGAATGAAGTGAGGACAGCCAAGAACTTTTGCGAGCTTACCTATACCGTCTATTCCTCTAACGATGAAAAGACATGGGAATTAGTAGAAAAAGGGTAATATGACCAACTACGACCTCTACCAATATCCTCGTGGAAACAACGACGGAGGTAGATTAGGCACAGACGTTTGCCCGACCATAACAATCAACTCGTTTCAGCAAAATGTATTTCTGATTGAAGAATATGATTAACATCACACCCTTAAATGTCTGTATGGGGGGGTAGCAGTAACACTGAATACCCGATACGAGCGACTTTGCATTGAGCATCTGATGTCACTCGCCCACTTTCCGAGGACAGGCGTAATGATTGAATATGACTAACATCACCATTTATCAGCGTTGTGGCGACCGCGACAAGGAAGCCTATTCGTTCAGTCGGTGCAGTGTTTATACAATCCCTGCTAACCCAATGAGCGACCGCATACAAAGAGCAATTTTAGAATATATATAACAATGATCACAAAACTCAACTTCACCGACCGCACCATCAAGAGCTATGCCATCCGCAAGCTCACGCCCAAGGAGTGTTTTCGCTTGATGGGCGTTCGCGACAACGTAATCGGCACGATGCAGAGCAGCAATGCCCAAGCAGCCGAACGTCTGCCCGACTGGAAGGGCAAGGGCAAGCCCGAAGACATGGCTATATCTGCCTCACAGCAATACAAGCAAGCAGGAAACAGCATTTGTATAGATGTGTTAGCATATCTATATCAAAATCTTTTCTACCCCGCTCCACCCAAGCCTCGCCCAGGCATGCAGCTCACACTCTTCGACGACCTCGATGACACCCTACCCGCTTTGCCGCCCGATGCCAACAAGAACGAGGAGAAGATATTCCTCACCACGTTCTCCGGCTATGACTCGCAGCTCATGGCAGCCGACGTGCTACGCGAGTGGCATCCCGATTTTCGATGGACGTGCAAGGGATGGAGCGACATCGACAAATACGCCTGTCAGATGCACAACCTCGTCTTTCCTCAGTTTGCCGACTGTGCCCTGGGCGACATCACCAAGATAGACTGGCACGAGGTGAAACGCTCGCTCCAAGGCCGCGAAGTGAACCTCTTCACCTATTCCTCGCCCTGTCAGGACATCAGTCAGGCTGGCAAGCAGATGGGCTTGCAGGAGGGCAGCGACACCCGAAGCGCACTGCTGTGGCGTGTGGCAGATGCCGTGGAGGTGCTTCGCCCCAAGTATCTCTTGCAGGAGAACGTGGCAGCACTGGTAAGCTAGAAGTTCATGCCCGACTTTCAGAAGTGGCTCGACAAGCTTTCGTCGCTCGGCTATGTGAGCCGTTGGGCGCGACTCAACGCCAAGAACTACGGTGTGCCGCAGAACCGCGACCGTGTGTTCTGCCTCTCCATGCGCCGTGACGTAGCCTTCGACTACCAGTTTCCCGAACCCCTCGAGCTGCTTACCCGACTGGAAGACGTGCTCGAAGATGAAGTGTCCGGCTGCTATTTCCTCAAGGACGATGCCGTGAGCAAGTTCCTCAAGGCGAACGACTCTGACAATGCCCTATTCATGCAGTTTCCCCTGCCACCGACACACGAGGCGGCAATGTTCCTCAAGACCGTGCTTCAGATATTCATGGAGCGACACGACGGATGGAACAAAGGCATTGAGTGGAACGAGAAGGTAATAAACGGTCATCGCCCTGCCATCGCCCTCCTCTACGAAATGTTCAAGGAGAACCCAAAGAAACTGGATGCAGAATATTGGCACGGCTTCTATGAAATGTTTAAGGAGAACATGGAGAGGAATAAGGATGCGAACTGACAACTCACCCGACCGTGTAATCCGTATCATAGCTGATATGATTAGGGGTGGTAGGTTGTTCACCTGCCCTGCCTCGATGTTCAGCGCAGAACGCTTCAACGGAGCCTTTCACGGTATAGCAATAACCATCATGTCGCGCACCGATTGCAGCGACGTATTCTTTGTAGCAGTAGAATTATGACAATCCCTTTCAACACCGAATCCGATGGCACATCACGCACTATCAAAGCCAATTATTTCAAGAAGGGTGCATACGATGTTCTTGACGTTTCTACCCAAGGAGCAAAATTCAAAGCCACTGGCGTCATCGTGATATATGAATAACAACCCTCGCCCCATCATCCTCGGCTCCTACAGCCCCTCGCAGAACGGTATCATCGTGTCGCCACACGGCATAGCCTTGTGCATAACCGGGGGAGGTAAGGGTCACGACGTGGATAAACCGAAAATATTGATAGAGTATGATTGACCGTTCCGTCCTCGTCCACTACCGCACCGAGGAAGCCAAAGCCTTCCGTCGTGAGCATGGCGACCGCGGAGGGTGTAAATACGGCGAAAAGTATCACCGCCCCAGTCCGTGGCCGTGGAGCAATTCGATAACAACTGTAACAAAAGACAACCTATTATGCTTAACATTCATCTGATACACGAAGCCAGAACCGAACACGCGAAAGCCGTGCGTCGCTTAATCGGCACTAACGACTTCCGTGATAAGGAATGGCATCTGCGACAAGGATGTTGGATGCAATGTATAGGTACTTCCCTCACCACTGACAATCTGATTGCAATATGTTACGATTAATAGTACAAATAATAAACAAAAAGAAATATGAGTCTTTACGCAGAAAAAATAATAGTCAGAGACCACGAACGTAATGAAGATGTTGATGTGGCTTTCGGGCACAACACTATTTGCGACTGTGTTACTATCCGCCGAGGAGAAGATACTGTTTGTTTGTCGGACGACGAGTTCGATGCCCTTGCAGTGTTGATGATACGCGACTTTGTATCGAGGGAGAGTATCGAAAAAGCAATAGAGTTAACCAGTACAGACAAGAAGAACCCATATCGCATATTCATAGCACGAACTGTGGATGATGAAAAATGGAATGGGGATGATTGACTTTCGCATAGCAGCCTTCCGAGGCCGTGCCCCCGATAATCCGTCCAACCGCAAGCATCCCTCCAACGGACGCTTCTTTCAGCGAATGGAGATAAACGGGGGGGTACAACCAACACCCTCACATCAGTAGGCAAAGACAATATGGTATTGATAACGTATGATTAAACAAATCCCTTTCGTACAACGCACATCCCAGCTCTGCCCACGTCGGGGGGGGTATTCCACGGCATTGTCCGCCCGCTACGACGGATGGGCAGGGCTCTACGATGAACACGGACAGCACACCATTGTATTGATAGAATATGAATAGGCATACATTAAATTGTCCGTCCGGCATCTGCTGCGTCCTGACATCCCATTACGCAAGAGAAGGATGGGCGAATATAGCAAGCAATACAACATCACAATGCAAAGCACCTACAGTATTGATAGAATATGAATAACAATTTAAAATAGAGACATTATGAGTCAAAAAGAAACAAGAAGCATCCCTAAAACGGGAGCAAAAACTTTCGAGAATGAGAAACTATCAGCTTTTCTCCACAGTTTGCCTGTAGACGCTATGCTTTATTCGCCTCTGTTAGGTTATATGGAGGTGCATAATTTCAACGCCTCGGGTGTTGTGCTGGGCCTCCATCATCCTGACGAGAATGAAGCATACGACCATTTTTTTCTTTACAACGGGCGTATAGCGCGTTTTGACAAAGGAGAGTGTATGCTGTTTCTCTCGCATCTTTACCGAAGTTGGAATGTGCTCAAATTCCAGCCGGGTGACATCGTGGTAATGGATATTAAGTATGAAGATGGCAACATTCTGACCTACATTGTGATTTTCAGCGGAGTGGAATCTACTGATTATCCCAAGATAAGGACATACGCCTGCTTATGCAAAAACAGCGACGTGCTTACTTTTAACGCTCAGCTTGACCTTCGCGGTACACGCGAAGAAGAAGAAAGCATCGAACTGAGATACGCTACGCCTACGGAAGAAAAACTTCTCAACAATTCCGTGGAGAAAATCGGGAAAAGATGGGACAAGGAAAAGCAACGTCTTGTGTTATTGGATTCTGAAAACCCCAATTTGGAGCAGCTGCGCGAGGATTTCAATGCCTTGCAGAAAGAATACAATCGCTTGACTGAATATTGCATAAAGCTGGAGCATGAGCGTGACGAAGTTCTAAAGAGGGCAGAGCAAGAGGCAGGTAGAATACAAGGGATATTATGCCAGTCTATTGAACGATTGGGGACAGGGCAAAACGCAGACCGATGACTGACAAGTATTACATCGGATGGGTACGCAGCGGCAAGGACGGTAAGGGCCTCGTAAAGTACCGACCGCGCAAGCAGATAGCCAATGCCGTGACAACCTCACCGCCTGGCTGCTTTGCCGACCCTCGCGACGGACTGGGCAACACCACACCGCATATTGTATATAAATTTGAATAAGATATGAAACTAAGAATAATTTCAATGGAGGTTTATAAAGGTTGCATCCCAGAACCTGTTTATATGGTTCAGAAATATGTCGGAGGCTGTATCTTCGGCAAATGGGTAAACATCAAAGGTTTTTCCGACAAAGAAAAAGCAGTGGCATTAATGTCGCTGTTGAATAATATGTAATAAAAACTATAGAAACAATGAAAACAGAAGAAATCAACCCTGGCGACATTCTTTACGACGAAGAGCGAAAGATGTTAGTAAAAGTGGCGCGAGTAGATGAAGATGGAGTAGTAAAGTATTCGGCATATACCGACATGCGAAGAA
>ERZ1026874.178-NODE-178-length-43702-cov-17.246157_pt1 | contig 43702 bp, 41 predicted proteins | sample MGYA00380167_ERZ1026874 | MGnify/ENA primary metagenome ERZ1026874 (study PRJEB33269, sample SAMEA4719803) | human gut metagenome | biome: human-associated habitat; feature: organic feature; material: feces | place: Cameroon | collected 2013-10 ...
GACGTATACAGCAAGAAGAAAGAGCCTGTACGTGTTCCATTTGATGCAGAGAAGATCAACCGTATGCTTGGAACAAATATTTCTGAGGAAGAGATGCTTGGATACTTCAAGAAGATTGATCTTGATTATGATGCAGAGACGAAAGAAGTGATCGCACCGACATTCCGTCACGATCTGTTCAGATTAGCTGACCTTGCAGAGGAAGTTGCAAGATTCTTCGGATATGACAATATCCCAACAACACTTCCATCCGGAGAGGCTACAACAGGTAAGCTTCCGTTTAAGCTTCGCATCGAGCAGGTGGCAAGTGATATTGCTGAGTTCTGTGGATTCAGCCAGGGAATGTCTTATTCCTTTGAAAGCCCGAAGGTATTTGACAAGCTTCTTCTTCCGGAAGACTCAGAACTGCGTAATGCAATTCCGATCATGAATCCGCTCGGAGAAGATTACAGTATCATGCGTACAACATCCTTAAACGGTATGCTGACTTCTCTTGCAACAAACTACAACAGAAGAAACAAGAATGTCCGTCTGTATGAGATGGGTAATATTTACATTCCGCAGGAGCTTCCACTGACAGAGCTTCCGGATGAGAGAATGCAGTTTACACTTGGAATGTATGGAGATGGAGATTTCTTCAACATGAAAGGTGTAGTGGAAGAGTTCTTTGAGAAAATCGGTATGAAGGGCAGAGAGAAATACGATCCGAATGCAGGAAAGTCATTCCTTCACCCGGGACGCCAGGCAAATATCATTTATGACGGAAAAGTAGTTGGATATCTCGGAGAGGTTCATCCGGAAGTTGCTGATATTTATGGAATCGGTGAGCGTGCATATGTTGCAGTTCTGGATATGCCTGAAATCATCCCATATGCTACATTTGACAGAAAGTACACAGGAATTGCTAAATATCCTGCAGTGACAAGAGATATCAGTATGGTTGTTCCAAAAGAGATTCTTGTTGGACAGATCGAAGATGTGATCGAGAAAAAGGGCGGCGCTCATTTAGAGAGCTTTAACCTGTTTGACATCTATGAAGGTGCTCAGATCAAAGCCGGATTCAAGTCAGTTGCTTATTCTATCGTATTCCGTGCAAAGGATAAGACACTGGAAGAAGCTGAGATCACAGCAGCAATGGATCGCATTCTTTCCGGTCTGGAAGAACTTGGTATTGAGCTGAGAAAGTAAGAAGAGAGGGTAAGAGCATTGAAAACAAGTGATTTTTATTATGATCTTCCGGAGGAACTGATTGCACAGGATCCTCTGGAGGACCGCTCTTCCTCCCGCCTTATGATGCTTGATAAAGAGACAGGGAAGACAGAGCATCATGTATTTCGTGAGATTATCGATGAACTGAATCCGGGCGATTGTCTGGTTATCAATGATACGAAAGTAATTCCGGCCAGACTGATCGGAGCAAAGGAAGACACCGGAGCAAAGATAGAAGTGCTTCTTTTAAAACGAGGGGCAGATGATGTCTGGGAGACATTGGTAAAGCCTGGAAAAAAGGCAAGACCGGGGGCAAGAATCAGTTTTGGAGACGGCCTGCTTGTCGGAGAAGTTATGGATGTAGTGGAGGAAGGAAATCGTCTGATCCATTTTGAATACGAAGGAATCTTCGAGGAGATTCTGGATCAGTTAGGTCAGATGCCGCTTCCACCGTATATTACACATCAGCTTCAGGATAAGGACAGATATAATACTGTCTATGCAGCACATTCCGGTTCTGCGGCAGCACCGACAGCCGGACTTCATTTTACGCCGGAGCTTCTGGAAGAGATTCGTGCAAAAGGGGTAGAGATCGCACCGGTTACACTTCATGTCGGACTTGGAACGTTCCGTCCGGTGAAGGTAGATGATGTAGAAAAGCATCATATGCATTCTGAATTTTATATGATTACTGAAGAGTCTGCACAGAAGATCAACCATGCAAAAGAAGCAGGACATCGTGTCATCTGTGTCGGAACAACAAGCTGCAGAACAATCGAATCCGCTGCCGATGAGAATGGAAGATTAAAAGAATGCAGTGGTTGGACAGAAATCTTTATCTATCCGGGATATCAGTTCAAGATTCTGGATGCGCTGATCACGAACTTCCATCTGCCGGAATCTACACTGATCATGCTTGTTTCTGCATTAGCCGGAAAAGAGCATGTGATGGCAGCGTATGAGGAGGCAGTAAAAGAAAGATATCGTTTCTTCAGTTTTGGGGATGCGATGTTCATACGATAGAAAGGGACAACCTATGTCAGAAAATGATTTTATCATTGTAGATGAAGAAGAGACAAACAAGGAAGACAACAGACAGGACACTGGCAGGGAAGAAGAAAAAAAAGAAGTGACAACTTCTGACCATTCTGAAAAAGATGATGACGGATATGAGAGAATATGTTTTATTTGTCATCGCCCGGAGAGTGTGACGGGAAAGATGGTTGAACTTCCGAATAATATCGCGGTGTGTCCGGACTGTATGCAGAGAAGCTTTGATATGATGAACAATAGTTCGATGGATCTGAGCAAGATGATGAACATTCCGGGCGTACAGTTTTTGAACCTTTCGGATCTTGATAATCTGCAGCCAAAGGCACAGAAGATCAAACAGAAGAAGAAAAAACCGAAAGAGTTTAAACAGTTGGATATTAAGAATATTCCGGCACCACATAAGATCAAAGCACGTCTGGATGAATATATCGTTGGACAGGAGTATGCAAAGAAAGCAATCTCTGTTGCAGTTTATAATCATTACAAACGTGTAGCAACAGGAACAATGGATGAGATTGAGATAGAGAAATCAAATATGCTCATGATTGGGCCTACAGGATGTGGTAAAACATATCTGGTTAAGACACTGGCGAAGCTTTTAGATGTGCCGTTGGCGATCACAGATGCAACATCTCTTACAGAGGCAGGATATATCGGTGATGACATCGAAAGTGTTGTTTCCAAGCTTCTTGCAGCAGCAGACAATGATGTTGAGCGTGCGGAACAGGGAATTATTTTTATCGATGAGATCGATAAGATTGCCAAGAAAAAAACTTCCAGTCAGAGAGATGTGAGTGGTGAATCTGTGCAGCAGGGAATGCTCAAACTCTTAGAGGGAAGTGAAGTTGAAGTTCCGGTAGGCGCGAACAGCAAGAATGCAATGGTTCCACTGACAACAGTGAATACAAAAAATATTCTGTTTATCTGTGGAGGTGCATTCCCGGATCTTGAAGACATTATCAAAGAGCGTCTGCAGAAGAAAACGTCGATGGGCTTCAATGCAGAACTGAAAGATACAGTCGAGCATGATGAAGAGCTACTCTCTAAAGTGACAATTGAGGACTTAAGAAAATTCGGTATGATCCCGGAGTTCTTAGGACGTCTTCCGATTGTATTTACATTAAAGGGACTCGACAAAGAGATGCTTGTCAAGATCTTAAAAGAGCCGAAAAATGCAATTTTAAAACAGTATCAGAAGCTGCTGGCATTAGACGAAGTGAAGCTTGAGTTTGATGACAGCGCATTAGAAGCAATTGCAGAAAAGGCAATGGAAAAAGATACCGGAGCCAGAGCACTGCGTGCGATCATTGAGGAATTTATGCTGGATATTATGTATGAGATTCCGAAAGATGATAATATTGGAGAAGTAACAATTACAAGAGCTTATATAGAAGGTACCGGCGGACCGGTTATTCAGTTGAGAGGCCAGGCAGTACCGAGATTAGATGGATAAAGTGAGATTTTAGAAAGAGAAGTTTTGTTCAAAAATCTGAAAACTGATTGGGGAATTAGTTTAAAAAAATCACAAAAAGGAAGAGAGAAAAATGGACACATACAGATACTTACTGGATTTAGCAATTATTCTTATATCTACAAAATTACTTGGACTATTAACAAGACGAGTACAGATGCCGCAGGTTGTTGGCGCACTTCTGGCGGGATTGATCCTCGGACCGGCAGGATTTGGAATTCTGGCAGAGACTTCATTTATCCATGAAGTTGCAGAAATCGGAGTTATTGTTCTGATGTTTACTGCAGGTATGGAGACGGATATCAAAGAGCTGAAAGCAAGTGGAAAAGCTTCTTTTATTATTGCTCTTTGTGGTGTGATCGTTCCACTGATCGGAGGTTATGGTGTTGCCTGGTTCTTTAACCGTCCAAGCATGGCAGGAAGTAACCTGTCATCCCCTGTAGTTCTTCAGAATGTCTTTATTGGAGTTGTACTCACAGCAACGTCTGTAAGTATTACAGTAGAGACATTGAAAGAATTAGGAGCATTGAAGAGCCGTTCAGGAAATGCAATCCTTGGTGCTGCGATCATTGATGATGTTCTCGGTATTATCGCACTGACAATCGTTACAAGTCTTGCAGATGATTCTGTAAAGCTTGGAATGGTTCTGATCAAGATCATTGGATTCTTCGCATTTTCAGGTGTTGTCGGATTCATTTTCTATAAGATGTATAAGAAATGGGTTGACGGAGCTGAGAAGGAACTGCATCGTCATACGATTATTGCGTTTGTATTCTGCTTGCTTATGGCATTTATCGCAGAAGAAGTTTTCGGTGTTGCAGATATTACAGGTGCATATATCGCAGGATTAATTATTTCCAACGTACAGAGATCTACTTATCTGGAGTCTAAGTTTGATACGTTGTCTTACCTGCTTCTGTCACCGGTATTTTTCGCAAGTATCGGTCTGAAGGTAAACCTTCCACAGATGTCAGTATCCATCATTATGTTCGCAGTTGTTCTTACAGTTGTGGCAGTTCTTACTAAGATAGTCGGCTGTGGACTTGGTGCAAAGCTTTGTGGTTACAAGAACTATCAGGCAAAACGAATCGGAGTGGGAATGATCTCCCGTGGTGAGGTTGCCTTGATCGTAGCAAGTAAAGGTTCCGCACTCGGACTTATGAGTTCTTCCATCTTAGGACCGGTTATCGTGGTGGTTGTTATTACAACAGTCATCACACCGATTCTTCTGAAAGTAGTGTTCGCTCCTGGAACAGGACCGTCAACACAGGTAGAAGCTGCAAAGAAGGTTACAAGCTACTATGAGAATCGAGAAGATAACAGATAGAACAAAAGAGAAAAGAATCGATAAAAGATATTGTAGAAACTTTGAGGTCATGGGACAGTTAAAGCTGTCTCATGACCTCAAATGTGTTATAGAGGTTTAATTGTCCGTATCCCCATTCACGGTTAGGGTATTCCATACTGTCTGGTCGGATGGCTCCAAGAACAAGAAGGCTTTTGATCTGGAATACATCGATGCCGGGCATTTTGCGTTCATAGAGCTGCCATTCTAACATAAGTGCGACTGCCCCGGCGGTGATAGCAGCTGCGGCGCAGGAGCCGCTGCGCACGGCAAAACGGTCTCCTGGAAGAGCTCCTTTGATATTAATCCCGGGAGCAGTGATGGAAGGATTTTCAAATCTTGTTCTTGTATAGCCGCGTCCGGATGCCTGGGCGACTGCACCATTGCTGCCGTCGTAATAGGAGACCGTCAGAGGACTAGGGGCATTGGCCGGGTTTGTAAGAGTCGTGTAAGGATCTGATTCAAGGAAATAGACTTCTCCGTCTAAAAATTCTGTGACAGGAAGCCAGATATGGAAATCACCATTAATCAGGCGGGTCGGTTCTACGATGATTTTCCAGATGCCTTCTGCCGGGGTACGGAAACGGAAGAAGATGAGTTCAGAGTTTGCTTTTTCGACCAGAAGCCGGTAGTCAACAGAGACGCGGGTCTTTTCAAAGAGAAAATCAATGTCTGCGCTTGTGCCTACATGAAATGGAATTTTGGATGTATTTTCCCCGGACGGTGAAATAATTGAAATTGAGAAGAGATTGGGGATCAGTACCCAAAGTTCCAAAGTGAAACCGGATACATTTTCACCAACCCGGATCTCTACAGTTTTACGGTCATTTTCTGACTGGATCGTATTGAAATAATGATGACGTTTGTCTGCTTCATTTCCCGTGCCGACCACAGCAATCCGGTCGGGCATCAGACTGTAGCTGCCAAGTAATGCGGGAAGCGGAAGCGTGCCGACATGACCGCCAAGATTAGAGCCTATAGTGATACACATGACAAGTGGAAGCCCCAGTTCATCTGCCAGATCATTCAGATATTTTAATCCAAGGATCAGATCTGTTTCCTGATAGCAGACGGCTGTTTCCGTGATGCAGTAATAATCCCGCAGATATTGCTTCGCTTGTTTTAATTTGACAACAGCGAGAGTAGATTCCGGAGCGGCTCCCAGAAACTGTTCGTCAGCGTCAGCATTTCCGGCAGCGAGACTGGCAATATAAGTTCCATGTCCGTCGATATCGACAGAAGGGACCTGTGATAGTGGGGAATCAGAAGAAAGTGCCAGATCAATCTCTTCCTTACGGTATTCACTTCCGTAGAAAAAGTCTCTGGGTGGAGTTCCGCTTTGGATAGTCTGATCCCAAAGTGCCGCAATTCGCGTGGTACCGTCCAGATTGCGGAAAACTTTGTTTTGATAGTCAATCCCGCTGTCAAGAAATCCAATCAGAACGCCTTTTCCTTTTAATTGAAGTGCCGGATAGTTCTGTACGGGAAGGATGCCGGTCTGGTTCAATGTTTCCATAGCGACAGGAGCAAAACAATTCGGAATGGAATTATAAGAAAAACGCGTCAGAGAGATTGGTTCTACAAGTTCTTTGGAAAAATAAATGCACTGATATCCAAGTCCGGCATCCTGGATACATGGATCTTTTTTCAGAAGTTCATTGAACAGTGGAGTGCGCAGCGGATTACTGATGAAGTCGCGTGTATCTTCGGAGAGTATCTGTTCCCTGCAAGTTTCAAGATCATTCATAAGATGACTCCTGAGTTGAGTTGTAGAAAGGATATGCAAGAAGGATTCTATTTATGAAATTAGTCTAAAAATAATAGAAAATGACTTCAAAAACTGGAAGAATACGATATAATAAGACCAAGAGAAATTGTAGATCACCTTTCTGGTGGTTGAGATGATACAGCAATGATAAGAAGGGAGATTTCAGTATGAAAGATTTTTTTGAAGATTTAGGAAAACGTCTGAGCGAGACAGCAGAGGCAGTGACAGCAAAGGCAGGAGATGCGATTGAGATACAGAAATTAAAAGCACAGATCAGAGAGCTTGCAAGAGGAAATGCAGAAGATCTGATGGAACTTGGTCAGAGTATTTATGACAGATTTGAGAATGGAGAAGAACTGGATGAGGCTTCCAAGGGACTGTGCGAGGCAATTGCAAGCCGCAAGGAAAGCATAGAAGAGTATGAGAATAAGATTGAAGGGCTCAAAGGTGCGTGTGAGTGTACACGGTGTGGCAAGATGGTTGCGAAAGATATGGCTTTCTGCCCATACTGCGGATCACCTGTAACAGAGGAAGAAGATATTTTTGAAGCGGATGATCTGGCTCAGGAAGTAAGAGAAGAGGCAGAGGAAGCAGAAGAGAGCGTTACAGAGGCTGCGGAAGCAGCAGTTGAGGCGGTTACTGAGGACGCAGAAGAAGCAGTGGATGCAGTAGAAGAGTCTGTGAAAGAAGAGACAGAAGAATAGTTTCAAGGAATTAAGGGAGAATGGAACGTGAAGGTTGTTATATTAAGTTTTACACAGGCAGGAACAAGACTTGGTGAGAGAATTGGAAGTCAGTTCCGGAACGAAGGGATTACGTGTCAGAACTATGCACCTGCCGGATATGCATTCGCTGACGTTCTTCCGTTTCCGGAGAATCCAAAAGAGCTGATCAGGGAAGGATGGGGAGAGACATCCTTCCTTTTTATTGGTGCAGTTGGAATTGCAGTGAGATATATTGCACCTTATGTAAAGGATAAATTCACTGATTCAGCGGTCGTAGTCATGGATGAAAAATCAGGATATGTGATTCCACTGCTGTCAGGACATCTCGGGGGTGCGGTGGAACTTTCCAATCAGCTTGCAGTATGGACCGGTGCAGTTCCGGTACAGACAACAGCGACTGATGTTCAGGGGAAATTTGCAGTAGATGTTTTTGCAAAGAAGAATCACCTGCATCTTACAGAGCGCGAAGCAGCGAAGCAGATATCAGCCGCAGTGCTGGATGGAAAGCAGGTCGGTCTGTGGATCGGTGAAGGACTGGTATTTGAACAGGAAGATTTTCAGAAAAGCTGTTTAAAAGAACTTATACCATGTGGTTCACAGGAAGAATTGTACTCCTTTGCAGAGGAACATCCTGTGATCGTGATCACAAAGACCGCAGAAGAAGGGAGACAGTTCGTGGAATCCCTAGCGGGTTCTCTGTGGGGAGATGTCAGGAATAACGTATGTGGATGTGAGCGTAAGCCATGCATTCTCCTTTTGTATCCAATCAATATCACGGCAGGAGTAGGCTGTAGAAAACAGATTTCAAAAGAACTTTTTGAAAAGGGTCTAAACGATGTTCTGGAAGGATATGGACTTGAACCTACGCAGTTAAAACAGCTTGCATCGATTGATCTTAAGAAAGAAGAACCTGCGATTTTGGCCTATGCGCAGAAATATAAAGTGCCGTTTGCAACTTATCCGGCAGAACAGTTAGAGAAGATTACAGAGGTATCAGCTACATCACGGTTTGTGAAACAGGTGACAGGTGTTGACAATGTGTGTGAGAGAGCTGCACGGACAGCAGATGCTGACGGAGAACTGCTGTGTCCCAAGTGCATAAGAGAGCAGATGACGGTGGCATTGACAGAGACAGAAGTAACACTTCAATTTTAAAACGAAAGAAAGTTCCAACAAGTTGAAGAAAACGTGTTTTTGCTTTATAATCAGTGACAGAGTAAAAAGAAAGGGTTCGATGGATGATTATGAAAGAGCATACGCATTTCCGGGAGGACGGAACAGAATATACCCACGTGCATCATAACGGAGATGGGGTGGCAGAGTCACATGTACATCATCACGATCATGGCGGCACAGGACATGTTCACCGTCATGTACACAGTGCAGAAGAAAAGAAGAAGGTAATGAATCGTTTATCCAGAGCAATCGGACATCTTGAGGCAGTGAAGCGAATGGTGGAGCGTGATGAGGATTGCAGTGAAGTACTGATCCAGCTTGCGGCAGTTCGTTCTGCGATCAATAATACAGGAAAAGTGATTTTGAAGAATCATCTGGATCATTGTATTGTGGAAGCTATTGAGCAGAATGATATGGAGACAATCCGTGCTCTTGACGAGGCAATCGATAAGTTTATTAAATAAATGTAAATGTGGGTGATTTGATGAAGAAAAATATTCTTATTTTTGCCGGTACGACAGAGGGACGACAGCTGGCAGAATACGCCGTTAAAGAAGGAATTCCCTGTATCGTAAGTGCTGCGACAGAATATGGGGAAGAACTATTGGAAAATGATCTGCAGTTGCGAAAAGAGAAGCATAAGAAATCAGAACTTCGAGTGATCCACGGACGTATGGATCAGCAGGAGATGGAAGCATTCTTTGAAAAAGAGCAGGTGGGGCTTGTCATAGATGCGACGCATCCGTTTGCAGTTATAGTGACGGAAAATATACAGCGGGCATGTAAAAACAGCGGAATAGAGTATTTACGATGTTTAAGAGATTTTTTGACAGAAGCAAAGGCAGTCAGGTCAGGAAAGCTTGCTTGTGAAAGAAAAAATACGATTACTAAGAGTGACAGTTCTGTAGTCTGTGTGAATAGCGTGGAAGAGGCCGTGGACTATCTCGAGCAGACGCAGGGAAATATACTGATAACAACAGGCAGTAAAGAACTGGATAAATATACTCGTTTGACAAATTATAAAGAGCGGTGCTATGCAAGAGTACTTTCCGTACTCCCTTCAGTGATGCAGAGCATAGATCTCGGATTTTCAGGGAAGCATCTGATTGCAATGCAGGGCCCGTTTTCCATGGAAATGAATCTTGCACTTCTTCATCAGACAGAGGCAAAGTATTTTGTAACAAAAGAATCCGGAAAGAATGGAGGATTTGCAGAAAAACTTGAGGCAGCAAGGCAATCAGATGCAGTTCTTCTTGTAATTGGAAGACCCGGGGAAGAAGGAGTATCTGTAGAGGAAGCTAAGCAGGAGATGAGAAAATGGAACAGGGATTGATACACATTTATTGTGGAGACGGAAAAGGAAAGACATCAGCGGCGATCGGACTTGCAGTACGTGCTGCAGGAAGTGGACTTAAAGTTTTATTTACCCGGTTTTTGAAAAATGAATCCTCCGGAGAACTGGTGATCCTCGATGATATTTCTCAGATTAAAGTGCTTCATCTTGAAAAGTCTTATGGATTTTTTAAAAATCTTTCCGAAGAGAAAAAACAGGAAGTAAGGGAAACTTATCTGCAACTTTGGAGAGCGATTGAATTAGAGGTTCTTACAGGAAGATATGATGTGCTTGTAATCGACGAGTTTATGGCAGCGTATAAGTATGATCTCATTCCGAAGGATGAAGCAATTGAGTTTTTGAAGAAGAAACCGAAGGAACTGGAGATTGTTCTGACTGGACGAAATCCGGATGAAAAGCTTGTAGAACTGGCAGATTATGTGTCAGAAATCAAGAAAGTGAAGCATCCGTTTGATCAGGGAATTTATGCGAGAAAAGGGATTGAGTACTAATGAAAGAAATCGGAAAGACCAGATCAGGGCTTCAGATGGGCTATACGACCGGAAGCTGTGCGGCAGCGGCGGCAAAAGCAGCAGCGGAAATGTTGCTTTCAAGTGAAGAAATTTGTCAGGTGAGATTGCTGACGCCGAAGGGGATTGAACTGTATCTTGAATTAGAAGACATTGTGCGTAATAAGTCAGAAGTTTCCTGTGCCGTGCGAAAATACAGTGGAGACGATCCGGATGTGACGAATGGAATACTTGTTTATGCAACAGTTCAAAAAGTTCGGGAGACAGATAAAAGAGTTTGCGAGAACGGTGAATTTGCTGTTGGGAAAATCATTTTGGATGCAGGTGTCGGAATCGGACGAGTTACAAAACCCGGATTAGAACAGGCAATCGGTCAGGCAGCAATCAATAAAGTACCGCGGAGAATGATCTGCGAAGCAGTAGAAGAGGTTTGCGGAAAGTATCAATATACAGAAAATCTGAACGTGATTATATCCGTGCCGGAAGGGACAGTGGTTGCGAAGAAGACATTTAATCCAAGACTGGGAATCGAGGGAGGAATCTCAATCTTAGGAACAACAGGTATCGTGGAACCAATGAGTGAGAAGGCACTGACAGATACGATTTATCTGGAAATGAAGATGCTAAAAGAAAATGGAACAGATTGGTGTTATGTTGTTCCGGGTAATTATGGGATGGACTTCTTACGGGAAAAGCTGCAGGTGGATACAGCGCTTTCTGTAAAATGCAGTAATTATGTCGGTGAGACAATTGAGGATGCAAAGCTTCTTGAGATGAAAGGTATTCTCTTGATTGGGCATATCGGTAAGTTTATCAAGCTGGCAGCAGGGGTGATGAATACACATTCCAGACAGGCGGATTGCCGAATGGAAGTACTTGGTGTGCATGCGGCTATGAATGGCGCGGATGCAGCAGTTGTACGGGAAGTCATGGATTGTATCAATACAACGGAGGCAATGGAAATACTGCGTAGGGAGAACCTGGTTGAGCCGGTGATGGAAAGCGTGATGAAACGGATTGAATTCTTCTTAAAGAACAGAGCAGGAGAAGAACTAGAAATCGGTGTGATTTTATTTTCAACAGAAGATGGCATTCTTGGAAAGTCAGAAAATGCGGATGAATTGTTAAAGAAGATACAGGAGAATGGATGAAACAAGCAGGAAAATTTTATGGAATCGGAGTGGGACCGGGAGATCCTGAATTAATGACATTGAAAGCAGTTCGAACAATCAGGGAATGTGATGTAATAGTGCTTCCGGTTTCAAATAGAGAATTGACAGAGCCGTTACTGCCAGAACAAAATGAGATGGAAAACAAGGCAGCGGGATATCTGGAAAGCTGTACAGCTTATCAGATAGCAGTGCAGACAGTTTCGGAGCTTAAGGAAAAGCAGATTCTTTTTCTCCCAATGCCAATGATTAAAGATAAAGAAAAGCTGAGAAAGATTCATGCACGAGGAGCAGAAGTGATAGAACAGCTTCTTGAGAAAGGATGGAATCTGGCATTCCTGACGTTGGGAGATCCAACAGTTTATTCTACATGTATGTATGTGGAGCAGATGATTGAACAGGATGGTTATCAGGTTGAGACAGTTTCAGGAATCCCATCTTTTTGTGCAGCAGCTGCAAGATTGAATCAGCCACTTGGAGAACAGGAAGAGCAGATTCATATTTTACCGGGCTCTTATGAGGCAGGAGAAGGTCTGCAGTTATCGGGAACAAAGATTTTGATGAAGACCGGGAAAAGGATGGGACAGATAAAAGAGTTTTTACAAGGGAGCAGTCAGGATATCTGTCTTGTAGAAAACTGTGGAATGGACGACGAACATATTGTCCGGTCAGTGGAAGAGATTTCAGAAGATGCGGGATACTATTCCCTTCTAATTGTAAAAAATAGGAAAAGATAGAAAAGGCAGGAAGAATTATGATTACATTTGTAGGAGCAGGTCCGGGAGCAGAAGATCTGATTACAGTACGCGGACAAAGACTTTTGAAAGAAGCAGACATCGTGATCTATGCGGGTTCTCTTGTGAACCCGGGATTACTTAAACTGTGTAAAGAAAAGTGTGAGATATATAATAGTGCAAAGATGACATTGGAAGAAGTGTTAGAAGTAATGGTGAAGGGCCATGGGGACGGAAAAGAAATCGTACGTCTGCATACAGGAGATCCTTGCCTTTATGGTGCGATTCGAGAGCAGATGGATGAACTGAAGAAACTTGAGATACCATATGAAGATTGTCCGGGTGTCAGTTCATTTTGCGGAGCTGCGGCAGCACTGGAAGCAGAGTATACATTGCCGGGGATCTCTCAGTCTGTCGTGATCACGAGAATGGCGGGAAGAACACCAGTGCCGGAGAAAGAGTCAGTTAGAAGCTTTGCGGCACATCAAGCGACGATGGTTTTATTCTTGAGCACAGGACTGTTAAAGGAACTTTCAGCAGAATTGATCGAAGGCGGATACAACGAAGATACACCGGCAGCTATTGTCTATAAGGCAACCTGGCCGGATCAGAAAGTACTTCGCTGCACAGTAGGAACGCTGGAACAGACTGCACGCGAGGCGGATGTCACCAAGACAGCGCTGATCGTAGTCGGAGAAGTGCTTGACGGGACTTATGAGAGATCAAAGCTTTATGATCCGACATTTACGACAGAATTTAGACAAGCATCCTGTTCTAAGAAAGATTCAGGACAAACTGGAGAGGATCAAAGTACAGAGATGAGACAGGAAGCAGAGGGACAGAACAAATGAGCACAGTATATGTAGTAGGACTCGGACCGGGAGCAGAAGAGCAGATGACAGTGCGTGCACAGAAGGTGCTGGAACATTGTCCGGTTCTGATTGGTTACAATGTTTATATTGACCTTGTGAAAGAACAGTTTCCGGAGAAGACATTCCTAAGTACACCGATGCGGAAAGAACCGGAACGTTGCAGAATGGCTTTTGAAGAAGCAGAAAAAGGTCAGGATGTTGCAATGATCTGTAGCGGAGACGCCGGAGTCTATGGAATGGCAGGATTGATCTTCGAGATAGGAAAAGAATACCCTTCCATCCAGATTGAAGTGGTTCCGGGAATCACAGCGGCATCCGGCGGGGCAGCTGTTCTTGGAGCGCCGCTCATGCATGACTTTGCAGTAATCAGTTTAAGTGACCTTCTGACACCATGGGAGACGATTGAGAAGCGTCTACATGCGGCAGGAATGGCTGATTTTGTCATCTGCCTTTACAATCCGTCAAGTAAGAAACGTGCAGATTATCTGCAGAAAGCCTGTGATATACTGCTTCAGTACAGAGATGTGGGAAATATCTGCGGTTATGTGAAGAATATCGGACGTGAAGGAGAAACTTATCAGATTCTGTCATTGAAAGAACTTAGAGATACGAAGGTAGATATGTTTACAACCGTGTTTATTGGAAATTCAAGAACGATGGAACTGAATGGGCGGATGGTAACGCCGAGGGGGTATAAACTTTAAATGAAATCACGACAAATTATCCTTGCGGGAATAGGAATGGGATCTGGTGATGTAATCACAGAAGAAGTCAGACAATTGATAGAAGAAGCAGATTGTCTGATCGGAGCAGAACGAATGCTTACGAGTGCACAGAAGATTCGTAGCATGAATGGATTAAGTATGCGTCAGTGTGAGAGAAACAACAGGAATGAAGGAGTCTTTATTAAGGAATATCGTACAGAAGAGATTGTATCCTATATAAAAGAGCACAAAGAACATAGTAAAATAGGAATTCTTCTTTCGGGAGATACAGGATTTTATAGTGGAGCGAAAAAACTGAAAGAGCGATTGACGGAAGCATGTTCTGATCAGATAGAGATTTATCCGGGAATTTCCTCACTTTCTTACCTAGCATCAAAAGTCGGTGTTTCATGGGAAGATGCAAAAATCCTGAGTCTTCATGGAAAAGACATGAATTTTGTACAGACGATTCACAGACATTCGAAGACCTTTCTGCTTCTTGGAGGGAAAGACACGGGACATCATTTTTATGAGTCATTATTAGAGTATGGCTTAGAGGATGTGCAGGTTCATGTGGGATATCAGATGTCTTATGAGGAAGAAAAGATTCTATCTGGTAAATTGTGCGAGATGCAAGCAGAAGATTTCGAAGGACTCTGTGCAGTCCTTGTGGAGAATCCTTCATATTGTAAGTTGGCGGGGATGCATCTGAAGGATGAGGAGTTTATTCGCGGAAAGGTACCGATGACGAAGTCAGAAGTCCGTTCTGTCAGTGTGGCAGAGCTTGAATTAACGGAGAATGCCATTGTATATGATATCGGTGCTGGAACAGGTTCTGTTTCTATAGAAATCGCGCGTGCAGGTGAGCAGATCCGTGTGTATGCGATTGAGAAGAATCCGGAAGGAGTGAAACTGATCGATCAGAATCGGAAGAAATTTAGGACAGACGGAGTGCGAATCATAGAAGGGCTTGCGCCACAGGCATTAGAGGAACTGGAAACACCGACACATGCATTTGTCGGTGGAAGTTCGGGAAACTTACGAGAGATTGTTCAATTACTTCAGAAGAAAAATCCGGATGTACGAATCGTGATCAATGCAATTTCACTTGAAACAGTCAGTGAAGTGATGGGGCTTGTGGAAGAGGGAATCCTTCTAGATGCGGAGATTCTACAGGTGAGTGCAGCAAGATCAAAGGTTCTTGGAAGATATCATATGATGATGGGACAGAATCCGGTTTATATTATTTCCGCAGGTGGAAGAAAGCCTGGACAGGTATAAGATGAGAGAAAAGGAAACAAACAGACAGGAGAATCATGAGAAAAATGAAAGAGAATGCTTGCAATAATAAAAATCAGAAAAAAAATCCAGGGTTTTTGTTGTCTGCTGTTTCCAGTAATAGTGGAAAGACAGCTGCAGCCTGTGGTCTGATGTCTGCGTTTAAGCAAGAGGGAAAGCGTGTATGTGCGTGTAAATGCGGCCCGGATTATATAGATCCAATGTTCCACAGGGAGGTTCTTGGCGTTGATTCTAAGAATCTGGATCTGTTCTTCTCGGAAGAAGACATTTTGAAAGAGGGATACCTAAAGCATACGAAAGATGCGGATATTACTATAACCGAAGGCGTTATGGGGTTCTATGACGGAATGTCACTTGATTCTGTAAAAGGAAGTTCTTATGATGTCGCACAGACGCTAGGATTGCCAGTGATCCTTGTGATTAATGCGAGAGGTGCAGCAATGACACTTGTAGCTACGGTGAAAGGAATTGTTGAATTTCGTCCGGATAGCAATATTCGTGGAATTCTCTTAAACAGAGTATCCGCAATGTTGTATCCGAGATTAAAGGCTATGCTGGAAACGGAACTGATGCAAATCGGGCATGACGAGATTAAAATTGTCGGTTACATGCCGGAAGATGAAGTGTTCCATCTGGAAAGCCGTCATCTGGGACTTGTAACACCGCAGGAAGTGGAAAATCTGCAGGAGAAGGTAAGACAGGTGGGAGAAATTCTGGCAAAAACAGTGGATCTTGAATTGCTGGAAAAGATTGCCGGTGAAGCAGCAGTATGGAAAACAGAAGTTATTGAAGAATCGGAGAAGGTTGGAAATTTAAAAAGTAAGAACGATCCAGTTCGAATCGCAGTGGCGCGTGACGAAGCTTTCTGTTTTTATTACAAAGATAACCTTGAACTATTAGAAAGCCTTGGCTGTGAACTGATAGAATTCAGTCCGCTTCATGATAAAAAACTTCCTGAAAATGTGAAAGGAATTCTTCTCGGTGGCGGTTATCCTGAACTGTATGGAAAAGAATTGGCAGAAAATCAGAGCATGCTTGAATCAATAAGAAGAGCATTGGATGATAAGATTCCATGTCTGGCAGAGTGTGGTGGATTTATGTATCTTCATGAAGAAATGGAGGATGCAGATGGAAATGTTTGGAAATTAGTAGGGCGAATCCATGGAAAAACATTTCCGACAGGTAAACTGGTTCGATTTGGATATGTGAATTTACAGAGGAATCTTGATGAGAATCAGATTTCTGAGCTTAAAGAACGGATGAGTATAGCGGACAGCTGGATTCTTCCGGGTGAGAATATCCGTGCACACGAGTTTCATTACTGGGATAGCACAGACAGTGGAAGTGACTGTCTTGCTGTCAAGCCGGATGGAAAGAGAAAATGGGAATGCATACATATGGAAGAGAATCTCGTGGCGGGATATCCGCATTTGTATTACCCATCTTGTAAAGAATTTGCAGAGCGTTTTGTAGAAAAATGCAGAAGCGGTTACAGAGAATAGAACAAAGAGAAACAGCAACAGATGTCGTTATAATAACATCTGCTGCTGTTTTTTTAGGCTCTATGAAATATCCAGATCAATCGGTTCGTCCAAATGTTCGGAAACATATTTTCCATTTTTCTTCCGCTGCCTGACGCACTCAGTCAGAAGATATTCAATCTGACCGTTTACGGAACGAAAATCATCTTCTGCCCAGGCTGCGATTGCGCCATACAGTTTAGCGGAGAGACGGAGAGGAACCTGCTTCTTTTTATTATCTTTTTCAGCCATCTCTAGTACAGGCTTCCGGAATTAATGATTGGCTGTGTGTCATGGTTTCCACACAGAACTACGAGCAAATTGGATACCATAGCAGCCTTACGTTCTTCATCCAGTTCTACCACTTCTTTTTCACTTAATTGATCCAAAGCCATTTCAACCATGCCGACTGCTCCGTCTACAATCATCTTTCTTGCATCGATGATAGCGGAAGCCTGCTGACGCTGAAGCATAACAGCAGCGATTTCCGGTGCATAAGCAAGATATGTGATTCTTGCTTCGATGATCTCAAGCCCTGCGTCTGTCACTTTCGTCTGGATCTCTTCACGGATTCGCGCTGCAACAATCTCACTGGAGCCACGGAGACTTCCCTCATCAGCCTTTCCGTCACCGGTTGTATCGACATCAGGGGCAGTGTCATATGGATAGATGCGGACAATATTACGAAGAGCACCATCACACTGAAGTGAGAGATATTCTTTGTAATTATCAACATTAAAGACAGCTTTCGCAGTATCTACAACACGCCATGTTACGGCAATACCAATCTCAATCGGATTTCCGAGACAGTCATTGATCTTCTGACGGGAGTTGTTCAGTGTCATAACCTTGAGAGAAATCTTTTTGCTTGAAGACTCTTCAGTGGTTCCTGTTGTAGAAACACCCAGGAGACTGGAAAGATTTGCTCCCTTCTTGGAATTGTTATCAACATCTCCACTCTGACTCAACTTTGTCTTGGAAGCAGGGTTTACACTGGTACAGAATGGATTGACAAAATAGAATCCGGCTTCTTTCAGTGTACCGATATAATTTCCGAAAAGTGTAAGAACCAGAGCTTCCTGTGGTTTCAGCACCTTCAATCCAAGAAATGGAACCCATCCGATGCACAGCCAGATAATGCTGACAACCAGTCCAGCGATAACCAGTGGAGCTGAGAATTCATGTTCCAGTGCAATTGCGGACAGAATACATCCTGCTATTGCGATCAGATAGAGCAGACAAAAGAGCAGAAGCATTCCCATTCCATTTTTCTTATTTGATAATATTTTTTCATTCATAGTGATTCCTCCTCTGGAAATAAAATGAAATTTATTTGATATCAATATGATATCACTTTTAGAAAAGAAGTCAACAATTTTTGGATAAAACCAAGAAATTTAAGAAATTGTCAGAGCCCACTTGAAATAAAAGAAGGATATAATGTTGACCTGGATCAAAGAAAATGCAAATCAGATCAGCGAAAAAGGGATGGTTGTTGACCTGGATTAGAAAAAAATTAAATCGAGTCAACGCAAAGTGGTTATAGTATTGATTTAAATCAGAAAGATTGCAAATTAAGTCAATGCAAAAAGTCAAAGCGTTGACCTGAATCCTAGAAAATATAAATTAAGACAACACAAAGCAATATAAGCGTTGACTTGAATCCGAGAAAACCAAATCAGGTCAATGAAAAGCAGCTGAAGAGATGACTTGAATCAGAGAAAGTATAAAACAAGTCAATAAGTAAAGCGAAAATATTGACCAAAATCAATGCAACTGCAAATCAAGTCAACAAGTAGAGCAAAAATATTGACCAAAATCAATGCAACCGCAAATCAAGTCAACAAAAAGGGAAAGTATGCCAGAAGAATATAGGAATATCCAAAAAGGTTAAACAAATAGAAACTGTTGCTTAATTCATAGAAAAACAGAAAAAAGCTGTGAAAGATAAGCAATTTCATCTTTCACAGCTTCTATTGTTAGGGCAATGCCCTGATTCACATATTTATTCTATCAATCCCAGAATTTTGGAATACAAGAACAATCTTACAGCTGAGGACCTGCAGCAACAAGTGCTTTACCAGCTTCATTTCCTTCGTATTTAACGAAGTTCTTGATGAATCTCTGAGCAAGGTCTTTTGCCTTAACATCCCACTCAGCAGCGTCAGCGTATGTGTCACGAGGATCAAGGATTCCTGTGTCAACACCCTCAAGCTCTGTAGGTACTTCGAAGTTGAAGTATGGGATTGTCTTTGTAGGAGCTTTGTTGATTGCTCCGTTAAGGATAGCGTCGATGATTCCACGAGTATCTTTAATGGAGATACGTTTTCCTGTTCCGTTCCATCCTGTGTTAACAAGGTAAGCCTTAGCTCCGCTAACTTCCATCTTCTTAACAAGTTCCTCTGCATATTTTGTAGGATGCAGCTCAAGGAATGCCTGTCCGAAGCAAGCTGAGAATGTTGGTGTAGGCTCTGTAATTCCACGCTCTGTACCAGCAAGTTTTGCTGTGAATCCAGACAGGAAGTAGTACTGTGTCTGATCCTCTGTCAGGATAGATACCGGAGGAAGTACTCCGAAAGCGTCTGCAGACAGGAAGATTACATTCTTAGCTGCCGGTGCAGAAGATACTGGACGAACGATGTTCTTAATGTGGTTGATTGGGTAAGATACACGAGTGTTCTCTGTTACGCTCTTGTCGGCAAAGTCGATCTTTCCGTTCTCGTCAAGTGTAACGTTCTCAAGAAGAGCGTCACGAACGATTGCGTTGTAGATGTCTGGCTCAGACTCTTTGTCAAGGTTGATAACCTTAGCGTAGCATCCACCCTCGAAGTTGAATACTCCGTTGTCATCCCAGCCGTGCTCGTCATCACCGATGAGGAGTCTCTTAGGATCTGTGGAAAGTGTTGTCTTACCTGTTCCTGAAAGACCGAAGAAGATTGCTGTGTTCTCTCCGTTGAGGTCTGTGTTAGCTGAGCAGTGCATGGAAGCAATTCCCTTAAGTGGAAGGAAGTAGTTCATCATAGAGAACATACCTTTCTTCATCTCTCCGCCGTACCATGTGTTAACGATAACCTGCTCTTTGCTTGTGATGTTGAAAAGTACAGCTGTCTCAGAGTTAAGTCCGAGCTCTTTGTAGTTCTCAACTTTAGCTTTGGAAGCATTGTAAACAACGAAATCTGGCTCGAAGTTCTCAAGTTCTTCCTCTGTTGGCTGAATGAACATATTTGTTACGAAATGTGCCTGCCAAGCTACTTCAACGATAAAACGGATTGCCATACGAGTATCTTTGTTAGCACCGCAGAATGCATCTACAACGAAAAGTCTCTTGTTAGAGAGCTCTTTGATTGCGATATCTTTAACAGCTGCCCAAGCTTCTTCTGTAGCTGGGTGGTTGTCGTTCTTGTATTCATCAGATGTCCACCAAACTGTATCTTTGGAGTTCTCATCCATAACGATGAATTTATCTTTAGGAGAACGTCCTGTGTAAACTCCTGTCATAACGTTGACAGCGCCGAGTTCACTTTCCTGTCCCTTTTCAAAACCTTCAAGTTCCGGTTTTGTCTCTTCTTCGAATAATAATTCGTAGGAAGGATTGTATACGACTTCTGTTGTTCCAGTAATGCCATACTTACTTAAATCAATTTTTGCCATCTTACATATACCTCTTTCTTTCTAATGATAGAATAAAATGCTGCTTATGCAAGCTTTTCATATCCTTTTTTAATTATACATATTATGTGAAGAAAATCAATAAAAATCCTGTAAATTTTTTAACAAAGAAGTGGGGAAAATGAAAGATTTCATATTAAAAATGCAGGAAGAAAAAAGTAAAATGTCAAAAAATAAAAAAATGCAAGGAAAATATGACAGATTCCGTTGCTTTTTTATATATCAGAATGAAAAAAATTATGATAAAATAGGAGAATGATGCCAAAAAATGCGAAAAAACTGGCTTGTGAAGTTAGAAAGACAAACTATAGATCAGAAGAAAATAATAAGAAAAGCAGACATAACAATGGTAGATGATGAAAGAAAAACGACAAAAAATGAAAAGATGTCGATGAAAGAAAATGAAAGATTATTGATTGAAAAATTCAAAATGATAAAACCGGTGGAGAAATCCTATGAAGAACAGGCAAAAAGACGATGGAAAACAGTTGCAAAACCACTGTTCAGCTTAGGAAAACTGGAAGATGCTGTGATCCGGATTGCTGGAATTCGAAGAGAAGCAGATTTTGAGATTAAAAAGAAAGGCTTGCTGATCTTTTGTGCGGATAATGGAGTTGTATCAGAGGGAGTGACCCAGACCGGACAGGAAGTGACAGCAATCGTTGCGGACAATTTTACAAAATGTGCGACGAGCGTATGTATTATGGCAGAGACCGCCGGAGCGGATTTATTTCCAATCGATATTGGAATGGTGACAGATGTTCCGTCGGTGACAGATCCGAAAGACAAAGTGATGTACGGAACAAAGAATATGGCGATGGAACCTGCAATGTCAAGAGAACAGGCTGCACAAGCCGTTCTTATTGGCATACGAAAGGTCAAAGAGCTAGCAGAACAAGGGTATGATCTGATCGCAACCGGTGAGATGGGGATTGGAAATACAACGACCAGCAGTGCTGTTGTGTCCGTTCTGCTTAATGAAAGTGTAGAAAATGTGACAGGGAGAGGCGCAGGTCTTAGTTCAGAAGGGCTGAATAGAAAGATTCGTGCAATTGAGAGAGCAATTGAAAAGCATCAGCCGGACAAGGAAGATATTTTAGATGTCTTGTCCAAAGTCGGAGGGCTTGATATTGCCGGAATGACAGGTGCATTTCTTGGCGGTGCGATCTATCATATTCCGGTTCTGATTGATGGGTTCATCTCTTCTGCAGCAGCATTGTGTGCAGTGCGAATGGTACCGGAGACGGCAGATTATATCCTGGCATCACATTGCTCTGGGGAACCGGCTGGGCGAATGGTCTTAGAAGAGCTGAAACTTCCATATCTGATTGATGCGAAGATGTCTCTTGGAGAAGGCAGTGGTGCAGTTGCAGCAATTCCACTTCTTGAGATGGGTGTGAATGTTTATCGGAAGATGAGTACCTTTGAGGAGATTAAAGTAGATCAGTATGAAGAACTTAAGTGAAGATGAGGAGTAAGAAAAATGTGGTTATTGAACGCAATGATCATTGCAATCGCTATGTATTCTAAGATTCCGATGCCGCGGGTAGACTGGAATGAAAAAAATATGAGATATGCGATGTGCTTTTTCCCATTGGTTGGAGTTATAATTGGAGTATTGGAAATAGTTGCCGGGAATCTGATCACAGTATGGAAGGGAGAAGGAACTTTCTTTTATGCAGTTGTATTGACTTTGATTCCGGTTTTTATAACAGGAGGAATTCATCTGGATGGATTCGCAGATACGATGGACGCAAAAAGTTCTTATGGAGACCGGGAGAAGAAGCTGGAGATTCTGAAAGACCCTCATACGGGAGCATTTGCGATCATCAGTCTTTGCTGTTATTTCCTTTTGTGTGTGGGGATTTTTAGTGAAATGAGAATAAAACGTTTATTTGCGGCAGCACTCGTGTTTGTGTTTTCACGTTCATTGAGTGGGATTTCTGTTGTGACATTTCCGGCAGCGAAGAACAGTGGGCTGCTCCGGACATTTCAAGACGGTGCACAGAAGAGAAATGTAAGGATTGTATTGATCATATGGCTATTGGCAGCCGGAGTTGGATTCTATCTGACAGCAGGTTTATGCGGAGTGGCAGCAGCAGTTGTCGGACTTGCTGTTTTCTTTTATTATTATCAGTTTAGCAGAAAACAGTTTGGAGGTATTACGGGTGATCTTGCCGGATACTTCCTGCAGTTATGTGAACTGTTTATGCTGGCAGTGCTTGCATTATTCTAGAAATGTTATTGCATATCAATGTTTTATGATAGATGCTTTATTATAGAAATGAAATAAAATAGATTTTTTTGGAGTGATTTATGGAACTTATTTTGATCCGGCATTTGAAGACACCGGGCAATGAAAAGAGACAATATATTGGAAGTACAGATGAAGAACTGTCAGAACAGGAAGTACTGAACTTTAAACAGAAATATAAAATAGATAGCTATCCACAGGTACAGCAAGTGATTGTCAGCCCAATGAAGAGATGCATTCAGACGGCGGAATTGATTTATCCAGAGGTGCAGATACAACAGGAATCGTTGCTGAAAGAATGTGATTTTGGTATCTTTGAGGGTAAGACATATGAAGAACTGAAAGATAGAGAAGAATATCAGGCATGGCTGGATTCCGGTGGAACGATTGCATTTCCGGAAGGGGAGGAACAGAAGGAATTCCGTTCACGTTGTGTGAGAGGCATGCTCTGTCAGGTTGATAGATTATGCAAAGAAAATGTAGAAAGTGCAGCTTTTGTCGTTCATGGAGGAACGATTATGGCGGTGTTGGAACAACTGGCGGAAGAGCAAAAAGATTTTTATCACTGGCAGGTGGAAAATGGCGGAGGATATAGAACGCTTGTGAATGAAGATGAGTGGAAGTCCGGCGTTCACAGATTTTATGAAATTCAAAAACTGGGAGGCGCGATAGAATGAATGGGAAGATGACAATCTTGGCATGCATTATAGGATTTCTGTTAGATTGCATTTTCGGAGATCCGGTCTGGATGTATCATCCGATACGCGTGATCGGAAACCTGATCAGTGTGTTGGAAAAAGGATTGCGGAAGTTGTTGTGCAGTCGGATTCCTGCACCAGAACAAAAGAAGAAAAATAAAAGAGAAGTTCTGGCAGGAGGGATTTTATGGATTCTGACAGTTTCGTTATCCTTTCTTGTACCGGCGGTACTCTTATTTGCTGCAGGAAAGGTTCATCCGGCAGTACGGTTTCTTTTGGAAACCTTCTGGTGTTACCAGATATTTGCGGCGCGGTGTCTTGTAGGAGAAAGTAGGAAGGTTTATCAGAAATTAAAAGAAGACGACTTGCCTGGTGCAAGAAGAGCTGTATCCATGATTGTCGGAAGAGACACAGAGAACCTTACAGCAGAAGGTGTGACGAAAGCTGCGGTAGAGACTGTGGCGGAGAATACTTCTGACGGCGTGACGGCTCCGCTTTTATTCCTTCTGATCGGTGGCGCACCGCTTGGATTCTTATACAAGGCAGTGAATACGATGGATTCTATGCTTGGATACAAAAATGAAAAATATCTGTATTTCGGAAGAATTCCGGCAAAGATGGATGATGTGTTTAATTACATTCCGGCGAGGTTGACAGCGTGGTTTATGATTGTTGCAGCATTTTTGACAGGAATGGATGGAAAGAATGCATGGAAGATTTACTTACGGGATAAGAGGAAACATGCAAGTCCGAATTCTGCCCAGTCAGAGGCGGTATGCGCCGGAGCGCTTGATGTACAGTTAGCCGGGGATGCGGTTTATTTCGGGAAAGTCTATAAAAAGGATTATATTGGCGATGCAATCCGCAAGATTGAACCGGAGGATATTCTTCGTGCCGGGAAGTTAATGTATATGACAACGATACTGATGATGGTTGTCTTTGGAGGTTTATTGTTATGGATTTATTGATTCGATTTGCAAAAATGGAGGATGCAGAAGAACTTCTTGCACTTTATACACCATATGTAACGGATACAGTGATTACATTCGAATATGAAGTTCCGTCACTGGAAGAATTCAAAGATCGAATGTGTCAGACGATGAAAAAGTACCCGTATCTGGTCGCAGAACAGAATGGCGAGATTCTTGGATATAGCTGTGCAGGGGCATTTAAAGGTCGTGCAGCATATGACTGGGCAGTGGAAACAACAATTTATATAAGAAAAGACCGGCAGAAAACCGGAGTTGGTAAAAAGCTGTATGAGGCACTGGAGAAAGTACTGCACGCTCAGAACATTTGCAATCTATATGCATGCATTGGATATCCAGAGGTTGAAGATGAATATCTGACAAAGAACAGCGCACAGTTCCATGCACATCTTGGATACCGTATGGTGGGAGAATTCTATCATTGTGGATACAAATTTAACCGTTGGTATAATATGGTCTGGATGGAAAAGCTTCTGGATCCGGAGGTTAAACATCCAAAGCCGATCAAATGGATGGAAGAGAATCGCGAGGAGCTGGAGGCAGTACTTTTAGATTAAAAATGAAACACATAGAGAAGTAGGAGTATGATTCATGGAATATGTACACGGAGGAGACATTTATACATATGGAGATGTGCTGGATTTTTCAGTTAATGTAAATCCTTACGGTCCGTCAGAAGAAGTTCTTGAAGCGGCAAAAAAATCGATGGATGAAGTGAATCTTTATCCGGACAGTCAATGCAGACGGCTCAGAAAGAGACTGGCAGAGAAAAAAAGTCTGCCGGAAGAATATTTTCTTTTCGGAAATGGAGCAGCGGAGCTGTTCTTTTCTGTTGTTCTTGCAGAAAAACCAAAGAAAGCATTGCTTCCAATTCCGGCTTTCGCAGAATATGAACAGGCACTTCGGACGGTAGATTGCGAAATCATTTATTATGAGTTGAAAAGAGAGAATAACTTTGCATTGACAGAAAGCTTTTTGGAAGAACTGACAGAGGATATTGACCTTGTATTTTTATGCTCTCCGTCGAATCCGTCAGGGCAGGTGATCGAACCGGTGCTTATGGAACAGATCCTTACGCGATGTGAAGAAAAGAAGATTCGTCTTGTTTTAGACGAGTGCTTTATCGAATTCCTGGAAGAAGCACAGAAGTATACCATGGTGAAAAAGGTGACAGATCATCCGAGACTTTTTCTCGTACAGGCATTTACAAAAATGTATGGAATCCCGGGATTAAGACTTGGATATGCGATGACATCAGATGCAAAGTTGCGAGAGAGCATGCAGCAGATCCGTCAGCCGTGGAGTGTGTCGGTTCCGGCACAGGCGGCGGGGATAGAAGCGCTGACAGAAAGAGAAGAACAAAGAGTTCAGAAAATACGAAACAAAATCGTGGAAGAAAAAATGCGCATGGAAAAGAAAATGCGTGAGTTTGGGATTAGATTTATTCCAACAAAGGCAAATTTCTTCTTATTATATAGTGAAATCCCATTGTTTGATCGACTGTTAGAACAGGGGATTTTGGTCCGAAATTGTGAGAACTATAGAGGGTTGAAGAAAGGCTGGTATCGGATTGCAGTGCGGACAAAAGAGGAAAATGATGTTCTTTTACAGGCACTTGAGACAATCCTGTCAAAGCAGTGAAGGAGGCGAAAAATATGGCGAAATCAATTATGATACAGGGAACGATGTCAAATGTCGGGAAGAGCGCACTGGCAGCAGGTCTTTGCCGTGTACTGAAACAGGATGGATACAAAGTTGCACCTTTCAAATCCCAAAATATGGCACTCAATTCTTTTATCACAAAAGAAGGACTGGAGATGGGAAGAGCCCAGGTGATGCAGGCAGAAGCTGCAGGGATTGAACCGGAAGCAATAATGAATCCAATTTTACTTAAGCCGACGAACGATACAGGCTCTCAGGTGATTATCAATGGTAAACCAATCGGAGTGATGGCTGCAAGAGAGTATTACCGTCATAAGAAGGAATATATTCCGGCAATTATGGATGCATATCATGAGTTAGAAAAAAAGTATGATATCATTGTAATTGAAGGTGCCGGAAGTCCGGCAGAAATCAACCTGAAAAAAGATGATATTGTAAATATGGGAATGGCAAAGCTTGCAGATGCACCGGTGCTTCTTGTTGGAGATATTGATCGTGGTGGAGTATTTGCCCAGATTGCCGGAACCGTAATGCTTCTTGAAGAGGATGAAAAAGCACGGATCAAAGGAACGATCATTAATAAATTCCGTGGAGATGTATCCATTTTGGAGCCGGGTCTTCGGATGCTGGAAGAAAAGACGGATATCCCTGTAACGGGAGTAGTTCCGTACTTTTATTTAGATCTGGATGAGGAAGACAGCCTGACGGAACGATTTCAGAAAAAAGAGAAACCGGGACTGATTGATCTGGCAGTGATCCGATTCCCAAGGATCTCTAATTTTACTGACTTAGCACCTTTAGAAGCACTGGAAGAAGTAAGTGTGAGATATGTTTCATCTCCGGCTGAGTTTGGCAATCCGGATGCGGTGATCCTTCCGGGAACAAAGAATACGATCAGCGATCTTCTGTGGATGCGTCAGAACGGACTGGAAGCAAGAGTTCTGAAACACAGCGCACAGAACAAACCGGTCTTTGGAATCTGTGGCGGGTATCAGATGCTTGGAATGGAAATCTCAGATCCAACAGGAGAAGAGTACGGAGGAACTGTACAGGGAATGGGACTTTTGGATACAAAGACCGTGTTTCGTCCGGAAAAACACAGAACCAGAGTACATGGAACATTTGGCGAGATGAAAGGAATCCTGAAAGAGATGGAGGGACTTCCTTTCGAAGGATATGAGATCCATATGGGAGAGACGATTCTTGATGAGCACGCATCCGGGCTTATAACATTAGAAAATGATTCTGATATGCTACAACAAGGACATCCGGATGGTTCACAGAAGGAAAATGTCTATGGCTGTTATGTGCATGGAATATTTGATTCACCGGAAATGTCAGGTGGGTTTCTCTCCGCTTTATTGAAAGAGAAAGGCTATGATCCGGAGACGGTACAGGCAGTAGACTGGAAGTCTTATAAGGAAGAACAGTATGATAAGCTTGCAGATATCGTTCGAGCTAGTCTGGATATGAAAGAAATTTACAGGATTATTGGATTGTAGAGTTTGTAATGAGAGAGGGGAAAGTATGGTTACAGATTTAACGAAAGAACATCCGAACAAGACATTATGGCGGTTCCTTTTGCCAATGTTGTTCAGTGTGATGTTCCAGCAGATTTACAATATCGCAGACAGTATGATCGCGGGAAGATTTGCAGGAGAAAATGCGTTGGCAGCAGTCGGTGCATCTTATCCGATCACAATTATTTTTATGGCATTTGCTGTGGGAATGAATCTGGGGGCATCCGTAGTCGTATCAAGACTGTTCGGAGCAGAAGACCGGGGCGGTGTGAAGCGTGCGGTTACAACGGCATTTCTTAGTTCTATGGTGCTGGGAATCATACTGACATTATTCGGGTATTTCTTTAATCATCAGATGATGAGATGGATCCGCACACCACAGAATATTATGGCAGATGGAGTTTTATATTTGAAAATTTACATTTTCGGAATTATCTTCCTGATGCTTTATAATGTGTGTACCGGAGTATTTACAGCACTCGGGGATTCTAAGACACCGTTATATTTTCTGCTTGGTTCCTCAGCTGGAAATATTATTCTTGATTACATCTTCGTAGCAAAATTCCAGTGGGGTGTGAGCGGTGTTGCCTGGGCAACATTTATCGCGCAAGGTGTGTCAGCCGTGCTTGCATTAGTAACACTTCTCGGAAGATTGCAGAAATTTGCCGGGAAAGAAAAGCAGCCGTGGTTTGATAAGAAATTATTTGCACAGATCATGGCGATTGCAATTCCAAGCATTCTTCAGCAGAGCGTATTGAGTGTAGGAAATCTTTTCGTGCAGGGAATTGTAAATCAATTCGGTTCAGCAGTTGTTGCGGGATATTCGGGAGCAATCAAGCTGAATACATTTGCCATTAATATCTTTATGACACTTGGTTCCTGTCTATCCAGTTATACGGCACAGAATATCGGCGCGGGAAAGAAAGAACGAATTCCATTGGGATTCCGTACCGGAGTGAAATTGTCAGAGCTTACGGCATTACCGTTTGTTATTCTGTATTTCATTTTCAGTCGTCAGATGATGGGGCTATTCTTAGGTGCGGAGAGTGTAGAGGCGATCAGCGCAGGAATAGCATTTTTGAAAATAGTATCGCCGTGGTATTTTATGATTGTAATTAAGCTGATGACAGATGGAATTATCCGAGGTTCCGGAGCGATGGTTTATTTTGTAGTTGCAACAGTTCCGGATCTTATTTTGAGAATCGGATTTGCGTTGGTTTTGACAAAAAGCTTTGGAAGCACCGGAATCTGGATGGCATGGCCATTTGGTTGGATTGTAGCGACCACATTAACATTGATCTTTTATAGAAAGTTGGGATATAAGAATGATAAAAGCAGTGATTTTTGATATGGATGGGGTTTTGATTAATACAGAACCGCTTCATTACCAATGCTGGGTTGAAATTTTTAAAGAGCGATATGGAATTGATTTAGATTACGATGTATATAAGCCATGCATCGGATCTACAAGACTCCATTTCATGAATCTGATTAAAGAAAATTATGGAATCACATTTGAAAGTCTGGAAGTAATGAATCAGATTATGAAAGAGAAGAAAGATGAAATTATTGCAAGAGACGGATTCCCTGAGATGCCGGGAGTTGGGCAGATGCTTTGCTGTCTGAAAGAAGCGGGATATCGTCTGGCCGTGGCATCTTCGTCTCCGAAACCTGTAATCACAGAGACGCTGGAAACGCTGGATCTGATGAAATATTTCGATGTCGTGACAAGTGGAGATGAAGTGAAGAATCCAAAGCCGGCACCGGATACATTTCTTTTTGCTGCAAAGCAGCTGGGCGTACCGGTAGAGGAGTGTATTGTAATCGAAGATTCAACGAATGGAGGAAAGGCTGCTAAGGCGGCTAAGATGCCATGTGTCTGGATGCATAATCCGGATTCCGGAGACCAGGAGGTACCGGATGCAGTGCTCGAGATTACGGCCTGGACACAGAAAAATATAGAAAAAATCATGAAGCTTTTACATTTTGGTCAAGAAAAAGTGTAAAAATAAATGAGCGATATAAAATTTTTTTGAGTAGAATACTTAGAAATAGTAGACCTGGAAGTATTATTAGGATGTGATTGAATGAAAAAACTGAAATTTATATTTGGCAAGCTTAGTATTCTCTATTACATTTTGTTTTTGCTCGTGACCTGTGTACTTTGCAAGTACGGAAGCATCAGACAGCTGAAGTTTGCATTTTTGGCTTTAGGTATCCTTCTGGTACTCAGTCTTTGCGTTTGGATCGGCTGCCTGATCGCGGAAAAGGAAAATCCTTTAAAAATGAAAGGCGCACTCAGGAAAACAGTGTTTGGTACAGAACTTTTGATTCTACTTGTAGTTACGGTTGGATGTATTTCTTATATCGTATATACTGCGATTCCTTATAATGGCGCATTGTCCTGGAAGGTAGACAGCCTGTTTAAGACAAAGAAAATAGAGTATGAACATAACAACTTCTTTCGTGATGGCGCAGAAGGGCTGATAAAAGATGTTAATAAGAAATTGAAACTTCCGGACGAGTTATATATCACAGATAGTTTTGAGATGTCTTTTGATAAAGACGGAACAATAACCCGTGTATCAGCATATCTTTATGGACAGAATGAAAAGGGAAAAGACAAGACCTATCTGATAGATTATGATATCGATAAAAGCGATAAGATTGTTGTGCAGATCGCAGGTTATGCAAATGCAGATTATGATGATGACAAGAAATTAGATCCTATGTTTACCATTCTGGAAAAATCAGATTGTAAGATGCAGGTGACACAATGGAATCTGAATTACGCATTTGCAGATAATCCGCCGGAATATGAGATTCTGTATTATGGAAAACGCTCCTTCGCTTCTTCGGAAGGTCTTGTTTATCTTCCGGGAGATGTGGATGGTGACGGAGCAGTCAGTGGTATGACTGATTTCACAGCACTGGATAGCGGTGGAGAAGCACTTGGATATGAAGTGTCTCTGTATCTTCCGCAGGATGAATCTGTGACGCCGGTGCGTTATATGATGGAACCAGAATATATCAGTCCTGATACAATTAGTCAGAATGAGCAGGCAGAGAAAGATTCACAGGCGAAAGAACAAGGAAAAGAGAATAATACCTGGACGGTCGATACGGACGGAAGCGGTGTTGTCCGATTCTTCTTAAATGAGCAAAAAGGCTGGAAACTTTCTGTTGTTGATGCGGCTCTTGGAACACGTTATTACAAACTGGAAACTACGTCAGATGGTGGGTATAACTGGACAACAGTAAATGAAGACCCATTTGACGGAAATGGCGGAGCAGGAGAAGGGATACAATTCTTCGACGAACAGTTTGGATTCATTGGTCTAAGCGGGGCATCGCAGGCACATTCGTCTATTTATGTTACAAAAGATGGCGGAAAGACACTGAAGGAGATAGAGCTTCCGATGGATACGGTGACGGAATATCCGCCGCATATGCAGGAGTATGGCCTCACGCTTGAGGATTATCAGTATCTGGAAATGCCACAGCAGGATGGAGAGAATTACACGATTCATGTGATGAGCCAAAGTGGCGAGACAGAAGGTCTTGTATTCACATCAGAAGATCAGGGTGAGAACTGGAGTTTTACCGGAGTGTTTGATGAAAACTCATAAGAAATCGAACGAAGACCAAGTCTAGAGTTACTTTGCAGAGTATAAGCCGGCTTTATAATGGTAAGATTTCTTGTATTTTTCATAATTGCCAAGCGGTTTCCTCATCACTAAATTGTGTATAGGAAATGAGACTGAAATATTCAGGATTATCTTACAGCGCAGTATGATAGGGAATATATTTATTGGAGTAATAAGCAATATGGAGAAGTAACGGAATTTTTGGTGATAGGAATAAAAATAAATAAATTCTATTAAAAACAGGCGGAAGCAAGACGTGGGGGAAAAGATCAATGATAAAATTAGATGGGGTTGTAGTTGAAAATAAAGCTTTAAAACAAGGAAGAGAGCCTGAAGTTTACGAATATGTCAAAACGATTGTCCGGGAAGAAGAATTATTACAAGCTAAAGAAAAGAAAATTTTCAAAGACGGAAAAAGAAAAATTCAAAATGATCATGCTATTATAATAGATGTAATGACGGCTGATCAAGACTTAATACATACATCTCTTGGAAAGGATACAGAAGCGTTTATAAAAGCTCGCCAAGAAGTTCTCGACTTACAAGAAGAAGTAAAAAAGTGTGTGCCAATTCAAGAAGTAAAGAAGTTGTCTATAACGGATTATGTTCAGATTCTGTTAATGGCGCATGCGATAAAAAGAAATATTGTATTAGATCAAAAACTTTTCGAGTTGGGTAAGTTAGATGTTATAAATACTATTAGAGAAGCAAGTATTGATAACATAATAAAAAAGAAAAAGGTAAAGGATTTACTCTATAGTTTCTTTCATAAGTTGATTGGTTCTGAAGGCAATTATTTTTATGCGGTCAAAGTAAGAAGATCTGATATTAGCGATGAAGATTTAAAATACTTATATATGATGTTTTATAAAATAGAAATGAAAAACTATAGTACTGTTCTTAATAATCAGCGAATAAAAGCACTTACAGATTTTTGTTCCGTGATTATAGGTAGACTTGATATACGGAAGAGCATTATTTCAGAACGGTTGATGAATAAGGAAGTTCATTATATAGAAATATTGGATTTAGTGGTTCGATGTAATATTTTTAAATGTACTCATGAGAATCATGAAATAAAAGATATTGATGCAATAATTCCAATATTAGGAGAAGATGGAAAGAAACAAGAAATTTCAATTATCGCAGGTTATTGTCCGCAGTGTAATGTTTATTTTATAATGAATTCTGTGTATGAAAACTTAAAAAAGAAAGGAATCCTACTTTGTAGAGTCACGGATGAAAAATCTTATTTAAAAGGTGGAGAGTTAAATGGTATGAAATTGGCGCCAGAATCATTATTGATGCAATACGGATATAATGTATCTCAAGCGGAGGACCTTACAGCAACTAGACGTCAGAAGATACTTGCTGTTATCATTGATAATAAAATTCTATCAAAAAATGAGATCATTAATTACTTGGACTTTTTTATACATCAACATGGTAAAAGGAATAATATGGAGCGTGCCATTTCTAAATGGGAGGATGATCGAGAGTTTGTAGAGGAATACAAAAGTGGCGAGTATACGAAATACGGAGTTAATGCAATTTATAGAAGATAGCTTTGTAAATTGAAGAAATAATTTTTTGCCGTGAATTCAACCAAACAATGGAAAGAACCTATTTAGTTTGCGTGTATAACAAGGGAGGAGACTGATGCTGTTGCAAAAGGCTATAAGGTAAGAGTTGCTGAGGAATTGACGGAAGGAATCGAGTAGTTTTTTGTAGGATCAGAGACTCTGGCACATCAAGCCAGGGTCTCAAAGTGTTTATAGAGGTGGTTCCCTTTACATGAGCTTTTGAAGCGGCTCGAAGGGCCTCTAATTCATCCGGAGAGATTTCATTTGAAACCAGATAATTTGTAGTAGCAGCCATCTTTTGTAGATTGCCTCTATTCACAACTGTAGCATATGCAGGACTTTGTTGTGCCTTTTCGCAGGTGTTTATATCTGTAATTCTACCGATGGATTCCTGTGCAGATGCAGTCAAAACTGGGCGTTTGCCGGATGGCTTTCGATAAGAGTTCTGCTGACATACAATGAATCGTTGAATGAAATCTTTTTCAAAATCAGTACCAAGAGAACGTCCTCGAATTGGCTTCTGTTGATCCGGCGTAAGGTAACTGATAGAGCCTCTGCTTTCATGAACCTCGATGCCATATTTTTCAAAGAGCTTCTTCTGAAAATCATCCATAGACTGAGAATACAGCATGGTGTCTGTGATGACCCTTCGAAGAAATCCTTTCTCGGTTTCATATTTCTTCGGAGGCTTATCAAAAGTGGGAGAGAATGCTGCTTCAGCATCTAGCTTTGCCGGTCCGCGACGCTGTGCCCAGTATGTTCTATTTGTGATTCTAACCTTTGCAGTATTCAGAAGATCCAGCTGATAGAAGGCTTTCTTCTGGCACATGAGCATGGTCTCTGACTTCAAATATTCCAGGAAATCTTTTGTTACATCTCCGATTATCAAGTCTTAAAGACAAAAAGAAATCTAACAAGTATAATGGTAAATATATTGGTTCATTGGACGTATAAGAAATGATGGAATATTTGAAGATGAATCTATATAAAATAATAGTAGGAAGCCATCTTGACTTTTCTCTTTGTACTTGTTAGAATATGTGTACAAAGAAAGTTTACCGCTGACCAATATGCGGTATAAAAATGGTTGGGTTGAAAGTTTACTCCTCCGCCGTAAGGCGGAGGATTTTTCTATATACATTATAATGAGGACAAGATAATGAAAAAGTAAACGGTGAATAGTAGGTACCATGATTTTTGCTAGTTTTCATGAGATAATTACTTTAAAAAATCTAAGGTTTTTTAGAGGGAGGATAATCTCATGGATAAAATAACTCATAAAGTCCGGTGTGAACAATGGACAAGTATCATCAAAGAATGTCTTGCCAGTGGAATGCCTAAAACGACCTGGTGTCGAGAACATGGCATTTCGGACAAAGCCTTTTTTACTGGCAACGAATTCTCCGATATTACAGACGATGTTGTATTTGAAGTAGAACTTATTAATCAAATCGAAATTAACATTGATTATATTCTTATGTTAGTAAAGAAGTACCATGATACTAATTGTGAAGATAAGGAAATCCTCATTTCAATTAAAAAGGCTATTGATGCAAGTCCTGAACTTCGTAGTAAGAAAGAACTTATCGATGCTTTTATCAATGGCATTAACGATGTAGATGATGTTATGATTGAGTGGCACGATTATGTTGTAGAGATGCGTGAGCAGGAACTTGTAATTATCATTGAGGAAGAAAGATTGAAGGAAGATGAGACTCGTAAGTTCTTGGATAATGCATTCCGTGAGGGCGAATTGAAAACAGTAGGTACAGATATTGATAGGATGATGCCTCCTGTTAGCCGTTTTGGTGGTGGCAACAGAGCAGCTAAAAAGAAAACTGTCATAGACAGACTAAAAGCATACTTTGATAAGTTCTATGGTGTTGGTGGAGCTGCAAAGTTTACAAAAGGAGATACTGAAAATCGTGCATGAAAATTTGACAAAAATACATAAAAAGAGGAGCATTGAATGGCAGAAAAGAAAATAAAAAATGAGAAAAATGTATATAAAGAGTTTTGGGAACTTGCTAATCAGGCACAAGATTTAGTTGATACTGGAAATTATGATGTAGATATGTTAATATCTGCATGGAAACATCAATTGACTGCAGCAAATTTCTTTTATGGAAAACTTGTAAAAAAAGAACCAAGTCAGGATGCAAATAAAGTATATTACTCGCTTAAGACGGAGCCAAAAGAGCATCAGTTGGTTTATACTCAGATAGGAAGAGGTTATTCAAAAGAATTATTTGACCCTCACTGGTGCTATGTATTAAAGCACTGTGGCACAAAACTGATAGTGATTCCTGTTACATCAATAAAATCAGATTCTAGCACACCTGTTGTACCATATGAATATGATATAGAAGAAGATGGGGGGATAAAGGGCAGGATGCACTTAGATGATATGAGATGCATTGATAAGATGAGAATCATTGAGAAAAAAGGTTACATATCTGTTATCACTAAACGAGATGATATTGAGACTGCAGTTGAGAACTTTTTTGGATTTACATCAAAAACTATTGACGATGAAGAATAAATGTGTTAGAGTTAAGGCAACTTAAAAAAGAACCCTTAAGTGGGCAAACAAAATGTATAGTCATTAACTTGACAATATTAGAGCAACGAGTAATCGTTGCTCTTTTAATTTTGCAAAAAGGATTTTTATTGGACACATCAGAATTTACATTAGAGTTATAAAAGGTAGGTAGAATAAAAGATTGCAAAATGTGGAGAGTACCTGTCAGATGTAGTTTATAAGATTACTTTCTGATATACTAAAAGAAGAAAACAAACGATTATTCCGAACAGCTTATGTTGGAAATAGAGAGGGTTACTATGCCAAAGGGAACAAATCAGAAACTGAAATTATTTTATCTTCTCAAGATTATGCTAGAGAAAACAGACGAAGATCACAGACTCACTGTGAATGAGATTCTTGCAGAACTAGAAAAGTATGATGTTACTGCAGAAAGAAAAACAATTTATAAAGATATGGAAGCGTTAGAAGTTATGGACATTGAGATAGGGAGTGAAAAAGAAGGTCGCTCGAATTATTATCATGTCACAAATCAACCTTTTGAACTTCCAGAGTTGAAACTGCTTGTTGATGCGATTCAGTCTTCTAAGTTTATTACAGAGAAGAAGTCAAATGAGCTTATTAAAAAACTGGAAAATTTAGTCAGTAAGTATGAAGCAAGAGAGCTGCAGCGACAGGTATATGTCTCGGGCAGAATTAAGACAATGAACGAAAGTATCTACTATAATGTAGATGCAATCCATACAGCAATCGCAGAGAACAAGAAAATTATATTTCAATATTTTCAGTGGAATGTAAAAAAAGAGATGGAATTGCGACATGATGGAAAATATTATCATATCAGTCCATGGGGACTGTCCTGGGATGATGAAAATTATTATCTGGTAGGTTTCGATTCAGAAGCAGGAATTATCAAGCATTACCGTGTAGATAAGATGCTGCACATGAAAGATGTCATTTCAAGATGAATTAAAATCAAAAATAAAGTCAGAAGAGGAATTAAAAAAGAAGGATATTGAAAAGGCAAAAAATAAAGCGGATTGGGATTATCGTGCAGTGAAAGATTGGCTATTGTTCGAAGCCGAACAAGGAATATATACTCAATACAATGGGAAAAAGGCAATACAAACCGTGTATCCTGATACCTCGAAATTCTCTTGTGAAGCATCAGAATATATCAAGATCAAAGGCGAAATGAAGGAACTTGATGTTGGCAGGGTCTTTAGGAAAATAGTAAAACAATATATAGTGAAATGCTGCGTTATAGATTCAGAGCTATATCAAGTGTATTTAAATGAACTTAAAAGGTTGGCGAAAGAAGACGATGTAATCATAGACGTGATTGCACGCAGACGGTTTGGGAAAGAACCCGTTGAAGAAGTCGCTGTACCAGGGGTGATTAAAGTTTATCAAGACAGATTTTATATGGAAAATCAGTGGAATATATGTGTTAAGGCTACCGTAATTGTGGAGTAACAGGGGAGTGGATTAGATGAAATTATTAGGAAATATATTTTGGTTTCTTTGTGGCGGGATAATCGGAGGTCTTGCATGGATCATTGCAGGATGTATATGGTGTGTCACAATTGTTGGAATTCCTGTAGGTTTGCAATGTTTCAAATTTGCATCCTTAGCATTTTGGCCGTTTGGAAAAGAGGTTGTATATGGGAATGGAACCTTCTCATTTCTTGTGAATTTAATTTGGATTGTTTTCTTTGGATGGGGAATGGCTCTTGGAAATATTGCTTTAGGATGTATGTGGTGTATCACGATTGTAGGAATCCCGTTCGGGAAACAATTCTTTAAAATGGCACGCTTGTCTTTTATGCCTTTTGGCGCAAATGTGATTGGATAGTAAGCTGTTTCTATTTAGACACTATGAAGCATTAGGACGAGCTGAGATTGCACCAGATGGTAACTTTCATAAGAGCAATCAACCGAGAACGCGAAAAAACAAATGAAAAAATACGTATTTTGGAAGAAAAACTGAATTATGTTGGGACATATGCTCTTGATGCTATTTGCTTGCTTGATGTAGTGTAGAAGATTTGCAATAACAGTTCGTTGAGTAGGTTTTTGAAGGATCAGAGGCTCTGCAACATTATTGAAGTCAGAGCCTCAAAGTGTTTATAGAGAGAGGATTTGTTTTTGGTGATTTCCAGTTTGTCACGATTAAGAATGATATTCATATTGGCTTCAATATTGGCCAGTGTTGATTTATACTTAAAACTGACCCAGCTTTAAGTATAAATCAACAGGCCTCTCTTTTTTATTATTCTTTAAAAGAGTTGTATTAGATGTTTGTAAAAAGTGACACCTTGATGGATAGAAGTTGCGAATAAATCTCTATATCTTGAAAAAATAGATTATTCATAGTATAATGTTAAATGAGTAACTGTAACCAAAAGGAACGGAGAATACGAAGGAGAGTTACAGATGAGAATAAGCTACAACAAACTTCAAAAACTTATGATTGATAATCAAATGAAAAGACAAGATTTAATGCGTGCTGCGGAAATTTCATCGTCTGTTGCAACAAAATTAAATAAGAATGAAACAGTATCCCTTGATGTGCTTATGAGAATTTGCAAAGTATTTCATTGTGATATTGGCGATGTATGTGAAGTCATATTAGACGAATGATATGAGGAGGTCTGAAGATGGCGGCAAGTGGTAAGAAAAATATGTTTAACGAGGCAACCCGTGTTCAAATGCCAGCAATGGTTCATTTGACACGCCTTGGTTATACCTATTTTGGGAAAATAACTGAAGATATGGCAGGCACAGTATATGATCCTGATACCAATATCTTAATTAACGTTTTCAAGGAGCAGTTCACACGGCTTAATCCTACTCACGCAGGAGAAGCGGAACAGACATTGAAAACTATTAGGCAGGAATTAGATAATGATGATATAGGACGCAGTTTTTACGAGCGTTTATCGTCTGTTTCGCCTGTTAGATTGGTGGATTTTGAAAATCCAAAAAATAATACATATCATTTTACCGCTGAGTTCACTTGTAAGCGTGACCAAGATGAATTTAGACCTGATATTACATTGTTTGTAAATGGACTTCCGCTTGTATTTGTTGAAGTAAAAAAACCAAATAATCATGGTGGAATGGTTGCGGAAAGTAAGCGAATGAACCAAAAGAGATTTCCTAACAAAAAATTTAGGAGATTTTTGAATATTACACAGTTGATGATTTTCTCTAATAATATGGAATATGACACTATGGGTGGTATTGTTCCGGTTCAGGGGGCATTCTATTGTACGACAGCAAAACAGTCTGCACCGTTCAACTGTTTCAGAGAAGAAAATCCTACTAATTTGGATATTGCACCTTATAATGCAGATTTTCCATATAAGGATATTGACCCGATTGTTGAAAAGAAGATATTGACTGACTTTAATTGTCAGGTTATTCATACTTCTCCGGAATATCAAACAAATTTAGATACCTATACACCGACCAATCGTGTATTGACATCTATGTGCAGTCCTGAAAGATTGCTATTTATCTTGAAATATGGAATTGCCTATGTTCGTTTTCATAAAGAAATAAATGGCAAGATAGAATTTATTGAGCAGAAACATATAATGCGTTATCAACAGATGTTTGCTGCCTTAACAGTAAGAAGTAAGATTGATGGAGGTGTTAATTCAGGTGTTATATGGCATACTCAAGGTAGTGGAAAGACAGCCCTTTCTTATTATCTTACGTATGTCCTTTCTGACTATTTCAGCAAGCAAAATAAAGTTGCAAAGTTTTATTTCATTGTTGACCGTCTTGATTTGCTGAAGCAAGCTTCAGAAGAATTTGAAGCTCGTGGATTGGTTGTAAAAACGGCAAGCTCCCGTGCTGAACTTATGGAGCAGTTCCGTAACAATCAGGCACAAGAGGGAAATACGGGAAAACCTGAAATTACAGTTGTAAATATACAGCGTTTTGCCGAAGATAGGTCAAAAGTTGACCTTCCTGCGTATGCAACGAATTTGCAGAGAGTGTTTATTATTGATGAAGCACATAGAGGATATAAACCAGAAGGCTCATTCTTGGCTAATCTTCTTGACGCAGATAAAAATGCGATTAAGATTGCGTTGACAGGAACACCGCTTTTGAAAGAAGAAAGAGAATCTTGGAGAGTTTTTGGTAATTATATTCATACATACTATTATGACAAATCAATTTTAGATGGATATACGCTGAAAATTATTCGTGAGGATATAGAAACACAGTATAAGGAGCGACTTTCTGAAATTTATGAAAAACTTGAAACCTTGGTAGAAAAGAAAGATGTAAAGAAAAGTCAGATTGTTGAACACGATAACTATGTCAAAGAGCTACTTAGGTATATTATTTCTGACCTAAAGAGATTTAGACAAATTCAGGGAGATAATACGCTCGGTGGTATGGTCATTTGTGAAACAAGTGAGCAGGCAAGAAAACTGTTTGCATATTTTGATGAAATCCAAGCGGAACTTAATAAAGATGCTTCTATGAAAAGTCATTTGCGAGCTGGACTTATACTTCACGATAGTGATGATAAGGATACAAGAGATAAGATTATTGATGACTTCAAAAATAACATGACAGTTGATATTCTTATCGTTTTCAATATGCTTCTTACCGGATTTGATGCACCAAGATTGAAACGTCTGTATTTTGGAAGAAAATTAAAAGACCATAATTTGTTGCAGGCAATCACAAGAGTCAACAGACCATATAAAGAAAACCGTTATGGATATGTTATTGATTTTGCAAATATAAAAAGGAACTTTGAAGAAACAAATGAAGCGTACCTTAAAGAGCTGAACCGTTTTAATGACCTGAATGAAGTTGGAACGGGAAATGAAACAGATACATTCAAACAGGTTATTGAAGACCCGGCAGAACTCATTAAACAAATGCAGGAAGTGCAGCAGGTTCTTTTTAACTATACCACAGATAATGCAGAAGAATTTAGTTCGGAAATATCTACGATTGAGGATAAGCAGGAATTGCTTAAACTTAAAAAAATTCTTATTGCTGCTCGTGACTGTTGTAATTTGGTAAGAACCTTTGGCGATGATGAGTTGAAGGAAACATTTGCAAAAATGGAATTAACAAAGTTGCCTTCATTGATTTCAGAGGTGCAACATCATATTGACAACATAAATCAGAAAGAACTTTTTGCAAGTGATGACACCACAAAGTTGCTTGTCAATGAAGCAATGGAGGATATTACTTTTAATTTCAGCAAAATCAGTGAGGAAGAATTGAAAATCGTCGGTGGTAAAGACGCAGTAACAGAAAAGTATAAAAAGACTGTTCGTGCCTTTACTCAGAATATCGACCCTGATGATCCTGAGTTTATTACTTTGCAGGAAGCATTTTTGCTTCGCTTCAAGCAACATGGTTTTGAACCTAAGAGTGTATCTGAGATTGAGGAGCAAGGAAAGGAATTGGAAGATATTCTGAAAAAGCTTGATGAATTGCAGAAGAAAAACACGGTTCTGCTGAGAAAATATAATGGCGATGCGAAATTCGCAAGGGTTCATAAAAGAATCAGGGAAGAAAATCTTGCTCGAAAAGCAGCAAATAAACAGCCGATTGTTTCAGAATATGATATGTCTATTATGAATGTTTTGCTTTCTATTAAGTCTGATATTGACCAGAAAGTGTATGACAGAAATGATATATTGAAGAAAGACGCATATTTTGAGAGAACGGTTATGACACAAATAAAAGCAGGCATTGATAAGTTGGGAATAGCGAGTGCTCGTGAGGATAGAGTATTTATACAGAGCAGGATTACAAAACAGTATCTTGACCAGTATAACCAGACTTATTCAGTGGCATAAAGGAGAACACAATGGAAGAAATAAAGACGATAAAAGAAAAAACCATAGAGTTGATAGATGCCTTAAAAGCAACTTGTCAGACCTATGGTATGGGAAACGATGGTAACGAATATAAAATTATCACACAGGTTTTCCTTTATAAGTTCCTTAATGATAAGTTCGGATATGAAGTAAAAAAAGTAAGTCCGGTTCTTAAAAATGCTGAAAAATGGGAACTTGCTTATGCAGAAATGTCAGAAGATGACCGCTTGGATATTTTTGATAGTTTACCGTCAGATATTCCATTACTTAATCCGGAACATCTTATTGCCAACTTATGGAATCAGCAGGCAAAGGGCGATTTTGATTTAATCTTTGACAGCACGATGACAGATATAGCAGATAAGAATATTGATATATTTTCAACTCAGACTGCTCAGAATACAAAAATACCGCTTTTTGAAAAGCTGACACAGTATGTAACGGACGATACAGCAAGAGCACCTTTTGCCCGTGCTTTGGTTGATAAGTTGGTAAACTTTTCTTTTGAAGAAGCATTTGAGAAGCACTATGATTTCTTTGCAGATATATTTGAATATCTGATAAAGGACTACAATACCGCAGGCGGTGGTAAGTATGCAGAGTATTATACTCCTCACGCTATTGCAACGATTATGGCAAGATTGCTTGTTGGAAATGCAACTGATTTACATAGTATTGAGTGTTATGACCCATCAGCCGGAACAGGGACACTTTTGATGGCTCTTGCCCATAAAATTGGCGAAGATAAGTGTACGATTTTTGCACAGGATATTTCACAGCGAAGTAATAAAATGTTAAAACTTAATCTTATCCTGAACAGCTTGGTATCTTCTCTTGACCACGCAATTCAAGGAGATACGCTGATTGCTCCATATCATAAGAGTGATAATGGACAGGAATTAAGAACTTTTGATTATGTAGTTTCAAATCCGCCTTTTAAGATGGATTTCTCAGATACAAGAGAGCGTATAGCAGCAATGCCCGTTCGTTTTTGGGCGGGAGTTCCGAAAGTACCTGCCAAGAAGAAAGAGAGTATGGCAATTTATACGTTGTTCATTCAGCACGTTCTTAATTCATTGAAATCAACCGGAAAAGGTGCGATTGTAGTTCCTACTGGATTTGTAACCGCAAAATCAGGTGTAGAAAAGAAGATACTACAACATATTGTAGATGAACATATTGTTTATGGTTGTATTAGTATGCCGTCAAATGTATTTGCTAATACCGGCACGAATGTATCAGTATTATTTTTTGATAATTCAAGAAAAACAGATAAGGTTGTACTGATAGATGCTTCAAAACTGGGAGAAGAATATAAGGACGGTAATAATCAGAAACGCAGACTTCGTGATTTTGAAATTGATAAAATCGTAGATACTTTCCTTAATAAAGAAGCTGTTGATGATTTCTCTGTTGCAGTAACCTATGATGAAATCAAAGAAAAAAAGTATTCCCTTTCTGCCGGACAGTATTTTGATGTAAAAATCGAATATGTGGAATTATCGCAGGACGAATTTAATGCTCGTATGACAGCGTATGCAGACAAGTTGCAGGAATATTTCACAGAGGGCGATAAATTGAAAACAGAGATTATGGAACAGTTAAAGAAGGTGAAGTATGAGTAGTTTTCCAAAAGAGTTATGTATCCCAATTCGTTCTCCGCTTAACGAGATGGATACAGATAAACAGACATTCGGTTGTCGGCAAGCAAATCCAGATATTTGTGGTTACTGTTATATTGAAGGTATATGTGCTTTTGCGTCCAAAGACTCAATCTGTAAACATCCATCTGCTAAGTGGAAAAAAATATATTCAGAACTTAAGGAGGGTAATAAGTGAAGTATTACAAACTAAACGATTTGTGCACAGACATTGTTGACTGCCCTCATACAACGCCTGACTGGAAAAACGAAGGTATTCGAGTAGTTCGTAACTTTAATTTAAAGGATGGAAATCTTGATTTTGCAGATGGATATTTTGTTGATGAAGCAACATATTTGGAAAGAACTAAAAGAGCGATTCCTGAAGAAGGAGATATTATAATTTCAAGAGAAGCTCCAATGGGCGTGGTTGGTATTGTGCCTAAAGGATTAAAGTGTTGTTTAGGTCAAAGACTGGTTCTGCTAAAGGTTAATACTGGAAAATGTGACCCGTATTATTTATTAAATACACTTATGTCAGATTTCGTTCAAACACAATTTAAGCGTGCAGATGCAACCGGTTCTATTGTAAGTAATTTATGTATTCCAGATTTAAAAGAGATAATTATACCTGTTATTGAGAGTGGACAAAAAGATGTTGCACGATTACTTGAGATAATTAACAAAAAGCAGCTTATAAATAATGCGATAAACGATAATTTA
>ERZ1026874.179-NODE-179-length-43590-cov-26.139198_pt1 | contig 43590 bp, 50 predicted proteins | sample MGYA00380167_ERZ1026874 | MGnify/ENA primary metagenome ERZ1026874 (study PRJEB33269, sample SAMEA4719803) | human gut metagenome | biome: human-associated habitat; feature: organic feature; material: feces | place: Cameroon | collected 2013-10 ...
CAGATCCAGTTGTTACTGTGAGCTCAATTATTTCCATCTTACTTAACTTGCCATTCAATTCAGTGATAGCAGACTGCGTGTTTGTAGCTGTTAAATTAGTATCTGTATTGTCAAAATTGACATTTTTTGCATCGACAACATCAGGATTTGCATCAAGAATAGCCCTCATATTATTGTCTGTTCTTTCCTCATCGCTTAACGCATCATATTCTGCTTGAGTCATTGATATTAATGCCGAAGAGTTTTCTAATCCTTCCATTACTGCCTTTGCAGAGGCTGCCATTGAATTATCTGTTGCTTTCTTCATGTCAACATAAGTTTTCGCAATACCGTTAATTTCTCCGAGCTTTGCTTGAGCGGTCTTTCCATCATCAAATTCAACAGTTTGAGAACTTGTCCAACGTGATAAAAGCTGATATCCAGAACTTGTTAATATGTAATTTTTAACTTTTTTAAATCCAGTTAAAATACTCATTATAATAATTCCTTTCTTAATATTCTTGTTGCCAAATAGTTTTACCGATCATTTCAGTTTCAAATGGTTCTTCTTGGCTATATAAATACGGATCATAAAATTCAGATCCGATTCCATTTAATTTAAAAATTTTTTGTTCCCATGAATTTAATAAAGAAGCAGTTACACTATCTATCTGATTATTTTGCGATAGAAGAGTAACGGCTTTTTTATATTGTTTTGTTTTTATTAAATTAGAATGTTGATTGTATATTTTTTCATCATCCAAGGATATATCATTTCTGAGATGTGGTTTAAAATCATTTAAACTAGACAATATCACACCTCCTATTCATATTCCTTTAGCCATTCACTATTGACATTCATACGTTCTACATCTGGATCAGGCTCTGTGGAATTAATATCTGTAAAAATAATCTTTTGATTATAAAAAATTTCTTTTGCCAATTCCCAAATACCAAGTTCAATTTTATTGAATGATCCGCAGTCAATAGAATATGGTTTTAAATCAGATTCGTATTGTTTAATATAATTATAGGCTTCATCATTCTTACCAGAATCACGAAGTCTATAAAATTCATCTATAATTGGAATAATAATACTATCAACATCCTTATAGTTTGATAGTTCGAAAGTCATTAAATTAAAATTTCCTTTCTAGTTTTATAGTAAAAATTAAAAAAAATAAATATATTATAATGGCAAGTTAGCTAAAAGTCGCACGTTTGATTTTGAACAAGATCTAACAGCAAATACAGACAATAATTCAACACATTCCATAGACATAACAAGCCTACATGCCACTGAAATAATAAATGTTATTCCTAATATTAAAAAAGGATCAGTAAATGGTGCATTTATTGGGAATATGCGAGTTTTAGAGATATCTACTTCATCTATAAATGTACAAACTATAGTCAATATTGGACAACATTATTATTTACAAGTAACAGTGGTTTACAGATAATTATGTTTTTATTACATGAATAATCGAAAATAGATTATCCAAACATTTTAAATGCACCACCGTACACGCCATCTGTAGATCCGTTGTATTTAACAGTAATCGTGCCTTGATTGTTATATTCGATATTCATAGTTGTCGATTTAGAAACGGAATAAACACTAACTACATCAACATAACGTGATACAATACAAACACATGAATCAGGAGTAGAGATTCTATTAAATATAGTAAGCCACACTTCGTTATTTTTTACAAAACCACTTATGCTTCCGGTGTCACTCATAATGAATCTGTTTGAATCTATTTTATTTGCTAACTTGCCATTATATAAACAACTATATATTAAAATATATCAAACAAAGTACAATGGATAAAATCTTTGCAATGTAAGAGTAGAAGTTCCGCTGCTCAAATCATTCGAAATATTTTTTATAATATATTGCCTAATATCATTACTATTTATTTTTTTATATTCAACTTTTATGTTAATATCTAACCATGGTAACATCTTCGTACTAATTTCAATTGTTTCATTCATAGATGAAGCTTGCTGATTAAAATATACTGCATTTTGTGTTGCCACAGATTCAGATATGATGTTATCAAATTCATCACCAGTCTTTACGTCAAGTACTTCTCCAATTTTTTGAATAGTATATGGACTTTCAGATTCAACCCTAAATGTAATATTTTTGCAATTATATTTGTCTGCAAAATACTTTTTAGTGTACTTCTTGTCATTTTCGTCCGCAGTTAACACACATAAAGCATGAGGCTGGTACTGACCAAGATAATACGAAATCCATGTTTCGTCTTTCTTTCTTAGCATAATAGTATTAACTTCATTAGGGATAAAAGTGCCTGAAGCGATAGAAGTGGTAGAATATTCATTGTAAACTGGGAAAGCCGGTAATGAGTTGATTTTTATTTGTGTATTATCAGTATTTGTTATTTTTGGTTTGAATGCTATGATTTGATACTCAGTATATTCATCATACTTATCTAATGTGAGAGTAAATACACCATTAGACTCTTCACATTTATCATCTGCATCACGATCTATCTCATATGATTTGCCAAAAACTTCTGTAACATTTTTGATAGAAGAGAGCGAATATGTAGTACTTTCTGAATTATCAGATATTAAAACTTTTTGTAAAAAATCATTATCCAAAACAACTGGATCATTTACACAAGACGGAACCATATTACAGCAGAAATTATTATAAACATCAAAATATGCTTGAACATTTGGATATAGATCAGTAACTCCTGCCACAATAGTAGCTTGTGTATCTCCTGCGGAAAATTCAAGATCATATGGCATTTTATTCCAATCAGGATTTTCTTTACGATACTCTTCATATTTATCAGGATTAGTAGATTGCTGACCATAAAATTCACCAATATCCTCAATTAAAATTTTATCAGTAATCTCTTCAGCTGTGACAAAATTTCTTAAAGCTTTTTGAATAGTAGTAGCTTTGCCATCAGCATCATTTTTCTGAATTACAATGGTAGGAGCACCACCAACTTGTCCGTTGCGTGTCCCATCCATCTTAGCAAACCAATCCATTAATGTTGTAGACAATAAATTATTTGTTACATCATATGTTGTGCTACTATCTGTAAGTACATACGTGCCACAAGGATACCAAATATAATTACCTTTAAAATAATTAAACACACCAATATCAAATACGAAATTTAGACGCATGTATAAATTCATCCATTCTTCAACATTTTTAATGTTTTGAATAGTACTCTGTATGTTCCGTCTAATTTGATTATCAGAAGATATGTCATAGTTGGATGGAGTAACGTCATTCATTACTTGCAATATATTTCCATTATCATCAGTTATTGTAATCCTATATGTATATTTTAGTGTAGGTTGTAGAATGGTTTGCTTATCAAGCTCGGTAATAACATAATTCATTAATGCCACCATTCCCTTCCAACATCAGACAAATCACAATTATATAACGTTTCTGAATCAGGCTTTCCAATCTCTACCCAATCAAAGCTAATCTTTCTTAAAGAATTTATTGAATCTCCTGAATCCGTGATTCCTCCTGTAACGCTTATTAACCATATGCGACCATCGTGGAATTTGAGTATCTTTGGCTTTTTGTTGGCAAGCCAATTTTTAAGTTCAGAATGATATTTTAATCCACTCGGTATGTCAATTGTGTGATTATCTTGGTCGAATTTGATAAATGTACCTGAAGCAGTACCGGAATCATAATTAGATTGTCCATTACTGATTATAGTAGGATATTGGCTATTCAAGAGATCAATAGTTGATGATTGTGTATTTCTTATAGTGTCCATTGTATCAAGGTTATATAACGTGCCAAAGATTTCATTTTTATCGCAGATAAATAATCCGTCAAATTCAGATTTAAGCTCTCTTGTAACATAAGTATTTTCAATGCCATTACATACAGATACAACCATATATTCAAGTTGTGTATTAGATGGTTCAAAATAATCCTTTATATTAATTTTAAAATCTTCTTCCACGTTGATCTTCTTAGTATATATAGTTCTCCATTCAAGATCGCCAACTTGCCTACATTTAATAACTACATAATCTGTATTCCTTAATGAGAATCCAGAGTTACCGGCTTCAAGTGTGCCATCATCAAAATCGGCATTAAGAATAGTATCGTAATCCCAGTCATCAAATCTATTCTCTGCTTTTAAATCAGGATTTTTTGAAACAAATAACTGATCAAATGTACCATTATTTATATAAATATTTTTTATATCTTTTGCTTTAGTGGGAGATGGATCCATAACATACCTAGCTCCCAAAAAAGTAGTTCCAAGAAAAAGCATGTCAGTCCACCTCCTTATGCTTTAACATAACCGTCCTCTTCATAATAGACTTTCAGGTTATACAAATTATTTTTACGTTTTACTTCAAATATTACTGGAAAAGCACCATCGTTATTTAATGATACCATAGTCACATTTGAATCTGTATCAGTAACTTGATTATTTTCCTTATCTAACAGAATAGCATCTGGCAATTCTACATATCTAACATAATTATTTAACACAGATGTTGCTTCTAACACACAATAATATGCAGTAGCTATTTTTTGTATTGACAAAGATACTTCGCCGTCGGATGTCGTATATCCAAAAAATGATTTATTCAGAGGAACATTTCTTGCTTTAATAAACATACTAAATGTATCAGAAAAGTCATATCCTGAGATATACGTTACCTTGGAATTATCAAGAATAACCTCTCCATCTTTGAATATTGGATCGTTTCCTTCAACGTTAAATCCAATATCTACGATATTACAATCAACCGTAATATATCCTTCGCAACGATTATTTACTACTTGGATGAACATGTTATTAGGTTGTACGATATAATCTGCCGTAAATTCCCAATACCCAGTATCCGCATCCATATCATGCACAGTCTTACCAACACATCTCACATAATACGAAGTAATATTCTTAATTCCATAAAATGTATAAGTAGGATTATCAAGATTATAGAATACACTAGATTGACCAACTAAATTTTTCTCAGTATCATATAAATACAAAATATATTCTTTTAAGCCATCATTTTCTGCTTGGGAATAAGAAATTTTGACATCTATACTTGATTTATTGACTCTCTTTTTGAAATCAACAAATGTGATGTGTGGAGTAGAGAAACAATAGAAGAGTACTGGCTGGGATAACTCACTGGAATTACCATCAAAATCGAATACTTGAATTTGAATAGAATATTGTCCAGGTTTTAATGTATTGGCAGCAAGCTCATATGATAATTTCATACCCAATTGCGTGTCATCTAATACAGTTTCAAACGTTGTATTATCTGTTATGACAACTCTTTTTTTCTCAAGCTGATTACCTGAATAATAAAATTGAAATACTTCTATGTTTGTTGGATCAAATGCTTGAACAGAAGATAATATTGGAGTTGGCAAAATAGCCATAATGAATCACCTCCTATTCATAATCTTTTAACCATTCATCGCCAGTGGATTGATTGACAGGTCTTCATCCTGATTTACAAATCCATGAGCGTTAGTTGCCTTAATTTCTTTATATGTACCATCTCCACAGAAAAACTTTTCTTGATCACCGGCAGATGGTGCAGGAATATAACCTGCTGTACCTGGATTATCCGCAGTAGCTCCAACAAAAGGTATCCATGTATCTGTATCTGTAAATACGGCATTTGCAGGAACATCAGATTCTACGGTATGATTATTAACCTTAGATGCATTTGCCGCACTGTCAGCACTTGTTGCATGTTTAACACTTTTATCTTTGTCAGCAGTATTATCTACATTTGGCAATCCGACTTCATCTTTAGTGTAATCAGGTTTTGTTGCAGCTTTAGCCCAATCACTCACGTCAGATGCTGGCATACTCTCAGGAAAATCTGTAATTTCTGATACAGTATGAGAGTGTTTAGATGGCGTATATGTATCTGGTTTATCCATTACACCTGTCCATGGTACAGACGATGCTAGTCCAGCCGTGTATTCCGTATAACCTTCTTCAGACGATAATTTTGTGTCATCAACGACAACATAAAGCATTTTCGTATCATTTACTTTTACAGTATCTCCGTTTTGAACTTCTTTGATTGTAAGTGCAAATCTTGCTTCATCATTATCAACGGGATATAATCTCTCCAATGCTCCCTGCGGAAGCCTAGCCAAATCAATCATACCAGTTAATTTTGAAGCATCTAACGATATAATATCTTCACTATTATGTGTATGCGCTTTTTCAGCTTTCTTTGCCAGTCCAGAATCCAGTCTATCCTTATTTTTCCCTTCATAATACTCCATTCCACTTAATGTTAGAATGGATTCACTAATATTAGGCATGATTTTCCTCCTTATTGTTTAAAGAGTTTATCTATATCAGCCCTAGTAGCATAACGTAAACTTTGTATGACATAGTTTGATATATCCTCACCCTTTGTATTTATTGTTTTACCGTTATCAACGGCAATAAAAACTGTATCATCGGAAATCTCAGCCACATCGTAAGAGTCAATTTGTTTTTGAGGTATAGCCATAAATCTCCTTTCTATAATTTTGCGATAATAAGCTTTTTCTGTTGGTTGCCATTAATATAATGAACCAAGCATTTGTCATTCCTTTGAAAAGTAATAGCAGTGCCATTCTTAACTTTATATTTGGCATTATTAATCAGAACAGTACAATAATCACCTTCACTAGAAAGAACAATCGCCTCATAATCACAAAATAATTTTTCTATTTTTTTATCAATCGCTTTATAAATACATTGTGTTAATGTATCTAACGCACGTTCAGTATTTTCCATAAAATCACCATAGAAAAGGAGAGTAGTATGAAACTACCCTCCATAAAATTATCTTTGTTTATTGTTAAACCTCTGAGTAATATATCCAGGAAGACGTTTAATAATAGCGTCTCCAAGTTGTTCTGCATTTTGAACACCCTGAAGATTTATGTCGCCAATATTAACAATGACAGAAGAATTATCAGTTGAATTGCCAGTTGCGAATCTTGTGAAATCAGGCATAAGCATCTGTGGTGTAACGTTCATACCAGTAATCAGATCAACGAAGCGATCAAAAGATGCCGTCTGCTGTTGTGTCAGAATACGTTCTCCATCCTGCACCATTGCAAATCCATCTTCGCCATGCTGTTTAGCAAGACCAGTTAATAAATCGTCAGGATTGATCTTGACAACTCCACCTTTTGCATACTTTCTAATATTGTTGGCACGTTTCTTTGAAGCAGCAATGGTCTTTTTCTGTTCATTGGACATGATAATATTAGAATTATTCTTCCGCTGATCAGCAGTGGCGGCCGCACTTGTATTACTCTTATTTCCAGTGATCTTGTTGATGACACTGGTAGGTGCACCGGCACTAATCATTCCTGACACATTATAAGCAGATCCTACGGAACCGGCAGAACCAGTACTTCCAGAAGCTGCTTTCTGTGCTTCTTTAGCAGCATTGATTTGCTCATTTGCTGATGCCCATGCAGCATCGGCTAAAGCCTGTAATGCTTTGATCTGCTCATTAGCAGACTGCCATTGTGCATCTGCAATAGCCTGTTGAACAGAGATATACTGCGTTCTAAAGCCGTCCAGTGTAGACAATCTGCCATTAAGAACATCATTTTCCCAGTTTGCACCGAGCACCTGACTGGCATACTGTGCATTCCTCTGTTTATCATATTCATCAGAAATGGATTGCCATTGTTCCTTCAGCTTATTGTAATAATCAACTTTTTCATTATAAGACTTAATCAGCTCTTCATTACTGTTGATCTGCTGTTGAATACCCACATACTGGTTCTTAAAATTTTCAACATCTAAGATATTGTTATTGAGAATCAATTTCTGATATTCGGAACCAAGTAGAGCGGCAGCATTCATCTCATCAATATTATACTGATAAGCATTTTTAACATCATCCCACTTGGATTTGAAGTTCGTTAGAGTATCGATCTGTTTCTGAAGCTCCGATGTTTTCAAATCTAATTCAGCATCATCGTATGAACTTTGAGCGTCTTTAATGGCATCGTAGTCAGGAGTATATATATATCCCTTCCCCTCAACGTAAAGTTTCTTTATTTTTTGTGAGTATGCTTTTTCTAATTCATACTTAGCTTTTTCAAGAGCAAGAGTACGATCACGTTCATCATTAGCATCTTTTAAGCCATCAATAATAGCCTGGATACGATCAATCTCTTTGTCGTAAACTCTATCAATCGCATCGAGAGCTGAATCCATATTGGAAAGATTGTCATTGAGTTTATCATTAACAGATTCTAACTCATCAATCTTTTCCTGCCATTTATCCACTTCTTCTTCCAAACGATCAACTACAGCAGAAATTACCTTATCATAGATATCTTTCTGCTTGTTAAGCATTTTCTCAGTATAATCAAAATAATCTTTCGCTTTCAGCTTTCCAGAATTATAAAGATCATCGAGATAATTCTTAACAGAAGAGCAGTACGTATTGTAATCAATCTTACCGGCATCTAAGGATTTCTCCATGTAATCCATATAAGCATCGATTTGTTCTTTTAGATCGTTATAGAGATCATCAGCTGTTTTCTTGGCTGAATCGGCAGCTTTTTGAGTGGTAGAACCTCCTTTATAATCAACTTCAGGAACATCAATTGAAACAACGGCAGAAGATTCAACATCACTAACAATACTTTTAATTTTATTAGTAATTGTCTTTCTCATCTCTTCAGACATTATTGGATTGTCTGCGAGACGCTGTTTTAACGCATCTAATTGCGATAATGCCTCTACGCTTGCACCAGCTACTTTAGCAAGACGCATAACATTTTCGCAATCAGCGGCTGTATCTATGGTTTCTGTATTAACCAAGCTTTTATGTAATGCGTAAGCAGCAAGCTTTTGTGCCGTTTCTTCAGTAACGGCTCCTTCGGTCAACAAAGAATTTATTTCAGAAGCAGTTCCATTTGCTACTGCAATACTAGCTTCCTCTGACTCTAGTTTGGTCTTTAATAGAGAAGCGTATACAACCTCAGTAGCATTTACGACACCTTGCTCTTGCAGGTATAAAATCGCAGCTTCCTTGGACTGATCAGTAATAGCAGAAAGAGTGCCTTCATTTTGGAGATAAGCAGTAGTAAGCCTATTGAATGCCTTCTGACATTTGTCTATATCAGATGGACTATTAGAAACCGTTTCAATAAACTCATCATATACAGATTTATACTCCTCAGTCACATTCTCCATATTTCCGAATGTTTCTGTGAAGCTTGTGTTATTAAGGATTGAAGTCCAGTCGAATTCTTCCTTGTTCTTAACATCAGCATAAATCTTATCAATTAAGTCAAAACCAGTTTTTGATTTCTCTACTTCCGTCATCGACTTGACAAAAGAAATCGGTGTTTCGTCAGAAGTTTTCTCTTTGAGTTCTCCTTGAACATAACCTAATTCAATAAGCTTATCAATAAGATTCTGAGTTTGATCTTTTGTAAGACCAAGAATGTTCATCAGATTTTTAAACGCTTCTTCGCCCTTTTCTACATTGTCATTATCAAAATTAATAGCTTTTAAATCAGTGTCTGATAGTCCTTTTAATTGTTCGGCATAATCATTAACCGCCTTATTATTTGAAAATGCTTGATCTAAATTGTATGCAGCTTCTGCATCTTGATTTATAGAATCAAATATATCATCAAATACAGCTTCGGATCCTTCGAGTTCTTTTGTGTTTTCGCTTACTGATTGTTTAACGGAATCTAATTTTGCCTTGGCTTCATCAACTCCATTACCAGACGATAAAGCATTATTATAATCTTCGACGGCTTGAATAGATTGCTGATATAACGGACGCAAAGTGTCGCTTCTGACAATTTCTGCTTTCATGAATTCATCATAAATTGTTTTGTATTCGCTTAACTCATCAGTCCACGTTTTCTTTAACTGTCCTGAGATTCCTTCTAACAAACCAGAAACATCAATATTATTTTCTTTTCCATAATTTTCTAAGTCTGTAGCAAGTTGATGCATTAATTCATCTGCGTTTTCTACGTTTGCTTTTATAGACAAATCGACAGTAGTAGCTGAATAATTTCCATGAGAAGCACCACCGTATGATAATTGCAATAAATCACTATAAGAACTAATATAATCAAGCAATCTTTTTTGATCTTCAGTTTGTGGAGCAACTGTTGACCAACTTGTAATATTGCCTATATTATAAGTCCTTATTTTTTCCAGTTCTTTTTTTGCATCAGAAAAAGTATCTCTATTCTCAGTTATATAATCATTAGCTTTTTCTTTAGATAAATCTCCGAGAAGTCCTAATTGCTCTCTATATTTACCATTAACCAAATCAAGATTAGAAGCTTCTGTTCCATAAGATTCTATTAGTGATTTTTGAATTTCTAATAATTGTTCTTTAACAGAACGAACTTCATTAGTAGATAGATTTCCATTATCAAGTGATTCTTTTAATTCTTTATATTTTTCTATCTGAGAATCTAATGAGTCTTTTTGCTCTTTATATGAATTTGTTAACTCCAATGATTTCTTTCTTACGTCTTCCTGGGCTGTAATTAATTTTGAAATCTGGGAAATGATTGCAGTGATGGCAAGTGAAACACCAAGAGATAAAGCCATATTTAATGCTGTTGATGCTATCTCTAGTCCTATTGTGGCCGCTTTAGCAGAAATTAGGGATTTGATATAACCACCCATTGATGCTTTAGCCCCGTTAAGTCCTGCTAAATAATTACCTAATGAATTATTCTGATTGCCTACGGCTTTAATATACGCATTCTGTAATTGAGTGGATTTATTTAGATTGTTATTATATACCTTAAAAGCATTACTTAATTTAGTAAAATTACTAACAGATTGAGATGTATTAACAGCCAATCCTTCAAGAGTAAATTTTCCATTTTTATTATATACGGTTGCACTGACTGTTTCTAAATTTTTTAAATGCTCTGTAGTTGTGAGTATTGTTTTTCCAAATACCTTTAACTCATTGTCTATTGTTTTGAATATCATACTATATTTTTATATGTTTGTGTTATGTTTGAATTAACACATTTACATTTATATATTTATAATGTAAAATTATTTTAAATGGAGGTATTAGAAATGAAAAGAAACATTAAGATATTTTTAATAATCACGTTATGTTTATTGGCATTGACAGGATGCGGCGAAACAAACTACATTGACGCAACGTATTATGATGTATATAATAATTCTAACTATATTATTTTATCAAAAGATGGTAATTTAACCAATAGTTTATGGACGGAATATACCAATGGAATAGAAAAAATAAGTGATAGCTATAAATATAAAATTGAAAATGGTTATCTTGTAGCAATTAATCAAACAAAATATGAAGGAGATAATACACTAAAAGAAAATACCATAGGACTTATGTATAAAGACTTTATTTGTAATAGATGGAATGGAGATATTTATCCTACTTATTCTGATACAAATATATATCTTAAAATAGATCAAAATATAAAAATGGAATATATTTTAAAAAATGATAAAAGTTACGAATATACTATTACACAAAATGAAACTATTCAATGTCATGAGATTGGATACTATGAAATTAATAATAATATCATTACTTTAACAAACGATAATAATGATATAAGTGCTGTATTCATTAACATAAAAAATATTCCATATTGCATCCAGTATCAAAAGAAATAAAATACACCAAATCAAACTAATAATTAATAACATCAGGAGTAGTATCAAAAATGTTCACATTAGATGAAATAAATACACATAGATCAGAATACATCAAATATTCAAAAAATAATATTCCGATGATAACTAACGTGATTTATGATCTGACAAACGGAACTATGGGACAAGTTAATTCATGTAATATTACAAGTGACGATGTTGTACTGCATTTAAATCCAGAATTATTTACTTATAATTCAAAATATCAAATAGCGGTTTTATGGCATGAATTCACTCATATATATGATAAACTGAACTATGATATTGATCCAAAATACAATTCAAATTATACAAAAACAATATCTGAAATAAGAGCAACAATGTATGAAATGAGATTTTTACTTGGTATGAAATCATACGATAAAATACTGTATGATACATCAAAAAAGATATATTTTATGAATTATCATCCAAATATTGAATCAGTCATAATATATTATGACACTTGTTGTAAAAATTATTTTGAAAAGTTAAAAGTAGATTTATCACCATATAATTTTAACAATGGATTTAATAATTTTATGTATTTATGTGGAATAGTAAAACTAACATACCACGATAAATACTTTTTGATTAGCAAAATCAAAACTTATCCTTCGGAATATCACCCATTTTTAAATAAAACAATTGAGAGTATTTATAACAATAATGATGTAGAGGTATGTAATATCTATAATGATTTTAAGATATATATAGCAAATCAGCAGATTGCAAGTGTTTGATAAGTATTGGCTATTTCATTCCATTGGAAGAACATAGTATATAAATATAATTTTTTCTGAATACTATTTTCTTTTCTGATGGCAGATATATAAGTTTTCTTAAAATCATTATTTAAATTAGTGCTTAGTATTTTTTGTTCCCAATCTGCATCGAGAGATTGTGTAATATTATTCATATAAATCCTTTCTTCGGGGGTTGATTAAAACTGATATAATCTCAGATGAGTAATCTATCCTTAGACAGCTGTTTATAAACATACGTTCCGACTACCAATATCTTCCAAGAGGTACTACAATATAAATGATAGGATATGATCGTGAGCACACTACGATCTAGTGTGTAATTCTATCATGTAACATATTAATCGTAACCATACCGAGAGTAAGAAAGGTAAGGCGAATCACCTCTTGGAAAATCTAAAACTTCATAGCAGAATTCTCTGCGTCAATTTCCATCAGATATGTAATTTATATTCTTACAGAAAGGAGGAATGTGATGTCAGGAATTCCAAGCATCATTTTGGCACTTATTTGACAAATGCCTTGGTTTGTCATTGCATATATCGTGTACAAAGTATATAGTAATAAACCAAAGCATACGTCTATAAGTATACCAGATAAAGTAACAATAGTATCTGAAAGATAGCAATATCATCTATGCCAATAGTTGATTTATCAGGAGAGTAGGAGATTTGGGTAGTAGTGGATTTGGAGCTGTGATTGAAATATATCATAGCTCCTTATTCATCACATAACCTAATAAAAGGGGAGAAACACATATGACAAATAACGAAGATCAAAAGTTCTCGTCAAAATTATTTCATTATTTAGAAATACTTGCACTAATAGTTACAATATCTGGTTTTTCTGGACTAACAATTTATCAACATTGGTGGGGAAATGATGCTGAAAAATCTCAGGAAATATTGGATGAAAAAATTTCTGAAATATGCGATGAAATTTCTATCCTAAATATGCAACTACAATACTATACATCGCAAAAAGAATATATGATAATTAATGGCGAAGGAAATAAAGTAGATCCAGCAACAATATTAGATTATCATCCATTAATTGCAAAAATGGAAGAAATACACAAAGATTATTATTTCATAGATCTTATAACATATATGTCATTTTGTGGATATGATGTTGAAGAAAAAGAGATATATCTTTCTGAGGAATGGTTCTTTAGAATGGATTATGAACAACAAGCAAAAATTTTAAGTAATATGTTTGCCGAATTAAAACCTCTTACATATAAATTGGCAAATTCATATCAATATTATGCAGATGTAACAGACTATGGTGATCATATAGAATATAGTAATGTTCGAGCTGAAGCAACCAACGTAGAAGAAAGAATGATACACGTATTTGCTTGTACTCAAATAGCAAACGGTTATCCATTTGGATTAACAAAAATAACAGATGAAAATAGTAATATGATATATCCTAAAATAAATACAAATTCATAATGACAATATTTAAAGGGCAAGAAAGTTATCCTTCTTGCCCTTCACTATCAATATACTTTTCATACATTTTCATTCTGTTTTCAATATTCTTAGGATTTCTACCTGAAAATTTTTCACCATATTTTTTTATAAAGTAATCAGCGTCATTACATGTAACATGTATATGCTCTTCTGAAGTAGCATCAATAAACATTCGTTTAATATGTTGCTCATAATCCTGCATTCGTTGCTCAATTCTTAATCTGGACTCTTCATATTCTTTCATTGCTTGTTCAATATCTTCGGCTGTAGTCTCTGTATGTATAATTTTTACATTTAATCTTCCAGACATATCAATTATGTGAATTTCTCTTTTTTTATATTTTGCCATATTAAATTTAAACCTCCTTATTAATTATAGAAGGGGTTATATAAAGTCCTTTATTAATCTTGTCTGCCAAAACAACTAGATTACATAAAGGAATAATATTTTTAGTTATAAATTGTTCCAGTTTAACTTTATCACTTTCTATAATATAATTATGTTTTGTTACTATCTGAAATATTCCTAATAATTTGCCGCTTTTACAATATAAAGGAATAGCAATATATTGAGAATACTTTGATAGATCAGTACTAAAAGAAACCTTTTTGAATATCCTTAATATCTCAGCGTTGCTTATTGCAATTTCAATATCGGATAATTTATCACGTATTAGTTCTGCATAATGATATTTACAATCTGATAATTTAACCCTTTCTTTACATGCAGACGGCCTTAAAGATATCGGATTTGAATGTGAAATCATATGAACCCATTCCACATTATTTTCATCTACACTATATTCAACAAAACAAACTGAAATTCCAGAATTATCATTTAAATTACAGTATTGTTTTATCATGTCTCTACAATATAAGCATATTGCATCAATTTGTTTAACCTTATCCCAAGCTTTATCAGATATACAACCATTTAACTTTACGTTATTTGCAAATGAATTAATTACCGTAGCCCATTTTTCCGCTAACTCAGACAATGAAGAAATTTCATATGTCACTGTCTTATAATCATTTTCCATGTGGGCTAATATGTTTGTAAGATTTACAATTTTTTCATCTTTTTCCTGTAATTCATTATATACTTTGTCTTCTTGATTTCCATAATAAATAACAAATGCTACCAATGTTATCATTAAAATAACAGTTATTGATGTTAAAATTATTTTTATAACTATATCTGATGTTATTGACGTGAATACACCAATAACAGAAACAGCAGTAGGTATCAATATTAAAACAGTATTTTTAAACCACGTTTTCTGATAAAATCGTTCCCTCATAAATACCACCATTCTTTAGTAATATAGTACTTTATATTATATACCAATAAATGGCAAAATGCTACTCAGAACATATGTGCTCAATTGTCACCATTTGTCGATGATATTTTATTGCTTCACAACTTCAAAGCAATATATAATAACAGTGGAAAAGTGAAGGGGGTATTTTTCCGCACTAAAATAGGAGAGAGGCTTTAAAACCTTTCTCCTATTTCTTTGTGTGAAGTTTATTAAGTTAAAAAGAATGAATTACATTCCTCTTATAGCATTTCTAAAGATCTGAAGACGACCGTTCACCATGTCTCCATTGCTAGTACCGCTAGAGCAGTATTGCAAATACTCAGTATTAGAATCATATGTCTCTAAGAAATTCTTCAACCACTCAACATACTTTGCAGTTGACTTAGCATCTTTGTACATACGATACATACCATAGATTACAAATGGAAGAGTAAGCTGCTTAATTTTTACATCATCGTCAAACTCTTCATCCAGACGATCGAGAGCTTTTTTGACATTCTCAATCTTTTTGTCTGAGTTTTCCTTGCCTTCAGGAGTAGATATTTTTTCATTGTAATACTCAATGAACTTATTCATATCTGCATTTCTGAAAGAACCAAAATCATACTGATCAGATTTCTCTGTAAGCATCAATACCTGGATAACAGTATCTCTATCTACATTCTTCTTATACTGAGCCTTGGTCAGAACTTTTTCAAAGAACGGATGAGATGCCAGATTGTAAATAACATCACGAAGATCAGTGCTCTGCATCTTGGTTCTACGCTGTGAATTCGTAAGGGTATGACCTAAATTGATTCTATCGAAGATCTCTGCAATTTCTTCCTCAGTAGCGTCAGTCATTGTGATAATTGAGATGTCACGGGAATTGAATTTATCCTGAACGACTTCATCTAATTTACTGAATTTCTTACCTGCAATTTCATACTCGACACCATCTATCACAATAGGATCCAAGTCTTTAGATAATCTGAATTCATCATTTGCAAAAGCTTTGATAGTAGTGAATCTCTGCTTGAAATCAACAACATCTAATTTGCCGGTATCAGAATGTCTATTTACCAATGCAGGATATACAGGATAATCTCTTAATAATGTATCAATAAATAAACTTTTCTCTTTAGGAGACCAAATACCAGCTCTTCTCTGAATAGGCAAGTCGAAATTGTACTTCTTTCCTTTATTCATTTCTGTAACCAAAGAACTAAGACTTTTAGGACTTTGCTTGATATCTTCCATTATGTTACCTCCTTCAAAAATTGAAAAATTTTGATATTTTGAAAGTAACATATTTTGGAAAAAATGTAAAGGAATTTAATGTTCATTTTTCGTACATTTTCATCTTTTTTGTTCGACAGTAAATATAAAATTTTTATTAAATCATAAAAAATATTGGAGAAATTAAAACTATTCTTATTATTTATACAGTATAAGAACACATGTTCTAAGCAAATACTTATAAAGGAGAATATAAAATATGGAAATTTTTTATTATGCTGTTGAGTGTGACTCTTTATACAATGTAGTCGCTTTCTTTATAATATGTACTCTATTTGAATTTATTGCATGGCTTTTATATAAAGCTGTGCTTGCTATTTGCAAATTAATCTAATACATAGTAAATAAAGTTACAAAGTATAAAGAAATTCACGCAAAAGCCCAACATAAAGATACTTCTGTCGAAGTTGATTTACACGGGCGAAATAACTAGGGACTGAGTATAGCAGTTCCTTTTTATTATGCATTTCTTATCATACCTTAATGCACAAAGGCCAAACTAACGTAGAAGTAGGAGATAAGTTCCTAACTCATAATTTTACGGCTACGTTCCGTAATAGTACCGAATGGCTATTGTCATCGACAGCGTTTCATCTGTCGAATCCCACCCATAGCATTACTGTGGCGGTTCTTCCCATGAGGAAGCTTCCGACCTGACCACACGAGTTCATACATTGTTACTATATCTATTCTGTTACCAAAATAGCGGAGTAGTATGAGTTTTACGTGCTTCCCAGTTACATGTTTATGACATGTAAATCTATTCAGACGTTATATGGTGTTTATCATCGTGTATCTCACGACTTAGTGTATTCTAAACCTTCGTATCCGAAGTAAATTATATACACTGTTGGCACATTCAAAACATTTTAACAGACAGTTTTGATACTCAACTAATATAATTCGAGTATACCAACATTTTTGAAGGAAAGATAACCAGCAACGCCTAATGCTGCTGTTTTAAGAATTCCTAAGTTACTTGTTACAAAACCAATTACTTCGGAGATTTTAGTCAGTCCATCAACGATAGTACCAATATCTCCACGATCTAAGATATCCTGAACAGTTCCAACCCATGTTTCTTTTAAAGCATTGATCTTATATTCAAGAGATTCTTGTATGATTGACATTTCCGCATCACTTGAACCGGCAGCTTGATCCATTTCTTTCATAGCTTTTTCAGCGGCAGAAAAATTGGAAAGTAATCCTGCTACAACCTGACCACCACGCTTACCAGCTAATTTTTCAAGAAGTTGTGCCTGATCTTTATCAGTTAAATCATCCCATATTTCACTAATTTCTTTTAATATTTGATATGTGGATTTGTAGGTTTGTTTTTCTTTATCAGAAAATAAACTTATTCCTCCAGGTGTTTTAGCGGTCTTTGTTAAATCAGCAATATCACCAGAGATATTTTCTAAATCTTCCGATAATTGTTCAGTTTCTTCGTCATACATTCTATTACTTTCAGGCGAAACTATACCTTACTGACCATATATAATTTATATGGCGGTTAGTCATTTCTGGCTAACTCTCACATTTTATATTCGATTATAGTGTGAGATTGGACTATATATTCTCCCTCTTTCTTCAATAAATAGAAGAGTAGGGGAACAACTTCAATATATATGTTACCATACATATCCCGTAGTCTCTGAGGATTCTTATAATATATATTCTTTTTTTACTGCATAATTATATTTATAATTTTTAGGATAAAATATTTTTTTGTCATAAATAGCATCGTATATTCTGTGTTTATCAATATTCAATTCATTAGAAATTTCAGACAAAATTTTTCCATTATCTAATAAATACTGTATTTTTTTAATATTTAATTTATTACTATATTCATAATTAATCCAATCAGGAATAGAATTTATATCAAAAAATATTTTACACATATCTAATATAGAATAATTTCTAATATCTGGATCATAAAACTTATATCCATTTGAAATCCAATATTTTTTCTTATTTTCATCTTTTATTTTTATATCTTCGAAATCATGCCATTGACTCTGAACTTCAATTGCTATTTTTAATCTATGATTTACGATGTCTGTTGGACATATTTTGTTTGTTTTAGGATTTATATAAGATTTATCTTCTATAGATGTGTCTGGATAATAATGTAAAAACATTTGTTTAAGTATTAATGCATGTAATGATTCAGTTCTCCCGTCACAATTTGGACAAATAATATGTGATCTACTCACATTATCATTCTTATTAACATTTTTCCAAGGAGAGTAAACAATATCATTACATAATAAACATTTAAATATTAAATTTTCATTAGCATTAATATATTTTTCTGAAATACAATAAAAATGAATATTATTTAATTTTAGATAATGATTTATATTTTGAATAGTATAATCATTTGATTTATCAAATCTTCTGCCAATACCGTTTCTATGTAAAAAATTATTTAACACTATATAAATAAAATATCCATCTTTATCTTTGCATAGCATCTTGGTTTTCCCATCAACATACTTATTTTCTAATAAAACAATACCCTTGTTAAATAATAATTCTCTAACATTATCTATATTATATTTATCTTGATTGCACAAAAGTCCTCTCTTTCTTGCAATATAAAAGAGACTATAAAAGTCTCTACGTGAATATATATTATAAGTCTTTCCTAAGTCTATGCTATCTCTAGCCTTTGACTTATATAGTTGTTATCTATGTTAAAAAACATAGCATATACATTACTGCATATGGAGGCAATTATTAGTCTACCTCTTATTCTCATTGCCAGCGTTTTAAAGGCTGTTCCGGTGGTTTCTGCATTTCTTGTGATTTCTACGGCTGCCGTCTCAAGAGCTATTGTTTCTTCTAATGTATTGTTTGCAGCAGACATTGCAGCAGAAGATCTGGTTAACATATCAACAATTTCATCATTAGAGGTTGCAGCCGTGTTACCAATACGATTTATATTATCTGATATTTCTCGTTGTGCATCTTCTACGTCAATATTAAACGCTTTCATCGTAGAAACAAGACCATCGGTAGCAGTATCAAGATCCATTCCAGGAGATATAGCAGCAAATTGAGCACTTAATTTTGCCATTTCTGTACTTGCATCTTTAGTAGAAAAACCAAGACGTGACCAAGCACTCGCCTGATTTATAATTTCCTCAGTACTTACACCCATCTGTTTTGCAACTTCATTAGAGTCGTAATAGAAATTCTCAAGCTCAGAAGATGACATAGAAGTAGTCTTTTTTAAGTCAACCAAAGCAGTGTCGAGTTCAGTAATTGTAGATACTGCTTGCTGCCCATATCTTATAATGTCATTAATACCAAAAGCCATTCCAATCTGGCTTGCAGCACCATACCAAGCTTTTTCCTTAACAACATCCAAGAATTTCTTTCCTTCTTCACCAGCTTCACGAATACGGATCTGAAGTTTCAAAAACTCATCAGTCAAATCGGATACATTGGCATTTGCACCACGCATTGTTAATTGCTTTTGCAATTTCTGAAGCTCTACCCTGAACTGTTTAGATAAGCCAGAGTTTTTCTTCATGTAATCGCCAATTTTGTTATACAGCTTGTCTCGTGATAAGGAAGTAGATCCTTTTTCAGCCGCCGTCATAGAAGTAATAGCACGAGTCGCCTCTTCAATATTTGATTTATATTTCGCAATACTTTGAATATCTTCTTCAGTAATTGTATCTTTGGAAGCTATTTGATCTCGGAATGTTTCGAAATCAGAAATTTGTTTCTTGAGTTCGGCAAGATTTGCTTTATATTTTTCACTCTGATTGAAATCAGCAGGAGTAGCAGAGAGGTTTGCAAGTTTTTTATTATATCCATCAATGGAAGATTGAACAGAATAAACTATAGAAGTTTTTACGTTTTGTAATGCATCTTCTAATTTTGCAACAGACTCAGTAGATCCTAATGAAGCCTGACTAAACTGCCTCATCACTTGGACAAAATTTTCCCATGTATCAATATCTACACTATGCGGATTGATCATAGAAGACATGTTTTGTCTAGCTTCATATGCTGCATTCTTTAATGATTCTACTTCTTTGATTTGTACTTCAATTTGGTTAGATTTTTTACCAGTTCCTTTATCAGAAGCTTTTAGATTATTGAGCTTTGAAACAGCATTCATATAATCCTGAATTGCTTTTACATTTTTATCCCATTCTTCTTGAGAAAAAGCGTTTGCCTCATCTTTAATAGAGGAAACAGACTCATCAGCCGTTTCTTTTACTTTTTCATTTGCCTGAGAAAATTTCTTCTTAGAAGTTGCAGCTTTTTCAGCATTTTCAGCAGTCTCAGCTAATGCATTATTCTCTTTTTTAATCGCATTAGTTGATTCAACAGAAGAATCGGCAACATTGGTTTTGGATGAAGTAGTATGTCCATTTGAAATATTCGTTTCAGATGAGTTAGTAGAAACAGACTTAACCTTTGCTAATTCTGCCTCCAACTCTTTGACTTTTTCAGTAAGCTTTGACACCTCTTCAACAGAAGTAGTTACATTCAATCCCTGACTAAATGTTTCTGAGAACTTAGTAGCTGCCACAGAAATTTCGTCAAGCTTAGATACAATAAGATTTAACTGTTCAATAACACCAGTGAGATCTGTCTTCCCAAACAGATCGTCTAATGGATTAGCATCGGCAGACTTATTCATTTCATTCTGAACCTTAGTAAGCTGTCCCATTGCTGAAGCGGCAGAAGTCCAATATTTCTTATCTGTTTCTGTGTATAAAAGATCTTTTCCACCAAACTCGGACTTAACTTGATTTCGCATATTCTCAATGAATTTACGATAAGCCTGAATTTTAGCCATCATAGTATCAAATTGATTAATATCGAATTCAAAGAAATTTGTGTTGACCATGGAACCGCCAACACCAGACATTTTGATATGCTCGAATAATCTCTGATATGCTTGTAGAGCATTAGACATTTTACTCTGAATCTTTGCTTCTAGCTCTGTATCAGAGCCTACATCAATATTCATGTTAAGCCCAATACCTTTTACACTAGAACTTAATTCAGAAATAGAAGAATTAATCTTGTTAATCATAGATAGAAGAGGACTGAACTCTTCACCATCTCCGACATCAACAAAAATTTTCTTGATAGAAGCTAGATTGGATTCCATCTTTGTGAATAAATCAATCACTGTTTTTAACTGATTTTCATCTATAATAGAATTTCCGATACCATTACCATTTCCGCTACCATTTCCGAATCCTTTGCCAGAAGCGATAGACTTGACTACATCAAGCAACTTATCTAAACTCTTAACAGTTTCTTCAATTCCTTCATTCGTAATCTTTACAACAAAATCACCAGAAGCAAGCTGTTTTTTGTATTTCTGCAAAGTCTTTTCAAACTCTGCCTTATTTTTAGAATCGGAGAAATCAAAATACATCTCCAATTTATTATTCTCTAATTCTTTCTGACCTTCAGACAGTCCTTTTAATATCTGTGCTAATAGATCACTTTTATCTATTACGATACTCGCTGTCATTGAAGCAGCAACATTATTTGGCATTTAAATTCCTCCTCATCTTATTTTTTTAAATATTTATTAACAGTGGATTCCCACTTAGATTCAAAATTTCTACGAGTAAAAGATTCCATGGAATCACCTTGATTAAAATATGGGTTTACCCATGTATTTGTACCGCTAGAATACGTCTGACCAAATCTATAATTTGGATGATGCCATACTTGAGGTAATCCATGGATTCCTTGATTCCATTGTAGTCCTACTAGAAAATCAGCAGGATCAATAGAAGCATTATATTTCGCTCTCCATCTATAAATAGACGGATCGTTTATCCTGGATAAAGTTTCGAATGTCACCATATTTACATAAGAAGTAAAGTAGATAGTGACAAATCCATTTTTCTGAACCAACTTATGCTCAAATTCTAATGAGTCAAGCATTGTATCATGTCCATTTACAAACCACTCAATAGTAGATTGCTGCCTAATCTCTTTCTGTGCTTTGTTACCAGCAGAAATATATCTATCAACATATTTTTCAGTTATTCTATCCGCAAATTTTTGCAGTTCTTTATCATTTATCTTTAGCCCAGTGGCTCTTATTGCCATCTATTTTTCACCTCCCAATTTTTCACTACAATTTAACTATTCTTACACTTAAATAGGAGAGTACTAAACTCTCCACAATAAAAGCCCCATAAGCTGTGACACCTATGAAGCCTAAAATATTTAATCTTTATTTCTTGAATAATATGAAATTTGAATTTCGTCAAACATTTTCATCTCTATGGCCATAATATTCTTCAAGAGATTTACTGGTCATAGTAGCCATTTCACATTCAGCATTTAACAAATAACTTAAAACAGATGGCAACTCATCAATTAATACTTTCTTAGGTTTGAAATCTATTTTCCCTCTCCAAAAATCATCATTACAAAATTCTGCTACGGTATAAATAGAAATTCGTTTGTTTGTGATTTCTTCCGCACGACGTTCAAGATGTCTTTTCTGCATATTTGTTCCAACGATAACAGGATAACCAGTATTGACCGCTTCAATAATAATGTTAGTTGATTTTCCACAACATCTAGGTAAATTCATAATCTCCATATCTTACACCTCTTTGAACTCACCCTTCTTAGCAAAATCAATAATTTTATTAACTGTTTCCTTTGGCATATCTCCAATCTTTTCACCAACAGCTTCAATAATAGGATTTAAGGTTACATTGGACAGCATAGCAAATCGCTCAATCTGATTAGAAATAAATGCATGAGGTTCATATTCATTTGTTAAAATGTCCTTTGCCTTCATATCCAAAATAGATCTAAACTCAGCAATTTCACTTGCTGGAATTAATGGAGGAATATCCTCGTCTCCAATAATTAATATATCTAATAGACCGGAAGATTTTAAAGCATCATAATCCTTAATAAAACTTCCGTCCTCAATTTCCAAATTTGTATAAGTAGTAATAATAAAACGACAAAACTGAACATACTGAATAACTGAATTTACTTTGATTCTATCAGTTTTACGAAATTTCTTATTACCTTTTTCATCCGTATATTCTTCCTGATCATACATAGATTTATTTAAAATAGCCTGTGCGTATCCATCCTTTTTAATAATAGATGTATAAGGCTTAATTTCTAACTTTTCCTTAATAAATCTATCCTTTAACTGATCAGCAGTATTATTATATCTTTCACAAAATTCTAAAACTTTCATTTTATTTTCTCCTTTTCTCTCTATACAAAAAGAGCCAGGATAACCTGACTCTTGAAATAATCGTTATGTTATTTTGCTTTACAACTGAAAGGTATTAACATCCATTTTGCACCTTCATGTTGTTCCAATCGTTCGTTCACAAAATCATGAACTTCCTTAAGACTACCCCTGTTTGCTTCTTCAAGAACCCTATACTCAAAAGGATCTGATTCGTCAACACATACAACCTTGAAAAATAAATTCTTCATAATAATACCTCCCTCTCAGCCTATAATATTATTTTATACAAAACAATTCATATAAATCAACATTAAGTACTTTGGAAAGGGTTATAGCATTACTTAAAAGAATGTCATTTGTGTTACCGTTTTCAATATTATTAAGTTCAGATACCGATATGCCGGTTAACCTGGAAAGCTTTCTTAACGACAAATCCTTTTTAGTCCTATGTTCCCATAAATTATTTTCCATGTATTTATTGTTTCTATATATGTATTATTTTATACAAAAACTATAATATATGTTATGTTCTATGGGTTGGACAATTTAATGCATCATGAAGAATTTCCAATAATATCCATCATTAGTCCAAATCTCAAAGTATCCATTATCAAATGGAGTATATTTGATCCGACTGATCTGAGGAGAGTAGTTGCAAATTTCCATATATGTATCAGGGGTTATATGGAAGCTATGTTGTTTAAGCAAAGCATCTATTTCTTCTGAGTACATTTTATTTCCTTGTAGAACATACAAAATCTGTAATTTCAGACTGTATACGTCCTTCTTTAGCCTTGTTTAAAATGCTACAATTTCGTTTGTATCTTGTACAACCGATGCAGTTAGTTTCAAAGTTTTCTAACTGAGATGCATTATCGAAAATACCAATATATTCTACGGGATAAATTTTTAATTCTATACGAGGGTTAGTAGAATCATAATAAATTCTTTGTACACGCTCACATGTTACATTATCATCCACCCATATTAAACCGGTATCTGTAATAGCATCTAACATACACTTAAAATAATTATTTGGATCTCGATCTGTCCTGTCAAAATAAAAAACTGCATCTATATAAAAGTGTCTAGTTTTATTTGGCATAAGATCATAATCCTGTTTTTTTACTTCATCTTTCACATATTGCATAAAACTTTTTTGGTATTTTATAGCCTCTTGAGTTTTATAGCTCATTGCCATAGGTTTTTTATTTTTAATAATAGCTCTGTATGCTAAATAATGGTTAACCGATGGTGGGATAGGAGAAGTAAGATATAAAATATTTCCCATTATTCCTCCAAAATAGAAGAGTGATTCCTTACGAAATCACTCTTTCCTTTATTGATCTAGCGGTATTATTTAGTCATCTATTACTTCCCATGTGTACATTTCTTTTTGTACAACAGAGTGAACAAATGAATTTAATCCGCCATAACTTTCATATGAAGCAATCAATCCTTCAAGCGATTCAAGCTCCATTTTATTTATCTGATTTTTAATATGATAGTAACGATAGGATTGAGAAATCCTATCTTTTAACTCAGCCTGAACACGCTTGTTTTCTTTAGCTTCATTTTCTTTGAAACGCTTATCTGTATCATTTTTCATCTGGTCAATTTTATCCGAAATATTTTCAATACTTTTTACCAAATTGTTTCGTATTTCACATGACTCTTGATAGTGTTTAAGATTATCCTCGTCAATTTTTTGGATATCTTTCTTATGCGTTTCTGTCAACTCTTTTAAACCATTAGCAGTAGACATAACAAGATTATGTTCTTCACGCTTTTGTCTCATTGATTTCGTTTCAATTCCCAGAAAATCGAAAAGAAGCCAGGATGCTACTTTAACAATCGCTTGAAAGCCTAACAGAACTGCAAAAAGTGTAATTGCAAACATTTTCCAATCAATATTGAAAAATCCTTCTATAGTTCCCATGTATAAACACCCAACCTTTCTTACTTGGTCTGAGTGTTATCCTGCATCTGCTTCCACGCAGCTTCCAAAAGAATACGAATCTGTTCTTCTGTGATAACCTCTTTCTTCGAATTAAACATCTTATCAATGAACTTGATAACGTATTCCCTTTTCTCCTCGCCAGACTTTGGCGCATCAAATAATACTTCAGCAGCTTCAACAGCTTTAGTTACCCATTTAATAATTTCTTCCATCTGAGTCTGAGATACTTTAGACTTGATATAAGGAATTACGAAATAGGTGACAATAGCTCCAAACACAGGAACTAATGTCATAATAAATTTAAACATATTATCACTCATATGGTTTCCCTTTCTAGTTATCAGTTGTTGTTAATACGGTAGTGATTAAATCGTTCATATCTACCTGTTCTTTTACATCATCTGGCAACTCTTTAATCATCTGCATAGGTAGCTGAATTTTGTGTTCAGATTTAATCAGCATATAATACGCACCACTAGAAATTCCTAACTGTGCGATCCAGATTCCAAGTAAAACACCAAAACCATCTAAATTGAAAAGCTGGACAGTAGTAAGATAGCCTGAATCATAACCGTTTACTAAGATATTAGATATGTACTGCATCTCATAGAGACCATTTAATGCAACGCATACCATATATCCCACAATCAATACAACAGCAATAACATAATCAATAATTAATAGTTTCTTTGAAAATGGCTTCTTCATTTAGACCGCCTTTCTTCCTTCCTTTTTGCCATGCTCAATATAATGCTTGTAGTAGAGTGGAAGATTTTCTCCAAATGCAGCTCTTAAATCTGAATAAGTATTCTTATATACTTTTACATCGAAATTAGCACTTGCTTTACGTCCTTCTTTCATACCATTCTGCTTAAAATGATTCCAAAGTGCCGTTGCGTTAGTTCCAAAAGCTTTCTTCAAATCTGCATATGTATTAGCATAATAAGTGGGATTGAAAACTAAAGAGTAGTCCAGACCATTGTAGATATATTTAGAAGAAGTCGTTGTTGATGTGGAAGGTTTTGTAGCAGGTGTAGTTGTTGTAGTACTAGAAGTAGAATTAATGGTTGTTCCAAGAATTCCTTCAGCAATAGCTTTTGCTACTTTATCTACATTTGCCATATACACATTGTAATCATCACGATCATCTACGAAGCATACTTCAATTAATAATGCAGGAGCTGCGGCTTTTCTTAAGAAATATAATCCAGTACTTGTTTTTACTCCACGATTAGCAAAACCGATAGATGCTAAATTATTCACAATTCGCTGTGCTACCGGTTTAGCAGAAGACGTATTTTTATAAATCCATACCTCAGAACCGCTAGTTCTACCGTTACCTCTTTGATCTTTAGCACCGGCATTGAAATGAATAGATACATCAAGATTTGCTTTATGTGCATTACATTTTGCAACAATTTTCCTTAGAACATCATTCTGACTTATTCCATTATCCACAGTACAATCATATACAGCATGTCCTTTAGATCGTAGTAAATCAATTACCTTATCCTTAATAATTCTATCCTGTTCAGATTCGTTAAGTAAGCCTACGGCACCACATGCCACTTTTCCTTTTGGATTGTGACCTCCATGTACGTTAATAACCATTTTATCACCTCCAAGTGATTCAATAATATTTGATTGTTTATCATATTTTGTGAGATTATATTTCTTGATAACGTTCATCACGTTATTGGCATAATTCAGACTTGTGCAATATCCATCAGATTTGATTGCTTCGAGATATTTCTTTGGATCCGTGATCCCTTTTAGATTTGAATAATTAGAAATGCTAATAAATTCAAAATAACCTTTCACACCAGATTCCATATTTTTGAACTTAAACCATGTCATAGTAGAAGAAGTATATTTACCATTCGATGACTGCTCAGAACCAACTTTAATATATGTGCCAGATGCACTATGGCATCTGTTGGCTCTATATTTTAACCCAAAATAATTATGAGCATTTTTAGCCAATTCAGAAGTTCCACTAGCCGATTCCAAAATTGACTGAGCAATAATAGGAGAATATACTTTAATTCCATATTGTGGAGCATACTTAACAACATAAGCTGCAATTTCATCTATAAATGCCATTAAACTCCTTTCTCTTGTTCAGATGCAGCACACCATTGTTTGTACAATTCTGTCATTTCCTTTGATTTCTTCCAAACAAAAACAACACGTTTGTTTTGTCCAGGTATTACATCTACAAGTTGCCCTTTTGAAAGATGAGAGTTTAGATACATAAAGTTCTGTGCCATATTCGGAATAAACCGCACGTCGTCTACTTCATACCCATTAACACTCCTGTCAAAAACTTCACTATATTCTTTAATAACTGATCATTCCTTTCATTCCAAAAATCGTAAAAAATAGGCTACACAAAAAATACTGAATAGTAATTAATGTGTAGCCTACAATCTATCTACAAAAAATAACTTACTATTCAATATTTTCATCTTTAATGTTTCCACGTTTCTTAGAAGCATATTTCATTTTTACATTTTTTTGTTCAACCTGAATTTCTTCTGCTTTTTCAACAGCTTCCGTTTTAGGTTCTACGCTAATTTCTTTTATTACATTTTTGATTCGATCTGGAAAACTCTCCAAATCAGATAAGTCGCAATGACTTAATTGTTCTTTTGCTTCTTCCTTATTTTTTGTTCTCGTATATTCAGAAAGAGCAATGAAAATTTTATAATGTTCAAGAGTATCTGTTATAGTTCTCCATGGTTTAAAAGTTTTAACAGTTTGGCATGTTTTACAAACAGAATATCTTTTGCCACAGATATCACAAACACCATTTAAAGGTTCACTCATTGTACTTTCCTTCCCATCAAAAATAAGAGGAGAGTAATATGCTCCCCTCTTACTATTTATTCAATTAGTCCTGAGTAACAATAATATCAAACAGTTTTGCTTCAGCATCGCAATAAGGCTTCTGAAGAATATAAGAAGCCGCATGTTTTCCTTCGGCGGTCAAATTCAGTTCAACACTGGAAGGATCAATCTGTGCTCTAGGGCAATAGATATATCCAGCATAAACAATGTTCTTATTACAAGGATTATGGAAGATTGCATGAATAAGCAGAGACTTAACAGCAGGAACACTATCAGTGGTCTTAGTAACCTTAACTGCATTTTCAGCTTCTCTTTCATAATTTACGAATACTCTACCAGTTACATCATCAGGAAGAGTGATCTTCTTTGTAGCTGCATCAAGAGTAAACTTACCTTCACCTGCAACAGCAGATACTTCATAAGTTTTACCGAAAGTATTATCATCATTGATAACCTTTACATATTTAACTTCTGCACCAGTAGTACCTACAGGAACATACTTCAGAACTACAGTATGATCAGCACCGATTGTTAGAATCTCTGATACAGGTGCAACAATCTTATCTTCGCCAGATGCTACTTTCTTGGTTGTACCAAACTGAGAAGCAGCAAGATCGAGAGAGAAGATAGAGTTAGTGAAGCTAAAAGTACCAGTCTGAGCATTATAGAATGTCATAATAGAAGTGCCCATAGCATCAGTTACATCTGTGCCCTCTGCACTTGTCTGAAGACTAGGATCCTCAACCTGAGTATATCTACCTGTCACCTCCTTGGTTTCAGGATCACTCTCTTCAACAGCACGAATTCTTTCCAGAACCAGCTCATTAGGATTAAAAATCATAATATTTTCTCCTTTCAAATTTAGGCAATAAAAAAGAACTCATTAACTGAGTTCTCCTAGCCAATCTAATTGTTTTTTATCTATTTCTTTTAGGTTGATTCCAAAACCGGAATAACCAGACTGTAATAGCAGTTCTGCATTCTTAATCTTTGAAATTCTCTTTACGGAATCCATGAATGCGTTTATTTTCATATCCCAGACTTGGGAATGATTATATTTAAAACCTTCACTGTTAACCAGTGCAGATATTAAATTAGTTAATAATGAATGATACTCTTTGTTTTCATTCGCCTTCAATTCATCCAGTGCATCTTCTATAAGTATCATCTTTGTGGCATTATTAGCAGGTATTCGTTCATCTTTTTCGATAAAATGAACTTTTCTGAGATAATCCATAATTAATGTGTATGTATATTCATCTATTATTACTTCTTCACCATTTATATATTGACTAAGATATATTGATTCGTCATCTAAATGTTTTAATAATTTAAACTTTTGGAAGTCTAAATCTCCAAACAAAATAGAAGTGAACTCTTTTGAATAAACACGATACAACATAATATAGAACAACATATACGGAGTGATTTCGGTATAATCAATCCTCATTTTCCACAACTGAGCTTTCATAGACTGTGGTGTAGCCGTGAGATTGTATACCATTTGATAATACTTTGATTCACCCATATCGCATATCTCATTTAAAGTAGGCTGATGTATGGTAATATATTTTGATATTACATAATCTTTTCCACGATATACCTGCAATTCGTCGTTCATATTATATTCCATATTTACCCCCAATAATCGTCATTCACGATACGAGAAGATTCATTATATGGAGTATTTGTGATGCTATTAATATCATAAAGTTGAAACACAAGAGTTCTAACAAGATAGTTATTATCTGTTGTGCTTTCTTTGTTGGATATTAATCTTGCTTGCATTCCAAAAATACTAGACCAATTAAAACGTTCACGAATAATAGAAGCAATGAGATCGTGTCTAGCAAGACCACTGCATTTCTCATCTCTGTCATCACCATGAACAAAAATTATGAACGTAATATTGCCATATTTTTGAATGTTATCATATCTTGAAACCTCATCAAATCCAACCTGATAACAAATATAATGTTTTACATTTGTTTGAGTATCTGGAATAAATAAATATGGCCTAATATTAGATTTTCCTCCAAAATATCTATCCCATTCACCTAAAGGTTTATATTTACCTGTTGCAGCATCAAATTCCCAATTTATGTTTCCGTCTTCATCAAATAATTCAACTTCTAAATCTTTTTCATGGAGTAAATATAAAAGTGTAGGATTTGATAAAAGAGCATCTTTGATTTTTTGTTTATATACGATATTATCATCATCAGGAGTATCGCTGTACGCTCTAAGCTTATTTAATAGATCATCTTTTGTTATTAGTTTTTCTTCCATACAACGACACCTCCTAACTTAAAATCTCTAATTGAAGTGGATCTGATTCAATCGGATCTCCTTCGTCTTTTGTAATCACACATTTCACAGACAAAATTTTACCTAGCTGTGTTTTGTCCAAAGGAAAGCTTAGTTTCGTCTGGTTAAACTTTGTGCCAGATCGCCATGTGACTATATCAGTCCAATCTTCACCATCTATACTGCAAGTCCATGTAAATAGACTGTTTTCATATTCAGATGTAATGTCCTCATTGGATTCATTAAATAGATTTGCCGTCAAAGTTCTGAAACTGCCACCAACATTTATGGATGATGTAGAAGCAGAGATTTTAGCTGTGATAGATGATGGAGTGGTAGATGGAGTATCTGGATCCGTAGGCTCAATAGATGAATCATAGTAATCTGCCCACATACCAATAATATTGCCATTCTGGTCTTTTTCGATGAAATCTCGATGAGAATCCCAATAATTCTGATAAAATGTTAATGTCTGAATTCCCAGTGGTGTACTATTCTCAATTTTAGTAAGCTTCCACACTATAGGGTGGTTCGTCTTTGCTGAGACAACCATTCTCATATTTTTATCATCTTCATTTGTATACCATAGATTTTCGGTAATTGGATTTAACGGTAATAATGCTTTTTGCTGATTATCTGGTCGTGTAAATACACGGTCAGTGTAAACTCCAATAGTATACGACTTTTGGCTTCTACTAACTCCCCACATTTTTCTTTTGTATATTTTATCTCCATCTTTTTCAATCCACATAAATTGATAGTCTATCGGAAGAATTAGATACTTAGGGAATTGATTAGCAAGTTCTCTTTCACAGATAAGCCATTTTCTATAAATGCCTCTATCGTCAGGTAAATCGAGCATCATCCCTATCGGGAATTCTATTCCGTACTTTTGGCGATACTCTGTTTCAAAATAATATAAATCATCATTTACTTCAAATTCCATCTTCTGAGATGGCCTAAATTGACAATAGAACTCTGGTTGATCCTGATCTAACGATGAATACGTTTTTACTATTAGTTTTACATCAATAGGAGTCTTAACCGTATTTTCATAAGTCATATGATCTTTTATATCTGGATGATCATCATGCATGTAATCGTAAATGTATGCCTTTTTACTCTGCACATTGTTATCCCACGTCAATTCCATAACCTTGTCTGAATCACTTTTTAATTTTTCTCCCAAAGTAGGATAGTTCTTACCGGTAGAACAAGTATCAACTTGCATACGTCTTTTATAATTTTCGTATAGTGACATTATTTATCACCAACTTTCATTCGTTGAAGCAAAGCTCCTGCATCAAAAACAAGCTTTTTGTACTTCTTAAAATCGAACTCGTCTGACTCTAAAACGGTAAGAGCAGATTCCAAGCTATTAACAATTTCTACAAAATCTTTGGGATATAATAAAAGTTGATTGCAACTAGAAATTTCAGATAATAGGTTTTTATGATATTCAACAACATCTATATTTTGAAAATCATCTTTCGTGTTCTGATCAGTGTATAACACCAACCAAAATATTTTCTTTCGTAATTTTTGCTTATAGTAATCCACCTGAGATTCTTTGAACTCACCATACTTATGAGTAATAAACTTATCCATTTGAATCACCATACTCACCAAAGTAGTATGTATGTCGTGAAAGATCACGTTCCCACTCACGTTGTAAAGTGGCAAGCCTTTCCATATTCTTAGAATAATTATCTATAAGCTTTTTCTCCTCTTTGCCACCAATCATCGTTGCAAGATTCTTTGTGTTTTCTAATTTAGATGGGAAATAATTGATAATAATGCCTTTTGCCAAAATAGTTTTGACAAAATTTGTATCATATAAATCATCTACACTATTTGTAAGTGTAAAATTTAATTCCATGAGTTCATCGTCTAAAACATAAGAGCTGAATTTCTTTCGAAGAAGAGGAAGAGAAGAAGTGGTATTCAACCATTCACAGAGAGTATCGTAAAAATCCTCTTCTGTATAGGTTGCTAATTCAAGGTCATTAACCATAGTCAATGCCTTTTTATATATTGATTCGTATTTTAGAGAAGGCATAAGATACCTCCTTATAAGAAATCTTTAATACAAGTACCAAGTGTATTATCAATGATTCTGATCTTTTTTACATCTGGATAATTTTCTGCACGAATCATAGCCATAGCAGTTACTTTAATAATATCCGTAAGCCAATGAGGAGCATTCTTAATCAGTTCTTCAAATTCATCATTAGATCTGTCAAAATATTCTTCTGGATATTCAATACCGTCAAAATACTTATATACATCACCCAATTCACGTCCCCACTGATTTCTCAAATCGGCATCCATAATTAAGATTTTTGGCTTAGTAATATATTCAGTTCTGCGAAGTGCCTGTAAATCACGATACTTCAAATACTCAACATCACCGAAATATTCCCAATGATAGACAGTATTTTTATCAACTCCAACTGCTGATAATTTCCATGGTGTAACACTTTTACAAGGAATTTCATCATCAGGTTTAAATGTTTTCACTGGTGCTTTTACTTCTACAAAAGAAGTTTTACTACTTGTATTTTCATCTTCATTTTTTTCTGTTTCAGTTTTCTTATTAGCAATATCAGTCATATGCGTCTTGGCAAAATCAATCATATCATCTGTTGCATTTTGCATATGACTAGATACCTGATAATCATTATCTCTATAAAAAGTAATTAAGTCTTTTGGAGTTACATCCAATTCTTTTGCTAATTCAAAAATTTTCATCCTTTTTCTCCTTATAAAATAGGAGAGTGCATACACACTCCCCTAAATAATGTTTATGTATTAGCCCTGAACCTTGAGTTCTCCGAAGAGTTCATCAATAACAATTCCAATACCTTCCTGATATACAACCTCTGCGTCTACGGTCATATCCTTCTTAAGCCCATCCATACCTGTCTCATAGTAAGCAACATCACCTTCGTTTACACGCTTAATAGGCTTGAACTCAGGGTCGATAGGAATGATGAAAATCTTCTTCTGATCGTCTGCGGAGAATACGCTTTCTCTTGTGCCAGCTTTATTTACACGAGCCAGAGCAAGACACTCATATCCTTCCCAGTTACCAAGAATACCATTCTTGTTTCTCTCATCCTTCATTGCGTCAGAGAACATACTGTAATTAACAGTACTCTGAAGTTTCTGAATAGCAGATCTAGTACCTACAAGCATTACATCCTTACCAGTAGCTGCTGCAACAGCCTCAATCTGATCAATCATTTCAGGCTTAGTAGTCTCAGTAAAAGGACATTCATGGATCATATCAGTAGGAAGAGATTCGTCCATAGACATAAATGCAGTATAAAGAGCGGCATATCTATTCTGCTCGATAGAGGTATACATCTTATCTACAAGAGCAGCAAAATCAACTCTACCAGTCTGGAACAGCACGAAGTCGGTATATACCTTTACACCATAGAAAGAAGTTTCGATGGAGAAAGATTTACCAGGCTTAACTGCCTGACGGATCAGGTTGTGATGATTACCTGCAAACTTGGATACGGTAAGCAGAGAGTTGTCATTAACGAAGAACTCATTTGCATCACCTTCTGCAATATTTCTTTCATCTACAAGCTCCATAAAACGAGCATTGGCAGCGTTCCAACCGGAATTCATCTTATCAACGATTACATCTTCGATCAGAGTTGCGATTTCCTTGGAATGCTCACGCCATGCCTGTCTACGCTTCATGGAATTTGCTTCCTTAAAGTTAAGACCAAGAATCTTGTCAAACTGATTTCTAAGAATAGTCTGAGTCTGTTCTTTATTATATTTATCAAAGATATTATTGCTTGCGTCCATCATCAGAGAGTTGAACTCAAGCATATTGTCGTATTTATTATCAAACTGTGCTACAACGTTTGCACTAAAATATGTAATTTCTCTCATTTATTTATTCCTCCTTCCTCTATTAAGCGACATCCTTGTTCTGAAGAACCTGAATGCGAATCATTGTGTAATAAGTACCTACAGAAACACTGTGAATCTGTCCAATAAAACCATTGGTAGAAGTAAGAGTAGAAAGTTCAGTTCCATCAGCCTGTGCAACGTACATACCCTTACCGTCAGTAACAACAAGGCTTCCAACCTTAACATTCTTAGCAGACTCGTCGGTAAACTGATAACTTGCTACAGCAAAAATTTCTTCATATACGGCAGGATCATTTACCTGATATGCCTTTGCAGGTTTACCAGCTGCATTTACAAAGTGATAAGCCTGACCCTGTTCATTGTTCATAGCGGTCTTTACTTCAGCAGGAGAACCAATTACTGCGATAGCATCAGTTGCCTTTGCAATAGTTGCGTATCTTTCCTGAAGTCCGTTGCCGGTATAGGAACCGAGTTTTACAGGTACACCATTATCAACTGCGATAGCTTTTTCGCTTTCGTCACGTACAATTACATCAAAAATTCTTCCAATGTCGGTAGCAGACATTAAAGAAGATTCAAACATGCCATGCATGTCACTTTCCTTGGCCTTGAGATTTGTATAAACCATTAGAAAATTCCTCCTTATTTGTTTTATTTTTTGCATCAAAAAAGAACGCCATTAAAGCGTTCTAAATGTTAAATAGTTATTTTGTTTCTTTGTTTTTATTATTAAGCAGACCATCTAAGAAAGAAGAATTCTGCTCGGTTCTTGCGAATGCCAAGAATGCAGGTTTCTTTTCATCCTTTTTAGGCTCCTCAATATTCATAGTAAAAGTTTTAGTTGTTTTGACAACTTTGCCAAGAGCGGCATCAGCCTTTTCTGTTAATTCTTCCTTTGTAAATTTCTTTACATTTTCCACATCCATCAAAGACTTGAACTCATCTGTTTCCAGATAATTCTTATAAGCTTCATCTTCAAATACAGTCATCTTATCAGCAATCTGCTCTGCTTCTTCATACTGTGCAAGCTTTTCAGAAATAGAAGAGTAGTTAGCTCTCATATTATCTAACTCGGCCTTTTCTTCTGCCGTAACAAATTCTGCAAAAGCATCCTGACGTTCACCTTCAAATCTAACTGTGTCGTTTTCTTTTACATATGCTTGTTTATAGAAGGTATTACTACAACCAACCTGATAAATAAAATAATCATCAGTAGTTTTTACAATCCAATAATATTCGTTTAAAGACTCTTCGATAGGAGCAAGTAAAGCATATAATGCTGTTCTAATATCTTCATGAGATAACTCAAATGTCTTAGAATATTTCGCTTCAGTAACAACAGTATCTGGTTCTGGATCGTCTGCGATAGGATCTTCTGTTGTAGCAACAGGTTCCTCTATGGATTCTGGCTCATCATTTGATTCGGGTTCTACAGGTTCCTCTCCTTCTCCTTCTTCACCAAAAAGAGTAGTAAATAATTCTTCAAGTTCTGCATCAGACATTCCATCATATTCAAAAGTAATATCATCTACAGTCTTGTTATATTTTTTAAGTAACTCTTCAAATTTTGTCATATTAACCTTTTCATTTCCTCCTTTCTCAAATTTTTCAGTTGTGTTTGAAATTGTATTAGAATTTATATTGATACTGGATAAAGTTTTATTAAGATTATCCAGAGTTTCAATTAATTTAGAATGTTCGTCTTCTGAAATAGAAGAGAATAAAGAATTGTTTTCTTCAGAAAAATCTTTTAGAGTCAGTTTACTGCCAGCCATTCCAGGAAGTACACCTTCCCCTAACAAAGTGCAGCCTTGTACGTAAAAATCATCAAGATGAAGTGTTTTATCCGTATTATCCCAATGCATTGTTCGAATCACAAGCTCAACAGAACAATCCACAGTTTTTCGTCTTCTTAGAATTTCACAAGTATCAGTATATTCCTCATATACAACAACATCGGAACATACAAAATTTCTATCAAATTCTTTGTCATATTCAAGATGAATACTTTCAGGATGAACAAAGTGACCTACAGGAATTTCCTTATAAATCATCTTGTTTAAATTTTCATCATAATACATCGTATGACCAGAAAAATCTTTAATAGGATTTCCATTTTCATCTTCTTCAGACGTTTCTATAATATCAGCCATGATAGGGCGATCTTTAATAGACATCATCTTTTCTTCGAGAACATCTGTCTCTATGTGAGAATTATTTCTGTTGGACAAATCGTGGAAAGCTCTAATTTTTCCGTACAGCAATCCTTCTGTTAAATCATCCTCTAATTCAAATACGGCATGTGTTTGAACTGCGATGTTATAACCGGATTTCTCAGCACTAAAGCTCATTGACTTTTTCTTCTGACTGTAGAAGCTATAAAGATCTTCTAAAGTTAAAAGCTTTTTATTCAATCGTATTTTCCTCCCTTCTTCAAAAATTCTCCCAAAGAGGGAGTAGATTAAAACATCAACTTATTCGTAAATCCAATTTTATCAATTGGAATTGTGTCATCGAATTTTAAAGTTGCATTATTTATAAATATAAAAAAAGATCCACCAGAAGGAATTTCGGTGAATCCTAATTTAACTAAATTATTTTTTACTACCTCATCCGAGGTGAATAAGAATTGCGTCGTGTTTTTCATATAATCACCTCTTATTTATGCGCTATTTGCTTGATTAATTATTTGCTGCTGTGCCAGCATTCTTTTCTCCATCTCTAGTTTGTATTGCACTATCAGATAAATCATCATCATTTTTGGTCTGTCCACCAGAATCTTTTTTGCTAGATTGTGTAAATGAACTCTGAAGAGGGATCATTAAATTTTTGATTCCTATTGCGTTCTCAAATGTTAATTTACAATAAGCTTCATAAGGGTTCCCCATTAGACTTGTGAGATAATCAAGTGCTGATCCACCTAGAGTAGCGGCATCTTTCATTGTAGATTGATATTCATCTTGGTTATACCATGTGATTTTATGAATCTTAAATGAATAACCGTCAGACATCACATTTTTAATATAATGATTATACCAAGACTCAATTTTATTAACTAAAATCCAACATGTGCTCATATCATTCTGAATAGCATGTTTAAGTCCAACTGAGTTCGTGCTTGAGCCACCGCTAATAACAAGCTGAGATGCACCAGCATTAGCAAAAATATTCTGAACAGACTGTGCTAATTCATTATTTGCTTCCGTAGTATTGGATTTAGGGAATGTAATCATTTGTAAATCCATCGGGCTATACGCAGTACCAACCAATTCTGGCACAACAGCATCTATTAAGGCTTGCATTTGTTGTACAAGCTCAAGACTTAATGAAAAGTCATCAACATTTTCTGAATTTGGAACAGTTGGGATTTTGCTTATAAGAAGAACATAATTTTCAAGAGCTGTTCGATTATTAATCAATTCTTGTAAATCAATATCATCAAGTATCAACTCAAAAAGTGGTAAGAAAAATGGAAGAGGGGCATAAAATTCATCATCTGGACATGATGTTAAGCAGAAGGTTGTGTTTGGATCTAATCTATACCACTCGTAATCTCTACCATTATTTTTATAGTCTTCATATCCTTTTATATGTTGTTCAGACCATGCTCCTATGCCATCATTATTTGCACCATAAATATAATTTTTGTTATCATTTTTATCAAAATATGCTGCATCATAATATACAATCCATTGATTATCTTGTGTTTTACCATATATACGACAATACTGCACGTCTAATGGCATCCACACTTTACCATCTTCACCTGAATCGTATAATTCCCAAACTGCAAAACCATCTCTTAATGACATATACATTTGAGAATATGAATCTTTCGTTAGTTCAAATTTGGAAAAATTTTTTAACAGATTTTGATAATTTTTAATAGATTTACTTGAGTTAATTTCTTTTGTGAAGTCATTTAATTGCGTAATATTGTAATAGAAAAGAGGCATTGATGGGTAATACATAAGAAGCTTTTTATAAAGCATTGAATATCTGCACAAAAACCGTGATATTTCTCTAATATTATCTTGGCTGTTATTAGGTGAACTAATATAATTTCGAAGCAATTCTTTTGTATATGTAGTAAAAGTTTTTGTAAAAGTTTTTCCTACATTTCTCTGCAATAGCTCTTGAAACTTTGCAAAACTAATTTTTTGCGCACGATCACGAGATACTGTATATCCTGACTCGTCAGTTTTTGTATAAATCTTTTGAACAATCGGTTCCTTTGTATTTTTTGAATTACTCAAATGCGTGTTATACCTCCTTTCTTTTAGAATCGTGTTACTTTTTTGGGTGCTCGTACTGAGAAGAGTTTAGATATATCGGTGGAAGATTGAGACTTTGGTTTAAGTTTGACACTCAAATCTTGACAAATCTTAAAACTATACTGAAGTGCGGAAAATCTATCTTTACGCATTCCCGATTTTTCTATGATTTTTATATTCGTTCCTTTGATTTCATGATCAAGATTTATCAATTCATTTATCATCAATGACGTTTGAACATAAGGTAATTTTAGCATTGCTTGTTCTTTCGGCGACATCTTAGAATATCCTCGAATTTTTCTAATTAATTCCTCTGCTTCGAATTCTGATACAAGTAAATTGATTGAGCCATTTTGGAATCCAGCACGTAAAGCAATAGCAGCTTTAGTATTGAAATCAGCATTGGCTTTTACAGACCAAACAACTTTATTTGCATTGCGAATCTTACATCTACTAGCCATGTTATCATCATTGATACATGTCATAGCATCATATGTAACTCCATATTCAGCATCATATTGAGGCTTTATTATAAAATCATAAACACCAATTCCCTGACCATTTGTATCTAATACCAAATCAGTACAATTAAATTGATAAAATAGTCTCATTACAAGAATACCTAATTCATCAGTAGTTAATCCTTCATGAGTTTCCAAATATACAATATTTGATATATAATCATTTTTTTCAGTTGGTATAGCAGAATTTATCAAAAGAGCAGCAGCATCATTATTATGACGCTTACTTGCTAATAATGCTACATCGACAGATAATATACGTTTTTCATTTTGAGCTAATTCTGGAATCTTTATTTGATGGTTTTTATAAATTTCAAGAGGATAAAAAGAATTTCTAATTTTTCTTCTTGGAGATATATCATCGAATTTAAAAAATGCTCCATCTGTATCGCCATACCATTCAGCACCCATTTCCATTTTAAATGCAGTAGGATCAAAATCTGCCTCAGACATTTCATCCTCGACCTGTTCACGAGATAATAAGCCTTCTCTTATGGCACATTGATATGGTAATCCAACGCAGAAGTAACGTTTAGTATCATCGAGCATATTTGCGTAGTAAGCTTTTAATTTCTCAAAGCTCCAATGAGACTTATACCACGCAGATGACATATACATTTCGATGTTACGTTCCTGTAGATGTGCATATTTAGGATTATTAAGATAACCAGGTGAACGTGGTGCAGTTAAGAATTTACGAAGAACTGTATTGATTGTATTTAAATCAACCATCCTGAATTCATCCACGACTATAAGCGTCGCTCGGTTATGGCGAGCCGAGTCATTAGAACTAACAATTTTTATCCAACTACCATTTCGAAAATCAATATGAGCATTGTTTATAGAAGTAGAAATTTCAGAAATTTCAGACCGAAGATTTGCAGAACCCCAACCATAATTTTTCATAAAATCATCATTTATCTTTTGAATAACCTCTAATGATTGAGATTTGTACCCAGAAGCCACACAGATCTTTGTCCCAGGATACAGGATACAACGCACAACACAATATAAGCTAGTCAACCACGTTTTACCGGATCCACGGCTAGCAATATACATAAAGTTTGTGCTAACCATCATCATATATATTAAAATTTTTTGAAATAGCTTTAATTTTACATTCAGGTACTCAAGTACAAGCCTCTGTGGATTTTTTCTATAAAACGAAGCCCAATAAGCAACTCCTTCTAATACACGCTCAGACTTTTCTTGGTATACTTCTTGTAATGACTTTTTCTTTTCTTTTTTTTCGGCAGCCATAGTTACTCATCATCCTTACTACCAAAAATTTTATCAAATAATACCTCACTATCAGATTCCTCATCATAAGAAGGTGGATTAACAGTATATTTAGCCATTACTTTTTCATATATATTAGAAAATCTATTTTTTAAGCCTAACATTTTAGATGCATGGCCTCTATAAAACGCATCTATATAAGTACCAATTTTATCAACATCTGCAAGCTCTGGATCTATTTCTGGAAGAGGTCGAGTTTCTTCATATTTCTGAATCAATGTCCCCAATGTCTGTGCATCTGAAAATGTATCCAATGTGTTTTGCTTTGGTTTTAAATTCCCTGTATCAAGCCATTGCTGATAAGAATTATCTAAATCCTTTGTAGAAGATCCTTTTTTAATTGCATTTCGTTTCATCAATTTTATGATTGATAAATTTTGAAAAGTTTCTTCTTGGGCTTTTTGAGAACAATCATATCTTGAAATCCAGTCTTGATACTCAGTTTCAAGGAACATCAATTCTTCATTGTTATAATCTGTGCCGAACCTCTTTTTAGCGTCTTTTAATGTTTTTTGAACAATTTTTGTATTTGCTTCTTGATTATTTTCAATATCGTCAATAGAAAATTCAGAATCTTTAAATGATGTATTTCGATATTGTGGAAGAGAAGCCACCATTACAATAAGATTCTGTACAGCAGTTCCTCTAACTTTTTCTCCCACATTTTCATTAATTGCTTGCAGTTGTGCATTATAATCACTTTCACAAAATTTCCAATCAAGTTGCCTAAATGTATTTATTGTCTTTTCTCTGTTATCAGTTCTAATACCTGTCTTGGGGTCTACGTCTGTACATAGATCTAAAATACACGCTTTACAAGCAAAATGATTGAAACCACTTTTACTTTTATTTGATTTATAAAAATTTCCATTACCTTTAGTAGACTTCCAATTTCCACAGTGAGGACAATAAATAAAATCTAAATTAAGAAGATGGTTGTAATCTAAAGCTAATTCATGATATGCGGTTTTTACATTATTCACAGTTAGCTTTTTTATTTCATCATCTGTTTTAGCTTGTTTTAAATTAGCCGTAATAATCACTTCCCTTCCTTTTATTCCAATAAAAAGAAGAGTGGTTAAACAACCGACTCTTCTGATCTATATTTCCATATATAACCTTGTGATGTTTTTGTATGTCCAGAACAATTACTTTGAATTGCTTTTAAATTAAAATTATTGTCTAAAATCTCATCATAAGTCCATTCTTTTAAGTATTCCATATCTTTTGAATATTGTAAAATAATTCTTTCTCTGCTTCTTTTATCCTTTAAGGCTTTTTCCTTACGTTTAGCTTTATTTTTATAGTAAATTTCAGGGTTATCTTTCCAAACCCAAACATATCCCTTATATGTATCATATTTACCATTGCAAGCTGCTGATACCGTTGCAGAATTAAATCCTTCCCTACTTGTTTCGTAAGCAGAAGCATATTCTTTGATTAGTTCCATATTTAAATTGTATTGTAATACTGATTTAGGAAGATTTTTGTTTTTAGATAAATAATAAACCCAATCTATATTTCCAGATTTATAGTCTTTTTCATAAATCCAAATATACCCATAAGCTTTTTTATATTTATCTTTCTCACAGCACCTTTTGATTCCACTACTAGACTTTTTCCCTAAATAATCACTAGCCTCTCCTGCACTGACAAATGTTCGTATATAATTACCTTGTAAGTCAAACATAGCAATTGGCTCAGGATTTTGAATTAATCTCATTTTCATAATTTCTTCATCGGAATGTTTATATCCCCTACATCCTAATCCACCATCTGCAAAATTATATCCACTATTTTTAGAATCAAAATAATTTATCCAATATATTTCTCTTTCATCTAATTTTTCAAATGGACATTTTTCAATAATTTCAAATAGAAAATTGTTAGAACCATATTTATTCCATGCGTTTTGCAAATGTGCGTTATGCTCTGAATTATGTTTTAAATAACTTTTATGTCGCATCCATCGGTATTTAAAATTATATGTTTGACCAATATATCTTTTTCCATTTAATATATTAGTGATAGAATAAATACCGCATTCTTCATTATCTTTTTTATTTTCTTCGTTTCTTTTGTAATTTCCCATTCATATTTTCTCCAATCTCTCCATATCAACAATATTAAAAGAGAAGAGTGACTGGATATGGAGTACAGCCATTCACAAAGATGATCAGTCTTCGTTATTCTTCTCTTAAATCCAACTACCTGCAATCGAAACAGTTATAATCCTCTCATAGTCAGCTATATATTTATTCTATTTTTAGATTGAATTTTCTGGGGAAAAATAGTATAATAATTTTGTAACAAATTGAAACTTGACAACTGAATAGTATTTAAGAGCGGAGGCGCATTATGAGTCACTTAGTAAACCAGGTTATTTCGTTCTTATCAAAAAAGAAACATTCTATTTATAAGTTTTTAAAACAGAATGGTTTTTTTGACGAAATGGTTCGAGGGATTGTAAAGCTATTTTTCTTTATAATCATCTTGTACTGCTTTAAAGAAGTAGCATGGTAACAAAAATCTAACTTCAATTCAGTTTCTGAATTGAAGTTAAGATCCATTCCGTAGTGGGGAAAAATGCACGATAGAACCTTACCTGGTCTTGACATCCCGATGACAGATCTGTAATGAGATCCTTACTTCGGTACATTGGAGACAGGTGGTGCATGGTTGTCGTCAGCTCGTGTCGTGAGATGTT